>Ga0163108_10004289_pt1 | contig 10114 bp, 5 predicted proteins | sample Fk1155metaG_FD_109644 | JGI IMG/M metagenome (GOLD analysis project Ga0163108, IMG submission 109644) | Marine microbial communities from the Central Pacific Ocean - Fk160115 155m metaG | ecosystem: Environmental > Aquatic > Marine > Oceanic > Photic zone | place: The Central Pacific Ocean...
TGGTAATCCTCAATCGCATCCAGGTTCTGGTAGTGCACTCCTTGAAAGTGTCCGAAACTGGAGACGCCCAGCGCCAGGACGTCGGAACCACGAAACAGGTTGTCGCGGTAGATGAACCTGTCTGTCTGCGGATTTCTGACAAGTTCATTCCCACTGGAAACGTGGTAGCCGGCCTCCAGCATGCGATCGATGGCCTGGCTGGCCCATCGCCGTTTCGTGGGCCAATCGGCAATCGGTGAGACGATTCCCTGGTCCTGGATCTCGTGTGAATAAACCGTGTTGAACGGCAATTCCATCTGGTAGATCGTGATGTTGTCGGGCCGAAGCTGGATTGCCTTGTCGATGCACTCCGACCAGTTCTCGTCGGTTTCCCCCGCCATCCCCGCAATCAAGTCAATATTGATCTGCGGAAAACCCACCTGCTGGAGCCAGTCGTAGGCTGCGAGAATTTCGGGGGAGAGGTGTGCACGGCCGTTTTCCTCGAGGACCGCATCACTGAAATTCTCCACCCCCAGCGAGACCCGGGTGATGCCGATCTCGCGGAGAGTCTTGACCTTGTCGAGACTGAGTGTTCCCGGCTCGCATTCAAAAGTGACTTCCCGGGCGGTTTCCCAGGTAAAGGAATTGGCAAGTGACTCTCTGAGAAACAACAACTGGCGCGAACTGAGGTAAGAAGGTGTTCCGCCGCCGAAGTAGACGAAGTCCAACTCGCGGCCCTCGACACCGGCACGGCAACTGACCATCCGTGCTTCTTCAGCAATCGCCTCGACATAGTCGGCAATTGCCTGTGCGTTCTTGTTCGTATAGACGCGAAAGTAGCAGAACTTGCATCGTTTCCGGCAAAACGGGATGTGCAGGTACAACCCCAGCGGAACCGGTTCTGCGGCCGAGTCCAGTGCGGCCTGGATTTCGCTGACGTGCTCTGCAGACCACTGTGAGAACGGTGGATAGTTCGAGATGAAATAGCTGCCGACCTCTGTCGTGCTGCTCGTGTCGGTTGGCATTACTTCGCACCGAAGCAGAACAATTGGGCCTGGGTTCCTTCCGATCCAATCAGCAGGCATCCGTCGGCCACCGAGGGGGCTGCGTTGAAATCGGATTTGCCGCGATATTTCCACAACTCCTTGCCGGATTCGAGATCGAGGCCATAGACATGCTTGTCGCCTGAACCAAAGAACACGCGATCACCGGAAATCACCGGTGAACTGTTCACCTGTGCACGCGTCTGGAAGACCCAGAGCCGTTTGCCATTGCGACGATCGATGCAGTGCACTCGTTTGTCCTGGCAACCAACGATGACTCGATTTCCGGAGATGGCGGCCGAGGCGTGATACGGTTGCATGCGTTGCGGATCACTGTAACGCCAGAGAACCGACTGCTTCTTCCAGTCGATTGCCAGAAACTCTCCATCGTGGGTGCCGACGTAGAGCATGTTGTCAACGATCGCGGGAGAGGCGATCATGAAGCTGCCCAGGGCCATGTCGTATTCCTGCTTTCCGGTTTCGACGTTGATCATTCGCAGGTGCTGGTCGCAACCGGTGACAAACGTGTACTTTCCCGCGATTGCCGGCGAACCGTTGATGCGATCCGCCGTCTGAAACGTCCAGATCTTCTTGCCGTCAGCAACCGCCAGGCAGTACAGGGTGGCGTCGTAAGACCCGAAAATCACTCGATTGCCCAACACCACCGCGGAGCTGTTCACCTCGGCCTGCGTCTGAAACGTCCATCGTTTCTTACCTGTCTTGCGGTCCACGGCGTGGAAGATTCCGTCCTCGTCTCCGACGAAAACCGTCGTGTCGGTGACTGTTGGTGCCGAGGGAAATCCAGGGATGAACGTGTCCTTGTCCGGCTTGGGTGCCGAAAGGTACTTCCAGATCGATTTGCCGGTTTTCAGGTCCAGGCACAGCAACTCACCACCCAGGGAAGCGGCATAGACCCGCCCCTGAAGTACGGCGGCCGCGGAGGTGAAGACCATTCCGTCGGCTATGGCGAAAGACCATTTCAAGTGCAGCGAGTCGGGGAGCCTGCCGCCGGCCAGGCCACGAAGCTGGTGGCCGTTACGAAAGTTTGGCCAGGAACGCGGGTCGAGCTTCGTTGTGGACTTGCTGGTTGGCGACGGCTTCAGACGCGGAGCAGTGGCCGTAACCGAGACCACGGTTGCTGAAACCAGCACAGCAACCACGACGATCAGGCAGACGGGCCGGGAGATGCGCATTCGTAGAGTTCCTTCAACGTCTCGATGGTGACCGGCCTTGGGTTGAACTGTCCAGTCCACTGTTCGGCGGCTTCTTCGGCCATGGTTTCCAGCTTGTCGTCCAGAACGTCACACTGCATCAATGTGGTTGGCAGACCCGCGTCTGAAACAATCTGCTCAATGAACCCGGCCAACCGGTTGGTCGCCTCGTCGGTTTCCAGCTCGCCACTGATCAAACCTGCCTCACCAAGAAGTTGCCGGTACACATCGCCGGCGGTTGCCTGATTGTAACGGATCACGTGCGGGAGCATGATTCCGATCGCCGCACCATGCGTCATTGCATAATGGGCCGAAAGCGGGTTGGCCAGAGCGTGGGTTGCCCCGAGCATCGAGTTCTCAATGGCGGCACCGGCCAGGTGGGCTCCGTAGAGCATCGTGGTCCTGGCCTGGACATCTTTCCCGTCCCTGATCACCCTGGGAAACGCTTCCGCGAGCCGTGTCCAGGCCTCGTGGCTGAATCGGTCCGACACATCATTGCGGCGCGTTGTTACCGCTGTTTCCAACGCGTGGCTGATCGCGTCGATGCCGGTCGCCGCGGTCACCAGCGGCGGCATCGTCAACGTCAGTTCCGGATCCAGGAGGGCAACGCGGCACGCGGCCTTCTTGTCACCGCAAGCCATCTTCATGTGCGTTTCTGGATCTGCAATCAAGGCGAATGACTGCGCCTCGCTTCCTGTTCCGGCTGTAGTAGGCACTGCGATCATCGGCAGCATTGGTTTGGTTGCCTTGCCGACGCCCTGGTAATCCTCCATCCGACCGCCATTTGTGAGCAGGAAATTCACCCCCTTGGCGCAATCCATGCTGCTGCCTCCACCGAGGCCGATGATCAGGTCAACCCGGCCCAGTTGTGCCGTCGCCAACGCTCGGTCGACATCCTCGGTGGTCGGATTGGGCGTCACCTCGTCGAAAACGACAACACTCTCTCCGGAAAACCCCGTGTCCGCCAGCGATGCCAGCACACGTTCCTGGTGACCGGCCTCCCGGAGCCCCGGGTCGGTGACCAGTAGCAACCGTTGGCCGCCCAGTTCGCGGGCCACACGGCCAAGTGTTTCAACAATTCCCGGGCCCGAAATCACACGCGTCGTCGAGGACTGCGCCAGCAACGCCTCGACGCTCAGACGACCCGCCTCTGCAACAGGCGACGAATCAGCCGTTTGCTGCGGAACCTGCATCGGATCGCCGTCGGTAGGAGCGGGTGGGAAGGAGCGTTGGTCATCCATGACTTGGCGGCCGACACGCTGCGAGCAGATCGGGTCGGGTCGCCGTGGGCGGGGATTTCGTCTTCATTCTAGACCGCAACCGTGACTCCGGCAATTCGCTGTCCGCCGCAAAAAAACGTGCCCGGTGAGGGGACACCGGGCACGGTCACAATCGTCACACAGCCCGGCAGAGCCGTCATTTTGCCGGGGCCTGGATGGCAAACAGGGTCGACTTGTTGGCGATGTAGAGGGTGTTGTTGGCAACGATCGGAGTCGAGTACACGGCGTTGCCCATGTTGATCACTCCCAGGGCGGGGGCAAGTTCGCCATCGACCATCTTCAACGCCTTCTTCGGGTCACCGGTCAACGGGAAGATCGCCACATCACCGTCTTCGTCTCCGATGTAGACCTTGCCGTCGACAATCAGCGGCGACGCCCACGAGGCGGCAAACATGTCGTAGGTCCAGTGCAGTTTGCCAGTGCGTGCGTTGAGGCAATGGAACAGGCCGCTGAAATCGGCGATGTAGAGCAGGTCGTTCTTGATCGCCACCGTTCCGCAGGAACGATGCATCTGCTTTTCGAAATCGGTGGCGTTGTATTCCTTCTCGGACTTCTGGCCATAGTGCCAGAGCACCGCGGAATTCGGATTGTCCTTGACCGATTCCCCCATCTTCTCGATCACGACCTGCAGGCGACGGCGCTTGGCGAAAGGAATTGGCTTGGAATCCTTGCCGAGAGCGATCGTCGGACTCACGTCACCCCGTTTCTTGGGATCGATGCACCAGAGGTGGCCCATGCCTTCCCCGTGTTCGGGATCCTGCCCCACGGCCGCATAGACCATCCCGTCGTAAACGACCGGCGTGGCGATAATGTTGTTACGGGTCCCACGACCGCCCAGAATCCACTTGGCTTCCTTCGGATTCGCATCAAACCGCCACAGCTCCTTGGCACCTTTCTTGCCGTCCCCCTTGGGATCGAAGCTGTAGACCCAACCGTCGCCACCGGCGAAGATCACCTGGGGCTGCCCGCCGAGCACGGCGTAAGTGGGGCTGGACCATTGTCCGTGCAGGATTGCCAGGTCCGGCGACTTGTTCGTCCAGAGCACCTCGCCGGTGTCGCGATTCATCGCGATAAAACTCGGCGCATTCGGTGCGGGGATGTTGAGGTGTTCGAAGCTGACACCGTTTGACGTATTGACGAACAGTACATTGCCGGCACAGGTGACCGAGCAGCTGCACATGTTGTGCTGCGAAACGCCAAGCTTCCCCATCATGTTGTAGGACCAGATCACGTCGGCCTCGTCCTTGTTCTCATTCGGCTCGGTCTTGAACGGGCCGTCGTTTTCCCCGTCGTGGAAACCGGCCGTATCCAGACAGGCCACCTCGCCGCGACTGGTGACATACCAGACTCTTTCCCCGTCGACGTAGGGCGAGTCGCAAATGCCCTGCAGCGGCCAGTCATGAACTCGACCGGTGGAGAGTTTCGGATTGGAGTGCTGCCACAACAACTTGCCGTCAGCCTCGTTGAAGCACAGCAGGCAGCCCAGGTCGACGTTGGCCGGGTACCGCTTGACGTGACCGGCGCCATTGTTGGTGCCGACATAGACCTTGCCATTGGCGACAACCGGGTTGCCGTAGGTCTGTGAACCAAGCTTGGATTGCCATTTGATGTTCTTGCCGCTGTCGATATCCCAGGTCACCGGGATGTTCTTGCCCGAGGGCGTGTTGTTCCGCCCGCTCCAGCCGGCCCACTGAGGCCAGTCAGTCTTGCCGACTTTGAGCTTGGCGATCTCGGCCAGCGCCGTGGCGGTCGGGTCGTACTTGGCCCCCTCCTTGGCCTCCTGCGCCGAACTCAGGGGAATGGTCAGCAGTGCGACCAGGCACAGCCCGGTCGACGAAATGGCGAGTGACTTCATTGTTTGACATCCTATCCGCGGAAGAGTCGTTCGGAGATCCCGTCTATTTCTTCTTGTTGTTCTTCTTGACTGTCAGGTTGTCATAGAACACTTCAGCGTCAATGGCGTTCCCAAACACGCCGGGGCTACCGTTGAGATTGGGGCTTTCGTCGGTCGCTTCAACCTGCCACTTGGCCGGTTCCTTTTCGCCCTTGATCCAGACCTTGCCCTTGAGAACGGCGGTCGTCTTGCCGCCGTTGGTCTGCAACTGGGCCTGGAGCTTCATCGTGTACCACTTGTTCGGATCCCATTTGAACGGCGTACTCTTGGCCATCCGTTCCTGGGTTGGCCACGTGCGAATCTGCAACCGCTGATTGGCGCCTTGCATGTCGAGCGTGTACCTCTGGGCCGACAAGCCGATATCGGGCATCTTGTTGTCCTTGCGAGCTCCCAGCACATCGGCCTGGATGGTGTAGTTGGAACCGCCGATGTGGCCCATCCAGCCCTGGCTGCGCGCCCCCTTGGGGATTGTCTTGATCTTGACCATCACCCCGTTGCCGTCGATCTTCCGCGGCCCTCTGGTGACAGCCAGTTGCACGCCTGCCTTGAGGTTCGTCCAGGCGTGCTTGGCGACGATCTTCTCCCTCGCGAGAATCGCCAACACGGGGTCAAGTTTGGCCTTGGCCTGATCGAGCGTCTTGACCGTCTCGAGCAGCTTCAGGAATCTCAGCAATGCCGACCAGGTGCGCCGCGGCGTGGCATCGTTGTAGACCTGGGCGGCCAGGCCACCGGTGATCTTGGGATTGTTCGTGTTCGTGAAACTGGTCATCAGGTAAAGGTAGGCCTGTGCCGCCAGAGCATTTTCTTTTTCCAGTTTTGTCAGCAGTTTGTAGTCCACTGCAATGTGCCGGTACCGACAACCAACCCAGGTGACCGGCACCAGGCCGTCATCGAAGTTGAAATTCCAGTCATAATCAGGCACAAGCCGGATGCGTGCCTTGCCTTCAAGTTTGGCAACCTTCGCGGTGACATAGACGGCCTTGTGGACGGGCTGCTTGGGTGTGGTGTATTCCCAGCCGACGTGCGACTTGCCTTTTACGTCAATATTGCCCTTGGCGATCTTGCCTGGGCCGTTGATCGAAAATGTGACTTCGTCGGGTTTCGCCAGTCGCAGGAATTGCCCCCTCGAGTTGAAGAGCCGGACCTGAAACTCTTGTCCCTGGCCTCCTTCGACCGAAGGCCGCAACAGCGATTCCACCGGGACCACCTGCGCGTGAGCCACCACGGCATCCTCCTCGCGTGGCTTTTCCTTGGCGACCGCGGGCCGTTTGTCCACAGCTGGCTTGGCATCCTTGCTGCCGATGCAATACAGGGCCTGGGTACTGGGGACGAACAGGCGGCCGTGCGAGACGATCGGTGACCCATAAACCTCGGTCCCGGAAAACCGCCCACGGAACAACACGTCGGCTCCCGTCGGTGTCGGTTTGAGTGTCCACCAGATTCCGTTGGAGGTGCAGACGAAGACCTTGCCGTCGACGAAAAGTGGACTTGCGCGAACAGGACCCCGCAGCTTCATCGACTTCAGGAGTTTCCCGTCCTTCGCGTTGACGATCAACAACGTGCCCTTGTCCTCTGCTGCGAAAATCTTTCCGTCGACATGGACCGGTGAACTCTTGCCGACATACCATTCGGGGATTCGCCATTTTTCACCGGTCTTGGTGATGTCACCGGTCTTCGCTCCGTCGATCGCGAACAATGCCCCCATCTTGGTGGAACCGATGTTCTCTTCACTGTGGCCGGCAAAGATCGAATTCCCGACGACCAACGGTGTCGTGTTGATCCCGCGTCGCGAGACATTGAACGTCCAGATCTTGCGTCCGGTCTGTGGCTGGAAGGCATGGATTCCGCCATCCCCTGAGCCGAACACCATCAAGGACTGGCCGTTGATGACCGTCAGGACCGGCGAGCTGTAGGTCGTGTCGTAGGGCAAGGGGCGGGTCCCCTCGAACCAGACGGCTTGCCCGTTGCGTTTATCAAAGGCGATAAAACGATGGCTTGGCTTGGCCATCGCGCCCCAGCCAATCACGACTGCGCTGATGGTCACGACCTGCCCGTGAATCAACGGCACGTTGGTCCGCCCACCGTAGGTGCTCAGCAATCCGTACTCTTCGCTCAACGAGTGCTTCCAGATCGTGGCCCCCGTCTCACCATTGATGCACTGAAACAGCCCGCAGACTCCCAGCGCAAACACGTTTCCCGTTTCCGGGTCACCGGTGACACACGACCAGCCCACACGGGTGTCGGGAACATCGGAGAGAAAGACGTTGAACTTGTTCTCCCAGAGCACCTTGCCATTCTTGATATCCAGGCAGACAACTTTCTCGCCCTCGAATTTTGATTCTCGCTGGTTCCGACAGATCGTGTACAGCTTCCCGTTCATCACGATCGGCGTTGATCGCCCGCCCACGTCGTCATTCTTCCACAGGACGTTTTCGCCCTTCGGATTCCACTTGTCGACGATTCCCTTCTCGCGAGAGATTCCGTTCATTTCGGGGCCACGCCAGTGAGGCCAATCCATCGCATCAGCCGCCGTGGCTGTCGAAAAAGGATAGACGCTCAATACACCCACCATGACCACAAATGCCCGGCGGAACAGGTTCCCAGACGAGTTCTTCATCGGTTGTGTCACACTTCGAGTCGTTGAAACGGTCCAAGACATGCCGCAGGTGGCAAAACACCCTTCCGGCGTGCCCCAACAATACCCAACCTCTCGGACTCCGGCAAGCACCCCCAGCAGAGTGGGTTCTGACTTGGGTCTTTCCCATTCTCGCCATAGAATGCCCGCCCAAGAGCAGACACATGTGGCCACGAAAACGACTCGACATCACCTGGATCGACCTGGCGGCAGGCCAATGGGCGTGTGGCTTTTCCTGGAACCGCCAACGCCTGGCAAGCCGGCTTGAAACGGCCTGGATTTCCCCAGAAACCGGGCTCGCAACCCTGTCGGTTCGCAGTGGCTTGCACCTGTTGCTGATGAACGCCGACTGGCCTGCGGGCAGCGAAATCCTGATGTCGGCGATGACCATCCCGGACATGGCACGCATCGTTCGCCAGCATGGCTATGTTGCGGTTCCGGTGGAACTCGATCTCGAAACAGCTGCTCCGACAGTCGCGTCGCTCGAACAGGCTACAACGACCCGCACACGCGCGATGATTATTGCCCATCTCTTCGGCACGCGCATCCCGATGCAAGAGATCCTCGAGTTCGCGGATCGCAATGAGCTCGACGTCATCGAGGACTGCGCGCAGGCCTATGTCGGACCCGAGTGGATAGGAACACCAGGCGCCCTTGCCTCGTTGTTCAGCTTCGGAACGATCAAGACAGCAACCGCGATCGGCGGTGGCCTGCTCACTCTCGGCAAGAAAGACCTGAGGCGTCAGCTCGCAGAGTCCCAGGCCACCTGGCCGGTGCAACGACGCGCAGTCTACACGCGACGTATTGCCAGATCGTTCGTCTTGAAATGGCTATCACAACGCAGTGCATTCGCAATGTTCAGACTGGGCTGCCGCATCTTCGGACGAGACTATGACACGATCCTGAATCGCTCGGTGCGTGGTTTTCCCGGCGATGACCTCGTTGCCCAGATAGAACACACTCCCTCGACACCGTTACTGGCCTTGATGCTGCGACGGTTAGAGCAGTTTCCGTGTGGGCGGCTGCAACGCCGAATCGAAGTGGGCCAGCGACTCCTCGCCGTTTGCGGCGAGAGCGTCGAGATCCTTGGGCATCGCGGCGCTCAGAATTCGTTCTGGGTCGTCCCGGTCCTGGCCAGCGACCCGCAGGCGTTAATCGAAACACTTCGGCACGCGGGTTTCGACGCGACACGTGGAGCCAGCATGGAAATTGTCGCCGCGCTGCCGGACCGTGAAGACACCGCCCCGAGAATTCGCGAAGCCTTCGATCGGATCGTCTATCTGCCGTTGTATCCGGACATGCCCGATCGTGAAATCGATCGGCTCGGCACCATCGTTCGCAGCAGTGGCACCGCGTAACTGGCCGGACGCCTCGCCTGGCGTCACTTCTTCTTCTTCTTCTTCTTCTTCTTCTGGGCGGCCGGCTTCAAGAACAGCCACAAGTGTTCGGTACGATCAGGCAGCCGATCAATCGCGGCCGTTGCAACGGTCACGGCGTCCTTGACTCCGTCCACCCGTCCGACGATCCGCAACACACCGCTGCCACGGGCCGGGGCATCCGGCTTTCGGCTCAACACCAGCGCCACGGCTTTGGCGGTGGCCCCTTTCGGTTCGGAAATGACGGGCTTGGCGATCACCCCGGCAGGCAATTCGACGGCCTCGAATCGCACCGGCTTATTGAATCCGCCGGACCGCGACACGGTGAGTTTGATCGAAAGGGGTTTATCGGCCACTTCCCAACGGTCCTTTTCTACCGTCGCCGAGACTGTCGCGACGACCGGTTCGATCGTCAGGCGGTAGCTGTAACGCGGACCCCCGTGATCAAACAGATCGCGGACTTCGGCGAGAAACTTGCCTTTCGCAGGAGCCGTCCACGTGATGGATTCGTCAATTGTGCTCGCCGAGCGGGTGTCGGTTTCTGCCAGCTTCTTTCCTTTGCCATCGCTGATGCGAATGACCGGGTCCAGGGGAAATCCGAGCTGCCTGGATTCGACAGAGATTCGCAACGCCTGGCCTTTTTTTGCCTCAAAGGAAAACACGTCCCGATCCCTGGCGGCACCGATTCTCCCGGAA
>Ga0163108_10004291_pt1 | contig 10111 bp, 8 predicted proteins | sample Fk1155metaG_FD_109644 | JGI IMG/M metagenome (GOLD analysis project Ga0163108, IMG submission 109644) | Marine microbial communities from the Central Pacific Ocean - Fk160115 155m metaG | ecosystem: Environmental > Aquatic > Marine > Oceanic > Photic zone | place: The Central Pacific Ocean...
GCAAAGCCGCCGGCGAGCAGCACCTGACCGTAGTTCTTTAACTGCTCTTTCGTGCGTTGAAGCCAAAAGCCAACGCCACCCATCGCCGCACTCAACAAATAAAATAAACTCACCTTGGCCCCGGGTGAGAGCTCGATGAACCCAAAACCCTTCGTGTGGTAAGCCAAAAACCCGAGGGCAGTCAGCACCAGCATCACGCCGATACGGACGAACCAGTAGGTGCCGAGTTTCATCTCGATCGACTCGGCATCCACTTTGGGCAGACGAGGCATCCCGGCTTGGGCGGTGGCGACAGCCTTCTCCGGCTTGGCCGATTCGCTTGGCTTAGCGGCAGGCTCGGCATGAGGAACCGTCTTGGGCGACTCAATAATCGGCGGAAGAACCGACGCCGGCTTCGGAGCGGGAGTCTTCTTTTGCTTTTCGGCCAGGCGCGCCGCTCGCGACTCCTTGGAGTCGCTTGGCAATGAGAAGTGCTTCGGCTCCGGCTTGGCCAAGGCCGCCTGCTTGGTCTCGGTTGGCCGAGTCGCTTGGCCAAGCGGCCCGGACGCTGACGTGCGCCCGGCAAATCGATCCGTCAAGCCATCCAACTGATCTCTGAGACGCTGAACCTCTCGTTTGAGATCATCGACATGTCTCTCCGCCTTGAGGACCTTGACCAAGGCCACAAGCGGTATAAATCCCACGCAAATTAATCCCATGACAAGTACATCCATGTTTCGATCCTTTTCGGTTTTGTTTTAAGTCGGCTTGGCCAAGCGAATTGGCGCTCCGGGGAGACCCTACCCCAAATCACCCAAAAAGCGTTCATCGATAAAATCAATGACTGCATCGACTGAATCGATACCCCCCAACTCCCGAGGCCAACGGCTACAAATCGTTTTTTGATTCATTTACCAATGAAAAGCAGCTATTTTGCTCCGTGTTGGGTGCTAAAAAAAGACCATTCAATAGTTGACACTGCGCTTGGCTGCCCTACAGTTGGCGGCGCTTAAAACTTTTTTAGCCTTAAGAACACACACAAACTTATGAAACACGTATCATTCATGGCCGGGTTGGCTGCTGTCGGACTATTGCTAGCAGCACAAGCTAATGCCCGGGAGGGGCAGGCTCTCGTACAAGCAGTCAGAGGCGAGGCGAAAGTGTCGCTGGACGGCAGCAAGTGGTTGCCAATGCAGGCAGGGCAACTGCTCAAGACCGGTGCCATCGTCAAGACTGGAGTCCAGTCGCAGGCCGACTTGTTCCTTGGGATCAACGGATCGATGCTGCGTTTAACGGCAAACACCGAGTTGAAATTTAACCGCCTCGCTGTCGAGGAGTCACCCATCGAGCCGATTGCCCAGACCGAGATGGAACTCATCAGCGGACGCGCCATCGGCAACGTTCGCAAACTGCCGATGGGTTCGAGCTACGTTATCAAGACACCGAAAGGCGTGGCCAAGGTCAAGGGTACCGTGTACGACATCAACGCTAACGGCGAACTGGTCGTGGTCAGCGGCAAAGTCAAGTACACCGACCGTACCAGCGGCAAAGAAGTTCTCATCGCCAGTGGCGAAAAGTATGTGAACGGCCGTGAAATGAAGGCGGCCGACGATGAGAAGGCCGAGTCAGCAACCGCAGCACCGGCAGACACCGTGGGCTTCCCCGGCTTTAGAATCAGCGTTCCGCTCCGACAGGGTGTCTGGGAAAACCAGACAAGCCAGAATGGCGGACCAATTGACCCGACCCAGTTTATTTCACCAAGACCGACGTTCTTTGGTGACTTGGTGGTTCGCTCCGGCTCGGAGTTTGCGCCGGATCGGCTGGAAATCGTGCTTGATTCCGCTGCAGGCAGCGGATTGGCCATCGGCCAGGAGTTGAAACCGTCCGACCTGCAATTGAAATTGGGCGGTGGTTCGATCAGTGATGATGAAGCAATCATCGTGGTGGAGGAATCACCCGGCGGTGGCAAAAAACTTGTTGTCAAATCCAAGACGGGTGCCCCGTTCGCCGCCGCAGATGTTGCCGGTGCGAACGCCGTGCCGGTGGCCGTCGCTATCCCGACGTCGGGCGGCAACACCGTCTCCGTGGATGTCGACTTGGTGGCCCCGATGAAGGCACCCAGCCTGATAACAAACGTCGATGAATCCGGCTCGGCCAAGTCGATCAACGTCACGACAGACGGGTTCACGGCGGACGAGGCTGACACCTACATCGCCACCATCGAAGAGCAGTTCGGAAACTTGGATAATTTCGAGATCAATGGTGAGACACTGAATGCCGACGAAGTGGATATCATCACCACAGTGGTGCCAACCGGCGATGCCTCGACACCGTTCCGAGTTGAGGTGGAAATCAAGCCAAAGGATCCCGATGCAAATCTTGGCAAGGTGAACGAAATCGCGTTCGTGCCTCCTCCCGTGGAGGTGATACCGGGAGCTATTCCCCCACCGCCGATCGTGGTGCCTCCGACACCGCCGGTGATCTCACCGATCGGAGGTTAATCGATCTAACTTATAACGGATTTTTAAGAGCCCGGACGAATTGTTCGGGTTCTTTTCTTGTCCCGGCTCTGCTACGCTTCTGCGCGTGCGAACGGTCATTTATCCCGGCAACTTTGATCCGCTGACCAATGGACATCTGGATGTCATCCAGCGGGCGTCCCGTTTGTTTGACCAAGTGGTGGTGGCAGTGGCCTGCAACGGCGGCAAGCAACCACTCTTCTCCCCCACCGAGAGAAAGGCTCTGATCGAGCAGTCCGTAACCCAATTTACCAATGTGTCGGTTGACATCTTTGAGGGCTTACTCGTGGAATATGTGGAGCGGCAATCCGGCAGCGTAGTGATCCGCGGCCTGCGAGCACTGTCCGACTTCGAATACGAGTTTCAGATGGCGCTGATGAACCGCAAACTCAACGAACACGTCGAGACGCTGTTCATGATGCCACGTGCCTCGTACTCCTTCCTAAGCTCGCACCTGGTCAAGGAGATTGCCAGTTTGGGAGGGGATGTTACCCCCTTCGTTACGCAGGGTGTCAAGGAGGCGCTGGCTGCCAAGCTTGGCCAAGCGGGCCTAAATTGAACTCCCCGCCTTTGCGCTTGTCAGACTCCCTAGGCCAAGCGGACCGCAACCCGACCGTCGCCATATGCCTCTGCTCCTGAAAATCGAATCCCTAGCCAAAGGCCCAGTACACCTCAAAGGCGAACTGGCAGTGGGCGAGTTGCAGATGGAATCGCTCGACGAACTGGTCGAAATCGGCGGGCCGCTGGGATACGACCTCACCGCAACACAGGCTGGAGACAGCATTTCCCTCCGGGGCCGCATGGGCATGCACCTTAATTGCGAATGCGCTCGATGCCTCCGTCCGTTCAAGTATCAGGTCAAGTTGCCGGGGTGGATCTGCCTACTCCCTCTCAGCGGGGAGGGAAAAATAGAGATAATCGATGGTTCAGCAGACTTGACGCCCCATCTGCGTGAATATACATTCCTAGCTTTTCCGCAACATCCGTTGTGCGAATCCGGGTGCGACAAATCCCCCCAGACAGGAGTTGACGGGAAACCACCCACTCTCAAGCTGGCTTCTGGCAAACACAGTGAAGCCTCCGCTTGGGCCGAACTCGACCAGTTAAAATTAGATTAGAGGAATTTTATGGCAGTACCAAAAATCAGGTCATCCAAGAGCCGCGTCCGCAAACGCCGAGCCAGTAACAGCAAGTTCCAGGCACCGCAGTTGAATAACTGCCCTCAGTGCGACCATCTGGGCTACCAACGCCACCGAGCATGCTCGGAATGCGGCTACTACAAGGGCAAACAAATCATCAGCGTCGAGGTCGGCGCCTGACCCGTTTCCCAGTCCAAGAGGCGCGACCGGTACAGGTCGCGCCCTTTGTTTCATGAGAATCGCAGCGGATGTCATGGGCGGAGACGGCGGTTGTGCTGTCATCGTCAGTGGTCTGCTGCAGGCGCTCGAGCGTCACGACCACATCCATACCATTTACCTCGTCGGCGACGAGGGCTCCATCCGCCCCTCTCTTGGCCAAGCGGGGCATTTGGCCAAGCGCATCGAGGTGGTGCACTCACCGGAAATTCTCACGATGGAGGAAAAACCTGTCGAGGGATTGCGTCGCAAAAAAAAGTGCTCGTTGGCCATGGCCACAGATCTGGTCAAGCACGATCAGGCAGACGCCGTCCTTTCAGCCGGAAACACCGGCGGAATGGTCGCAGCAGCCAGTATCAAGCTACGCACACTGCCCGGCGTGGATCGCCCCGGCATCGCCACCGTGATGCCCACCAAGACTGGCAACTTCGTCCTGCTCGACGCCGGGGCCAATGTCGAGGGCAAGCCACGACATTTGATGCACTACGCCATCATGGGTGACATTTATGCGCGGGAAGTTCTTGGGAAAAGCCAGCCACGAGTGGGCCTGCTGAACGTCGGCACCGAGGAGGCCAAAGGCAACGACCTCACATTGGAGACGTTCAAGTACTGCCAAGGGCTTGATATCAATTTTGCCGGCAACGTGGAGGGGCACGACCTGTTCGGCGATGATCTCGACGTTGTGGTCTGCAACGGCTTTGTCGGTAACATCGTTCTCAAGACGTGCGAAAGTCTCGCGTTGCACATGATGGGGTGGCTCAAGGATGAACTCACCGCCACACCCATCCGGAAACTGGGCGCAGCCCTCTCCAAAAATGCGTTTCATGCCATGAAAAAACGCTTGGACACGAACAATTATGGCGGGGCACCCCTGCTCGGCGTGAACGGCGTCGTCACCATCTCGCACGGTTCAGCCAGCGCTCGGGCCATCTGCAACGCCGTGCAACATACCGTCGAGGCGGTGGATCACCACATCAACGAGCACATCATCGACGCCGTGGCCGTGGCCAACGCCAGACTGGCCGCACCTGTAAAGGAATCCGCCGCTGCCCAAGCATGAGCAACATCAAAAACCCCCGCGCCGAGCACGACTTCGTCGGGCGCACCTGCTCCATCTCCGCCGTCGGCTCCTATGTGCCGGAGAAAATCCTGACCAACGCCGATCTGGAAAAGATCGTGGACACGACCGATGACTGGATCACCACGCGCACCGGCATCAAGGAACGCCGCCTCGCCGCTGACGACGAGTACACCTCAGACATGGCCGCGCGGGCGGCACAGCGCGCGCTTGAGCGGGCGGAGGTTGATCCCACCGACGTCGAACTCATCATTCTGGCCACCATCACGCCCGACATGCCCTTCCCCGCAACAGCCTGCCTCGTGCAGGAAAAAATCGGGGCTCACAATGCGGCGGCGTTCGACATCGAGGCGGCCTGCTCCGGGTTCGTTTACGCGCTCGAGATCGGGCAGCAGTTTATCATGTCCCGCACGTACGACACCGTACTGGTGATCGGTGCGGAGAAACTCTCCTCTATCATGGACTGGGAGGACCGAAACACCTGCGTCCTTTTCGGTGATGGCGCAGGCGCAGCCGTGCTGCAGAACCGTGAAAACACCCACGGCCTGCTCACCGCCTGCATGGGCGCCGACGGTCGGAAGGCATCGATCCTCTCCCAGCCGGGCGGCGGCTGCTTGCACCCACCTTCGGCCAAAACCCTGGCGGACCGTCTTCATTTCCTTCGGATGGACGGAAAGGAAGTGTTCAAGAATGCCGTCACAGCAATGACCGCGGCAGCCAAGGAAGCCCTGACCCGGTGCGAGCTCGATATCGACCGCATCAAGTGCGTTATCCCGCACCAGGCCAACATGCGCATCCTCAAGGCCGTGGGCGATCGTCTCGGTGCCACTGAAGACCAGGTCTTCAGCAACCTGGAGCATTACGGCAACACATCCGCCGCCTCGGTGGCCATCGCGCTGGACGAAGCCGTCGAGCAGGGCCAAGTGCAGCGTGGCGATTTGATTCTGCTGCTCGTATTCGGTGCCGGCCTGACCTGGGGCGCGGCCGTCATCGAGTGGTGAGCCCGCGCTTGGCCAAGCGCCGTTTTGGCGCTTGTCGGGACGCTGCTTTCTTGATTGTCTCCCCTGCTCTGTTGAGATGGAACTGTTTCACAAAATCCTAAAAGCCGCTGTGGATGGTGGCGCATCCGACGTCCACATCAAGGCAAACGCACCCGTGGTGTGTCGCATCAGCAGCCAACTGGTGGAGACCGAGATGGCCCAACAACCGGACGAGCAATGGATGGAAAACATCATCGACAAAATCGTCCCCGAGCACTTCAAGCCCAAGCTGGATGAAGACCGTGAGGTTGACTTCTCCTACTACTTGGAAGAAGTCGGCCGGTTCCGGACGAACTGTTATCAGCATCTCGGGAAATGGTGCCTCGCCATGCGCTATGTCGTTGCCGAGGTGCCGAAAATCAAATCCCTCGGCCTGCCGGAGATCATCAAGTCCATCGCCGAGGAGCACCGCGGTATCGTGCTCGTGGCCGGGACCACCGGCTGCGGCAAATCCACCACCCTCGCCGGAATGATCGATCACATCAATACTACTCAAAATCGCCACATCATCACCATGGAAGATCCGGTCGAGTACGTGTTCGAGGACAACCAGTGCATCATCGAGCAGCGCGAAATCGGGCTCGACACACCATCATACCAGCACGGTCTCAAGCACGTCATGCGGCAGGATCCCGACGTCATCATGATCGGTGAGATGCGCGACGCCGTCAGCTTCCGCGCCGCGATGAGCGCGGCCGACACCGGCCATCTCGTCATGTCCACTCTGCACACCATCGATGCCGCGCAATCCATCTCACGCGTGCTCGACTTTTTCCAAGCCGATGAGCGCGAGTCCGTGCGCAAACAGATGACCGGCACCCTCAAGGCCATCATCGTGCAGCGAATGACCGTGCGCAAAGACGGCAACGTGATCCCCGCCATCGAGATCATGATCAACACCCCAACGATCTCCAAGTTAATCAACGAGAACCGCCTCGAGAAACTTCACGTCGCCATCGAGACCGGCACCGACGATGGCATGCAAAACTTCAACCAGTCCCTGTTCCAACTGGTCAAGGACGATATCATCACCAAAGAGGAAGCCCTCGAGAAGGCCACCAACGCCCAGGCGCTCGAGATGAATTTCAAGGGCATCTTCCTCTCCGAGGGCAGCCGAATCCTCAACTGACACCCACGGCTTTCGCCGATTGCGCCCAAGCGGCTTTGCCACCACACTCCGCCACGTGCAACTCCACCGGGATATCCTCGCGCTTGGCCTCACCACAGCCACGCTTGGCCAAGCGGACGAACCAGTCAAGCTGCTCGTCGCCGCGACCCCACGCGTGCCGGCAATCGGCATCAAACTGCCCAACGATGCCCGCGCCCAACTCCGTGAACGCGCCGACGCACTCGGCCAAGCGATCGACACTCTGGCCAAGCAGCACGCCGAGACGTCACCGCTGCTCCGCCACCTCCCCGACGTGCAGGTCTATCACAAGGCCGTTGACTGGGCGCTGAAGCAGCAAATCTTCTTCAATCCAAGCGAACTCAAAGTCGCCGAGTCGCTGCTCACCGAAGGCAGCGAACGCGCCGCACAACTGGCCAAAGGCCGAACGCCGTGGACACGCGCCACCGGTCTCATCGTGCGCGGCTACGCCTCCCTGATCGACGACTCCGTGCAACCGTACGGGCTGGTGATCCCGCAATCGGTCTCCACCGATCCGTGGCGCAAACGCCGACTCGACGTCTGGCTGCATGGCCGCGACAATAAACTGAGCGAACTCAAATTCATCCAGCAGCGCCGCACCAGCGCCGGACAATTCACCCCGTCCGACACGATCGTCCTCCACCCGTACGGTCGGTTTTGCAACGCGTTCAAGTTCGCCGGGGAAGTCGACGTCCTTGAGGCGCTTGCCCACGCTAAAACACAGTATCCCATCGATGACAGCCGCCTGAGCGTCCGGGGCTTCTCAATGGGCGGTGGCGGTTGCTGGCACTTGGGCGCACACCTCGCTGGGGACTGGGTGGCGGTGGCGCCGGGAGCCGGTTTTGCCGAGTCGCTCGAGTACCTCGGGCTGGCCCGGAAAAACGCGATGCCCCCCGTCTACGAGCAGGCGCTTTGGGGCCTTTACGACGCCACAAAATATGCCGGCAACCTGTTCAACACCACCACAGTCGCCTACAGCGGCGAGATCGATAAACAGAAGCAAGCCGCAGATATCATGGAACGCCACCTCGCTGCCGAGGGCATGATCCTCCACCATGTGATTGGCCCGGACACCGCCCACAAATACCACCCCACAGCCAAGGCGGAGATCGATGATCGCGTCAACGCCGCCGCCGCCAAGGGCCGCAACCCAGTGCCGGCCAAGGTGCGACTGGTCACACGGACGCTGCGCTACAATCGGCAAGCGTGGATTGGTGTGGATGGACTCGAGGCGCACTGGCAACCGGCCCGCGTCGAGGCGCACTTGGACGGCAAGGAACGCATCGAGTTGACCACCGAAAACGTCTCCCGCCTGGTTTTGTCAATGCCCCCCGGCGTCTGCCCGATCCAGCCCAACGACAGCCCCTCCGTCGTCATCGATGGAGATGAACTGACCGGCGCACGTGTTCGCACCGACCGCTCGTGGGAGTCGCTCTTCGTCAAGGCGCTCGACAGATGGCGGGCCGTCGGCCGGTTCGAGTTCGCCGGCTTGGCCAAGCGCCCCGGCCTGCAGGGTCCGATCGACGACGCGTTTATGGCCCGGTTCCTGATGGTGCGCCCAACCGGCCAAGCGCAAAATCCGCAAGTGACCGAGTGGGCCAATGCGCAGCTTGGCCAGGCGCTGTCCGACTGGGAACTTCAGTTCCGCGCAACGCCACTCGTGAAAAACGACGGTGCCGTGTCCGGGAACGACATCACCGACTGCAACCTCATTCTATGGGGCGACCCGGGGAGCAATTCGCTCATCGCCCGCGTCATCGACCAGCTGCCGCTCACATGGAATGAAACGACATTGCATCTTGGCCAAGCGCAGGCGGAGCCGGCAACGCACGCGCCGGTTTTGATTTACCCCAACCCGCTCAACCCCAAGCGATACATCGTACTCAATTCCGGCTTCACCTTCAGCCGGTTCGGCCACATGAGTAACGCCACCCAGACGCCCAAGCTGCCGGACTGGGCGCTGGTGGACATGCGCCGGCCGTACAACGCCGGCGATCCCGCCTGCATCACCGCAGCCGGTTTTTTCGACGAGCGCTGGCAGTTGCCCATGCCTAAATGACGCCCGCTGCCGGTTTGCCTCCAGACACCCGGTCTGCCAGAGTCTCCGCATGCCAATCCGTATTGCGGTTTGTCTCCTGTTGGCACTGTCCGCCTCGGCGCGCCTGGCCAAGGCCGAGCCGGCCAAGCCAAGCGGCAACCCATCCATTTTGCCGTCGAGTTCCCGGCTTGAGGAACTGTGGAACCAGGGCGAGTTCACCGAGGGCGTCGCGGTCGCTGCTGATGGCTCGGTGTACTTCAGCGACATTCCGAGCAGCGAAGACACCACCGGCCAGATTCACAGATTTGATCCCAGGACCGGCAAAACCACCGTCCACTGTGCTGCCTCCGGCAAGAGCAACGGGCTGATGTTCGACCGCACCGGCCGGCTCATCGCCTGCTGCGGCGCAAACAATGGCCGCATGGCGCTGTGCGAGATCTTGCCCGGCGGAAAGCTGGAAGTGATTACCGAGCAGTTCAACGACGGCCGCTACCTCTCGCCCAACGATCTCGTGATTTTGCCAGACGGGAAAATTTACTTCAGCGATCCCCGCTACGTCGGCGACGAAAAAGAGGAGCAGGATCAGATGGCCGTTTACCGGTACGACCCGGTGGACGGCTCCGTGAAGTTGGCCATCGGCGCCAATCAAGTCGAGAAGCCCAACGGCTTGGCGTTGTCGCCGGACGGCAAAACACTGTACGTCGCCGAGACCAACAACAGCCCGAACGGACGAATGACGCTGAACGCCTTCGCGCTTGGCAGCAACGGCGGCCTGGGGCCGAAAAAAGTGCTCATCGATTTCGGCGACGAGGCCGGCATCGACGGCATGACGGTTGACGTGCAGGGAAACCTTTACGCCGCCGTACGCTCGGCGCGCCGATTCGGCATCGTGGTTTACACCGCCACCGGCCGGGAACTGGCCTATATCCCGACCGAGACACTGCCGACCAACTGC
>Ga0163108_10004293_pt1 | contig 10110 bp, 5 predicted proteins | sample Fk1155metaG_FD_109644 | JGI IMG/M metagenome (GOLD analysis project Ga0163108, IMG submission 109644) | Marine microbial communities from the Central Pacific Ocean - Fk160115 155m metaG | ecosystem: Environmental > Aquatic > Marine > Oceanic > Photic zone | place: The Central Pacific Ocean...
ATTTGCGATTCTCCTTACGATTATTGTATCCGCATCACTCACCTTCTCTGAGATGATGGCTAATAGGTCTATTTTAGTTGAGGATATTTTACTGCTTTTCATCTATCTGGAGCTTGGTGTTATGGTTGGTATCTATTTCAAAACCAATCACATGCCTATCCGTTTTCTTCTTTATGTTGCCATAACTGCTTTAACACGAATGATTGTTGGCGAAATTCAGGTAACCCATGATCTTCAGGTAGATCATGATCCTAATACCGTCATTCTCTATGCTTCGTTGGCTATTCTACTTTTAGCAATCTCAAATTTCGTTATTCGATTCGCTTCAAACAAATATCCATCTGAACAAGAAAAGATTACAAAACGGCGTGCCTGAATACAAACCAAAGCGAACAAGAAACATCTATTCGCCAGGTCAGGATAAACCTTTTAAATTATCACGCACGAAAGTTGAATCCTTTATAAACTGCAAACGCTGTTTTTATCTTGATAGACGGCTGGGAATCAATCAAATTCCAGGATTTCCATTTAACATCAATTCAGCCGTTGATGCATTATTAAAACGTGAGTTTGACCAATACAGAGAAAGTGCGGAGCCCCATCCGTATATGATAGAAGCTGGTATAAATGCTATCCCCTATCAACATGATGAGCTGGATAAATGGCGGCAAAATTTTATCGGTGTTCAGTATTTGCATGAAACTTCAAACCTCCTGCTTCATGGTGCGATAGATGATGTGTGGAAAACAGAAGAAGGGGAACTCATCGTAGTTGATTACAAAGCAACCAGTAAAAACGACAAAGTAAATATTCATGCGCCCTGGCAGATGGGGTACAAACGACAAATGGAATTTTATCAATGGCTCTTGAGGAAAAATGGCTTTCAAGTATCAAATAGAGGTTATTTCGTATACTGTAATGGCAGGCGTGACCGTGATGGATTTAACGCTAAAGTTGAATTCGATGTTGATCTGCTTCCCTACGACGGTGATGATGGCTGGGTTGAAGATACAATCAAGCAGATAGTCGCTTGTTTAAATCAGGATACAACACCAGACCCAAATGAAAATTGTGACCAGTGCAAATATAATCAGGAAGTGATTCAGTATTATTAATTATAAAAAATATAACAAACAAATATTAGCGTATTAGATCACAGGCAGCCTGTGCAGCAGAATCAACATTTTTATAATTTTTACATTGCTTTTTCGAATTAATGGGATAAAGACACATTTCAGCTCGGTTTTGCTGACCCAACAATCTAAGTGCTCTCTTCTTTATTTTTTCCGCTGTTAATTTTACTGATCCCTCTGTCTTTAAATCTCCACTAAGTTTGATTGCTTGTTGTTGTGTTTCAAGATTTTGCTCATCACCCGATGTATTAATTACTCGGGTCACGCTTGTTTTCTTTCCGTTAGGGCAAACAACAGTGTAAATACGCATCCCGCCATCCATACCCTTATCGTAGACTTTTACAGCGTCTTCTTTTGCACTAACAGAAAAAGATATAAGGAAAAGTAACATCAAAAATATTTTCATTAGATATTGATACATTAAAACGCCCCGCCCTCAAACCAATGAGATTTCGAAGGAACAGCATCGGCTAATTTCCCTAATTGTTTTGACCCGCCTTCAACACCGACCACACCATAGACTCCATCGCTTGTAAATATTGGCACGACCGATGAAGGGATACCACCACTCAATTCAAATTGTCGATCATTCAGGTCAATATCACCATCACCATCCCAATCAAGTGCTGCATTTGCCGTAAGAATATCAAAATTATATGCTGTGCCCAGACCAAGTGATGCGCCACAAGCATCACCTGATGATGTTTCTTCAGGAGAGAAAGTTGTAAAAGTAACAATACCGCCGGCTGTTACTGGTGCAGATAAAACTTTCTCTCCAGTTGTACCGGCATCGGTAAAATCATAAAACCACCCACCAGCTTCTTTATGAGTTGAATCAGAACTTTCGAGTATCGTAGAAGTCACATCAATCAAATCGCTGTCATTGTAGGCAGACCCGCTTATTTGAGGATAACCATCTTCTGACTCAGAAACATTATCACTATCGAAGTCTTCCATCTCATTTGCCCCGGTAAAGAAATCACGAAAAGCATAAAAACGGTCTTCAACTTCTGTATCTAGCGGATGGGCTCGATAACCACTGCCCACTAAGACATAATCATAATCGCTTTCATTAGAAAATAGTGTATCGGTTACTTGAACAACCGAAGGTGCATCAAAGAAACGTCGTTTTGTTGAATCACTGCTGCTGCTTCCAATCTCAGCAAGCTTACCGACACGGGTTGTGCTCTTTGGATTAGATTCCGCTACCTCAAGTGCTGCTAAATCAACGCGCCAAACCTGCCCGCCGGTATCTACCGCATAGAGTCGATCTATCACACCATCAAGGTCACCATCTAGCGTTCTGATGCTAGCGGCGATTGAATAACTCATATCTGACACCTGAATATCGGCACTAGAACTCGAACCACTAATTGATAAAATTTGAGTACCGTCTTCCGGATCGACAATATAAATTGCGTTACCCATAAAATCATTTCCGCCATTATCATCAGGTGTATAAACGCTCGAATTATCAAGAGTTGAATCGTAACCACCACCAAAAATTAATACTTCCTTAGTTTCGGTACCACTGCCTGAATCAACATTAATTGTGGCTAAAACCGGTTGTGACCAGGTCTGTCCGAGACGAGAAAAATCGCCACTACCGCCTTCAATACGCCATAAAAATTTTGGAACAAATGTATCGCTTTCAGATGTAACATCTGAGGTTAAATCAAGCGCATAAATATTATTACCTCCCCGTCTTGCTGCCACAAAAGCAATCACCTTATCATCATCTGCGGTTTCAATAGTACCATCTGAATTATTATCAATCGTTTGAATTGTGGGGGTAATATCCAGACCATAAATATGGTCGCCTTGACCATTAGCAAACATGTCTTGTTGTTGGCCCCAAAAATCTTCCGGCATGTAACGCCACTCTTCTTCGCCTGACTCGCCGTTTACCATATGTAAAACACCATCATTTGTACCGTAAAGAATCTTGTCAAAAAATGTGTCGACTGTTCCGTCACCATCACTATCAGAACCCCCGTAGGTAATCACTGCAGGCGAACTATGAAGAACATCATTTACAGACCAACGATGGTCAGGATCAATATCAGTACTTTCAGTGGTACTTTTCTTGCCCAGCAACCAAAGCATTCTGGTTTCACAATCGCTAGCGGATGCTGTATCCGGTGTTGGGCAAATTGCTGTTCTTAATACGCTTAACTCAGAACTATCCCAATTGCTGCTTGTTAATTCAAAACCAGATGTACTTAATAATTCTCCCTTCGTTGCTGTTCTAGTGTTATTGGTGTCGGTATATAGGGTCTGGTCTGTAAAATCAACAATCTCATGACCAGCGCCACCTTGTGTTGTTGCTTTACCATCAACCACACTTGACCAGATACTCTGTGCACTATCTTTAAATTTGTCATCAGTGGTATCCACTGCTTCAGCGCCAGTCGCATCAAGAATTGTTCCTGGATTACAACTGTCTACATCAATACAGATATTGTATTTTTTTACATTTCCTAACCATGCCTTAGAAAGTTGCGGTGTAAAAAGTCCAAAGTAAACCTCATCACGACTCAGTAATCTGTTAAATGCATTAGTCGCTAATGCCGGAGAAACAAATGAAGTGGGATCATTTTTTACGTCAGTAAGAATATTTTGGAAAACACTAACCAGTTCACCTGCAGACGAAGCGGCGTAAACATCTCCCCCGCCAACATTTGCTATATCTGTAATAAATTGTGTTGAATCGGCATCATTAAGTGCAAAACCAATAGTGTGTGTTTTTACATGTTGATCATTTTCAAGAGCACTAGATTGATCCTGTTCGTTCAAAAATTCAGCCAAATCAACTGCGCACTCTTCACTCGAATTATAAGTAAGCGAGTCATCATCAGAGCTTCTAAAAGTACTATTATTATCATAACAGGAAGACACGCCGGTCATGCTTCTTATATCTGAACGTACACCACCGCTACTCTGATTGGCAGAGCCATCTGTTAAAAGGACCTGATGGTTTGTTGCGCAGGTTAATTCGGTATTAAATGGGGAGATATAGGTTGGAGAACCCAGAATTTGCCGGTTCGCACAACTAGCGCTATCCGGGTTGTTTGTTACGTCACATCCGGGTAAATCCTCAACCCCGAAATTATCTGTTCCTGTATTAATGGTCGCACCACCACAGCTTCCGGGCGCGGTACAGTAACTACCCGGATGACTAACTCGACCGGTGCTATTGCCTCCCCGCTCTAAACCAAAATCAACATCCTCACCACGCCAATAATTAGCAGCTTCTAACATGGTAGCTGTTATTGGTGTATTACCACTGGCAGGTAATTCATTAACTAATTCAATCAAGCGTTGGCGATTTGTTTTAAAAGGTGTTTCAACTATGGTTTGGTAAACAATATTCAGTCGTGGGCTTTTCGATGAATCTCCATCTGCTGTTTCTGCAATACGGGTGCCTGTTACCTGTTCAATAATAAAACCCATTGAGTTACCACTCGCCCATCCGCCTCGATCAATAATCTCCTGCACAATCGTTGTGATATCGCTCGTTTTAAAGGATTCTGAGGCCACAGACCACTGCGGCGGAATCCATGCTACTGAAGCTGATGTTGTTGTCCGATCGGTAATATCATTTGCTGTAGACGAAAATTGTGTAACGTTATCATCGTCAATACCTTTAATTGTAAATTCAGCTGTATCATCTGAAATGCCTTTTGCTATAAATGCAATTTCCGCAGATAAAATAGTTGCTGCATTAGGGACATCAATTTCCTGAAAGCGCAAACCAATCGTCTGGTCACTCGCCTGCTCGCTATCAAAACCAATATCCAAATCGTTATCAATAATATCAACGGATGACCCGAATTGTTCAGCATCATCTCCGCTTAATGCTGTTTGCGCTGTTTCTGTTGTCTTAACACAACCCGTCTCGCCAAGACCATACCTATAAATAAGCTTCGGCGCTTTTGTTGAATCATTATCACGACTATGAAGAAAACGGGTTTGATTGGGATCAGCGCTACTGGTACTCAGTAGTAGTGTCAGGGCATTACCACCACACCAACCAGAACGGTCTATCACATCCTGAAGCACATCTTTAATATCAACACTCTCTTCCGGGTTATCCACTGTCGTCAAATCTGTTGCATCGACAGTCCAGCTCACTGAAGTACCACCTGCAGAACGACTAGAAATATCATTTACAGTATTTTCTAACTTTTCTGAATCATCAGTTTGTTCAGCGCCAACTTCCCAAGTGCTTTCTAAAAAAGTTCTATCTCCCGAAGTATCATCTCCATCGTCATTTAATACAGTTCTTGGAGTAACCACTAATGTGGCCTCGGTAAGTGTTGCACCCTGAGGAATATTTAAATCTGTGAAACGAAGTGCAATCATTTGGTCATCGCCCTCTACCGCGCTGCCAGAGTCCGGAATTGTAATGCGAAGTCGTGGCGCATCATTTGTCTCACCTGCATCTTCATCAATAACACCATCACTATTACTATCAGAATCTTCGAATGTTCGTATTTCTCGCCACGCAAAGGCACTAGTATTTTGAAATCTGAAAAACATATCATTACCAGATTCCCAACCTTCACGATCGACGATTTCTTGGACGATACTGCTAATATCTGGAGCCGAGCTTATAGTAGCTCCAGAGGATGTAACAGGTATATTGTTCCATGGAACCGATGCATCAGTCTCGTCCCGACTTGTTATATCGAAGGTAGACGAGAAAAAGAGTGTACCGAATGGAGCGCAAATTGATGTTGGGCAATTGGGTGCCAGAATGACAGAAGCATCATCTACATCCTGACCAACAATAGTAGTATTCGTTGGTCCGATGCCAGATGCTGTTGACGAACTCACCAAATCGATGCGAGCGTCGCTAATGGTTGTGCCCTGAGGAATTGTAATACCAGTAAAACGTAGTCCAAGAACTAAACAATTATGAATAATGTTAGGGTTAACCGTTCCTGTGCTCCCGGTTGGTATTCCAAAACAGTTACTAACTGACTCGTAAGAATCATCTACATCAACAGTCACCGGAAAAGTTCGTTCACCACCAACGACAGATTGTGAACCGCCAAAATCAAAGGCATCTAACGTTAGATCGTTGAGTGAAATTTCACCTGATGTTATAGCTTCCTCACCATCATCTGAATCACTCTCTAAAAAAGCGGTATTCACAATTTCAGTGACTGTACTTACGCCGCTATCGCCCACCACCTCACTCACATCGCCATCGATATAATTAATCGGGAAAATAACTGGACCGCCCAATTGACTACCAGCAAAATTAAAGCGCATTAAACCAACATTAACATCGGTAAGACTCTCAAGAACCGTTTCCATTGCCTGCTTAAGTTCATCGATACGAGACTGCCCTGAGTCTGCGGTAAGCGTCATACTTCCTGATGTATCTAGAATAAAGAGCACGTTCGGGCGAAGCACACTCTCAGTGGCACTACCTGAACTAAAATAAATTTCAGTATCATCAGCATGGCCGATACCCGTCGAAAATACGAGTACAGAACTTACGATTAGTAAAATAATTTTACGCGTTAAATATGGCATAAATAAAAAGCTCAATTATTTTTGTCTTAATTATAGCTCAAAACAAAGATTTAGATACTGAATCTAAATCAAACAATACTGAATAAATAGGAAATTCCTTAGAAAGAATGGGTATTAGCGTTTTATGTCACATGCTGCTTTTGCAGCTGCGTCAACACTCTCGTATAAGTTACATTGTGTGCCGGAAATGCACACCTCAATTTTGCTTTTGCCGCCGATTAATTTAAGAAATTTTCGTTTTAAGCCTGCTGTTTGTTCTTTGACCGAGCTTGAAGAACCTGCACTTGCATGTGAGCGTAATTTCGAGTTATTTGCTGGTCTTACTGGTTTTGTTGTTGCTGGTTTTGTTGTTGTTTCAGAGGAGTCTTCATCCACTTTTGGTTCTAATGATATTGTATCACCTGATCTTGCAGATTCACTATTAAGCATTTGTTTAATGTATATCTTGTTTCCGTCTGGGCAAACAACAGCATGATAACGCTTCAAACCATCAGTGCCCTTATCATAAACCTTCACAACATCATTCTTCGCGACTACAGAAAAACTTATAGTCATAAATAATAAAAATAAAAATTTTGTTAGATATTTATACATTAAAATTCAACATCCTCGTACCAATAACTACGCTCGGTAGGTAACTGGCTTAATGTACCTAATTTTTTCGCGCCGCCCTCAACACCAACAATTCCAAGCACACCTTCATTTGTAAATACCGGAACCACACCCGAAGGAATACCTCCAGCTAAATCAATCACTCGGTCATTACTTGTTAATGCACCATCATTATCCCAATCTAATGCCGCGCCTGCCGAAAGAATATCAAAATTATAAGCTCTACCAAGACCCAGTAAAGCTTTGCACGGATCGGCGGTCACTCCAGTTACTTCCTGTTCCGGCGCAAACGTTGTAAAAGTAACAACACCGGCAGTCGTTATCGCACGAGATAACACTTTCTCCCCAACTGCACCAGCATCAGTAAAATCATAAAACCACCCAGATGATGCTCTATGCTCAGCAATACTGCTGTCGAGTGCTGTTGTTGTCACATTAATTAAATCATTATTAGTAAAAGCTTGATCGCTCGGCTGAGGATATTCGTCATCTGTATCAGCGACATTATTTTCATCTTTATCATTCATTTCGTTTGCACCAGTTTGAAAATCACGAAACGCATAGAATCTATCTTCAACTGCTTTATCTAGTGGGTGAGGACGATAACCAGTACCCAATAATACGTAATCATAATTTTCCTCATTGGAAAAAATATTATCGCGAACCTGAACCACCGAAGGGGGCTCGAAAAAACGTCTCTGCTGTGCAGGTGCACTATCAACAGAAATATCAGCAAGCCTACCAACCACAGTCTTTCCTGCTACTCCTGTTGTATACGCACCACGTTTTTTAATTGGCGCTAAATCAACCCGCCATACCTGACCGCCGGTATCGCCAACGTAAATACGGTCCACTGCACCGTCGGTATCAGTATCAAATGCTGTTACAGCCGAAGCAATAGGATATTGCATATCTGGAACAAAAATATCAGCGCCGCCCGGAGAACCACTAATAGCTAGAAGAAGTCCTCCATTTTCTGGGTCAACAATGTAAATTGCATTTCCCATAAACGGTGTTCCGCCGTGGTCACCTACAGAATAAGTGTTCGGATTATCAAGTGAAGGGTCGTAGCCACCACCAAAAATTAATACTTCCTTATTTTCGATTAAGGTACCTGTATCAATCTCAACTTCTGCAACAACTGGTTTTGACCAGGTTTGGCCTAGGCGTGGAAAATCTCCGCTACCTCCCTGAATACGCCATAAGAATCTGGGGGCAAAAGTTTCATTTGAGATCGGGATATCATGAGTAAGGTCTAAGGCATAAATCCCGCTACCACCACGTCTTGAAGCCATAAATGCTCTGATTTTGTCGCCTTTTGCAATTGTAATATTACCATCATCATCAGCGTCAATGACCTGAAGAGTTGGAGTAACATCTAAACCATAAACATGGTTACCTTCTGCATTAGTAAAAAACTGTTGTTGCTGGGTCCAAAAATCACTTGGTATATAACGCCACTCTTCTTTACCTGTATCACCGTTTACCATATGTAAAGAACCGTCGTTACTGCCATAAATTACTTTATCGAAAAATTCGTCGGCAAGACCATCGCCATCTCTATCAAAACTACGATAAGTAATAACGACAGGTGAGCTATGAAGAACATCATTCACAGACCAGCGTTGTATATTATTAAGATCTGTTTCTAAAGCTTTATCCCTTTTACCCAATAGAAATTGCATTCTACTTTCACATTCACTACCAGGACTATCGTCCGGGGCTGGGCAAACACCATCTCTCATTGTGCTGAGATTATTGTTGTTCCAGTTATCAAATTTTAATTCAAAACCAGCGTTACTAAGAAGTGTATTTTTCGGTGCAAGCCCTGAATTATTTTTATCGGTGTATACAATTTGTGTTTTGAAATCCTCAATCATATGCCCCGTACCACCATCGGTGGTTAATCGCCCATCAATTACCCTATCTGTTGACCATAAATCTCGTGAACTATCTTTAAATTTATCAGTTGTTGAATCTATTGCTTCGTTATTATCTCTATCAATAATACTACCTAACTCAGTGCACTTAGATCTATCAACACAAATATTATATTTTTTTACATTCCCATCCCATGCTCTTGCAAGATCAGGAGTAAAAAGACCAAAGTAGACTTCATTACGACTTAACAATCGGTTGAATGCGTTAGTTGCAAGCGCCGGTGAAACAAACGAGGTAGGATCATTTTTAACATCGGATAAAATATCTTCAAAAACACTGATAAGATCTGTCGCATTTTCAGCTGTGTGAAGAGTACCTCCGCCAAGATTTGCCATATCACTTAAATATTGTTGCGCAAACGGATTAGTATTGAGATCGAAAGCTATTGTATGTGTTTTTACAGTCTGTTTATTTTCAATTTTACTCGACATATCATTTTTAGCCATGAATTCAGTAAGGTCGACGGCACATAATGCATCATTAAGAATAAGCGGCGCATGTCGTCCATCATAAAATACTTGCTGTTGCCCGTCTTTTAGATTGCCGTTTTTGTCGAAAACAATATCAGTGTTGTCAACACGGCAATTGCCGCCGATTAAATTTTTTACGTAATTTTTATTAGCATTGTCATTACTAGTTGGGTCTCCATCAGTTAGTAAGACCTGATGATTACTTGTGCAGGTTAAATCTGTATCAAAGGGTGAAATATACCTTGGGTTGCCTTTTATTAATCGACCTTTACATACGCCTTTATCTGGATTGGTATTCACATCACAGGAACTAATTTTCTTAACTCAAAATTGATCTGTCGAGCTGTTAATTGTTGCGCCATTACAACTACCGGGTGCATCACAATAAGTGGCCGGATGACTAAGGC
>Ga0163108_10004296_pt1 | contig 10108 bp, 8 predicted proteins | sample Fk1155metaG_FD_109644 | JGI IMG/M metagenome (GOLD analysis project Ga0163108, IMG submission 109644) | Marine microbial communities from the Central Pacific Ocean - Fk160115 155m metaG | ecosystem: Environmental > Aquatic > Marine > Oceanic > Photic zone | place: The Central Pacific Ocean...
AACTAATATGGGGAATATCAGATTAACGCTTTTACCCGAACGTGCACCACTAACGGTCGCGAATTTTCTGCAATTAGTAAAAGAACGACACTATGATGGATTGATTTTCCATCGTGTGATCGCAAATTTTATGATCCAGGCAGGCGGGTATAGCAGTGAATTGGAATATCGAGACTCAGGAAAAATAGTCAAAAACGAGTCTAACAATCGATTACCAAATACTAGGGGCACCATCGCGATGGCTCGAACCTCCGACCCCGACTCTGCTAGTGCACAGTTTTATATCAATGTTAAAGACAACAAACACTTAGATTATAAAGATCAAACACCAGGCTATACGGTATTTGGATTCGTAAGCAAAGGCATGGAAGTCATAGAGAAGATAGAACTCGTTGATACACACATTAAGAATGGTATGCCGGCAGTCCCCGAAAAACCAATCGTAATTATAAGCATTCGAGGAATATAAACCGAATCTGTGAGATAAATTTATAATTCCTGTAAAATCAGCTTTTTTTAAACACCACGAGCATCAATGAAAACTATTTTATCCGTTCTGGCCAGCGCACTATTACTTACATATCTATCAGTACAGCTATTTACTCTTTTTGGACAAAGCAGCCCAGTAATACTTTATATAACCGTATTCTTAGGCTTGGTGATTAACGGGCTATTCATGCATTTTCAATCAAAATCGGAAGCGTTCGGTCCAAGAAATAAACGCAAACAGAGAACGCAGCAAAGGGGCGATAACACGAAATCTAGAGGTAATAACAGAGGCACGAGATCTAGACCACAACGCAAACAACCAGAAAAATCGAACCAAATATCAACCGGAGATGCTACGAACAGATCAAAAGGAGAAATTAAGTGGTATAACCGCAGGAAAAACTACGGTTTTATAGTAGAAGATTCGGGTGAAGAAATATTTTTCCATCAACAAGAAGTTGAGGGCACTCCCGGCGAACGTATTCAAATCGATAAAGGTCAAAGAGTTGACTTTGTTAAGACGGAAACAGAAAAAGGCCCCCAAGCACAACGAATTCACATAGTCAGCTAACTTTTAGCCAGCATGAAAATCAAAGACCTGATCGCCAGTGAAATCGAAAAAGCTTTTGTGACAATTGGTTTATCTGGACCAGCGCTTATAAAAACAACCAATAACCCGGAACTAGGTGACTACCAAGTAAATGGGGTCATGGCAGCGGCGAAAAAGGCAAATCTAAGGCCTGATGAAACTGCTCAAAAGGTAATAGAGGCGGCCAAACTAGATCATATCGCCACAAAAGTAAGCTACGCTAAACCCGGCTTTATTAACATCCAACTTTCACCAAAATTCCTTGCCAATATTAGTGCTGGAACTTTGGAAGCTGCCCCTGAAACCCTGAACATAGTTGTTGATTATTCGGCACCAAATCTTGCCAAAGAAATGCATGTAGGCCATTTAAGAAGTACCATTATCGGAGACTGTATCGCTCGTACCTTAGAAGCAAAAGGCCATAAAGTTATACGCCAAAATCATGTCGGTGATTGGGGAACTCAGTTTGGCATGCTACTAACGTATGTGGCTGATTTAGAGCAGGATTCGCTGTTGCTCTCGGATCTGGAAAACTTCTATCGCCTAGCTAAGGAACGCTTTGATTCAGATCCTGACTTCAAAGAACGAAGCAGGCAGGCGGTGGTAAATCTTCAGTCTGGACAGTCATTTGAAACAGAACATTGGGGGAAATTCATCAATGTTTCCATGTCTCACTGTCAAGAAATCTATAAAAAACTGCGAGTGGGCCTGGACAATACTCATACCTTTGGCGAGAGCTCATACAACGATGCGCTCCCAACCGTAATAGAAGGGCTAGAAGCCAAGAATTTAATAGAAATCTCAGATGGCGCTAAATGTATTTTTTTTGAAGAAAATAAATCACCATTAATCATACAAAAATCCGATGGAGGATATCTGTATGCTACGACTGATCTAGCCGCGATCAAATACCGTATCAAAGAGTTAAATGCTAATCGGATTCTTTATTTCGTTGATTCAAGGCAATCTCTTCATTTTAAACAAATATTTTCGGTAGCGAATTTAGCGGGTTTCAATCCCAACGCCACATCCCTGGAACACATGGCATTTGGCACCATGCTTAACGACGATGGAAAGCCTTTCAAAACCAGAGAAGGTGGACTAATAAAACTAATGCCTTTGATCAAAGAAGCTATCCGACGGGCAACTGAAACAGTGTTAGAAAAAAATCCGACAATGCCGAAAAAAGATGCTTTGGAGATAGGCGAAACAGTTGGTATCGCCGCGATCAAATATGCTGATTTATCGAAAAATAGGACCAACGACTATATTTTTGACTGGGACCAAATGTTGTCACTAGAGGGTAATACCGCACCCTATATTTTATATGCGTATACAAGAATCCAAAGCCTTATCGCACGAAGTGCTGAGCCAATCAACATTTTGGAAGAATGCGTTATTCCCGAGGGCGAGTCCGAAAGGCTATTATGCCTGGAAATTGGTAAACTTGATGATGTTGTAGATCAAGTGGCCCTAGAAGGATTCCCCCATCTTCTATGTAGTTACCTTTATGCTCTCGCAACGAGATTTAGTCAATTTTATGAAAACTCGGAAATACTGAACCAACCTCAGAAAATAAAAACTCGAAGGCTATCCATAGCATATGCTTCAGGCATCACACTAAAAAAAGGTCTAAGTCTTCTTGGAATCGACACAGTAACAAAAATGTGACTTTTCCTCTTTGGCTAGCTAAGCCCCCGTTTCAGCATGACTCGGTATTGAATAAGTCTTCAACGTAGCAACGAAATCGTCGAGAACCGACAACTGAGCAGACTCGGCGTTCTCAACCCACTGCTTTAGACGTTTTAGGACCTCTGTAACATCATTTCCTTTTTGGAGCCAAATCAATTCAAGATCCAACTTCAGATCATGAATCTTTTTAATTTGTTCATTACTTTCTAACAAGACCGCAATACGCATCTGTTTACTTTGATCAAGCATTGCCTCATTGACGGTTAACAACTTCGTCGCTTTCTTATATAACTTTCTTCCAGCTTTGTCGGCTTTTTTGTACTCAGTTTCCACTACGGGGGCCAATACTTCTTCCGCAAAACGCGCCATAATACTGAATCGATCATTTAATAGTGCCCAAACACTTTCCGTATCCAGTTTTTGTTTAGCTACAACGCGTTGAACAACTGGCCCTCTAGAAACAATACTTGCAAGACCTAGCAGACAAAACAACTTAATCCACAGCCACCCTATATCAAACTCAAATTTCTTGCGCGATAACTTAGCCGAGTTAGGGTAGGTGTGATGATTGTTATGCAGTTCTTCGCCTCCAATCAACAGCCCCCAAGGCAGAATATTTCTGGATGCATCGGGGGACTCGAAGTTTCGATATCCTAAAGCGTGCCCAACGCCGTTAATAATTCCCGCCGCAAAAAATGGTATCCAAATCATTTGTATAGCCCATAACGTAATCCCAAAAACACCAAAAAAGAACAAGTCCAACCCCAACATAAGAGTGATACCGAGCGAGTTACGACAGTACAACTTATTTTCCAACCAATCGTCAGGACAACCCTTCCCATAACGGCTTAACATCTCTTTATCCGAGATAGCGCTTTTATAGACCTCTACACCATTCAATAAGATCCTGGGCAATCCTTGTTTAACAGGGCTATGTGGATCATCCAATGTTTCACATTCGGCATGATGCTTACGGTGAACCGCAGTCCATTCTCGCGTTACTTGTCCCGTAGTCAACCATAACCAGAACCTGAAAAAATGAGAGATTGCAGGCCCCAGAATTATGGAACGATGTGCAGAAAACCGATGTAGATAGACCGTCACCGAAACTATCGTGACATGAGTCACCACAAGCAAATACAAAAGCACATCACTTACTGAATATCCCCAAATCCCATCAATCGCCCATTCCAACATCTAAGACCCTATTTCTTTACAAGTACAAAAACCAATTCTGACATATAATTAGAATTATTCTAATAGATCAAATAACTGAATCTAGACCAGGGATTTCAAGATGATCCAGAGTAAGTGCTATACCGATTTAATAGCAGCCAATGAAGTTTATTCAGTGCCCGCATCAGAACTGAGAATGCTTGATTGTCGGTCAGATCTCTTAGATAAAGATTATGGAATTAGCGCCTATCTGGAATCCCACATCGACGGCTCTGATTATCTTTCCATAGAAGAACACTTATCTGCAGAGCCAGGGATATCAGGACGTCACCCTCTACCTAAAATAGAAAAGTGGGTTGAAACAATTCAAGAATTCGGAATAAATAATTCTACCCAAGTCGTACTTTACGACGATTCTGGAGGCTGTTATGCGACTCGGGCTTGGTGGATGTTTCGATGGGTAGGGCACTTAAAAGTCGCTGTTCTCGATGGAGGATGGGATATTTGGGACGGACCCAAAAGCTCCATCACTAGGCCTCCATCAAAAAGAAGTGATTTTAAAAAAAAACCTCCGTTGACCAAGCTTATGACACTAAAAGAACTCAAAGAAAGCTCTCAATCGTATCGGCTAATAGACGCAAGGGCGCATGACAGGTGGTCGGGCAAGAATGAATACATAGATCATACTGCCGGACACATACCTAATGCGCTCTGCTTCCCCTTCACAGACAATCTGGACAAAGATAAAAAATTCAAATCCAAAGATGCTCTGGCCACTCAGTTTCATGATTTGATCTCACCAATAGTTTGCTATTGCGGTTCTGGAATCACGGCAACCCACAACATAATGGCAATCAAATTAGCCGGGCTACCCGAACCCTATCTATACGCTGGATCTTGGTCAGAATGGATAGAGCATAAAGACAACCCCATCTCTCAAGAATAACAGTGTTCGAATCAGCCGATCTCAGCTGGGAAAATGGCCAACCATTTTCAAACAAATACAAAGATATCTATTTTTCACAAGATGGTGCCGCCGAAGTTGAAAGAGTATTCATAAACCCCACAAATTTTGATGAACTAGTAAAAAAACAGCGATTAACAACAATCGTCGAACTAGGTTTTGGTACCGGGCTCAATTTTTGCGTCACCGCCCAAAGGTTTCTAAAACAAAACAGTAGCAACCATCTGCATTTTATTTCTTTTGAAAAGCACCCGCTGACTCTTAAAGATTATCAAAAAGTTTTTGCCAACCTGTCAAGAAAAACCCCCTTCTGCAAGCAAATGTTGGACCAAATCCCACCGAGACTGTCTGGCTGGCACAGAAGAGTTTTTGAAAACGGCAAAATTCACCTGAGCTTGTTTCTTGGTGAAGCCTCCGAAGGGATAAACGACCTTGCGAATAGACAAAAAGTTCCAATCGACTTATGTTTTTTAGATGGATTTAGTCCTTCAAAAAATCCCGATTTGTGGAACGATGATATTTTTATTTCGCTTTCGAAGATTCTGTATAAAAACTCACAAGTCACGACTTTTACCGTTGCTGGTGCCGTTAGGAAGAAGCTCGAAAACATCGGCTTCAAGCTGCAAAGAATTGATCAACGGCCAATCAAACGAGAAAGCTTGTTAGGAATATATCAGACCAATAATGGCCACCCGACACATGCAATTCCCAGAGAAGTTAATATTCTTGGAGCCGGGATAGCTGGATCAACTCTCGCAAGAAATTTGGCTGAAAACGGAGTAGCGGTCAATGTCTGGGACCCACATGGGATTGCTACAGGGGCATCAAGAATAAGTGCCAGTTTGCTGCATGGTCGACTCCTAGGAGATCAGTCAAACGATGCGGATTTTCGGGCTAAAGCTTTTCATTATTCGGTCAACTACCTCCGACAGCATCAAAGTTTTCAACAAACTGGTGTTTTACAATTGACGGGGCCAAATATGGACCATGGCAAAATGGCAAGAATAAAACAAAGTTACCCTGATTCAGATGAATGGCTTCATATTATGAACCCACATAAAGCTAGCACCATCGCTGATGTCACGATTAATAGCCCGCTTAGTTTGTGGTTCCCAGATGGCGGCATAGTCAATTTGCCAAATCTGTGCAAGGAATTGCTCGATCACCCTCTGATTCAGTTCAATCGAGGTTTGGCTAGCCTTACACGCTCTGTAATTACGATACTTGCAACAGGAGTCGCGAATATTGAAGCCTATTCAACTAGGGCTTTAGAGATCTACCCTATCGGCGGCCAACTTGACTTCGTCCGTCTCAACAATATACCCAAGGTCCCAATAGTCAGTAAAGGGTATACAATTCCTATTGAAAAAAATCTTTGCGCACTAGGCGCCACTTACGAGTATCAGGCACTCCAACCTGAAATTGCGTCCAAAAAAAATCTAGAAACATGCTTTCTATCTGTTAGCGAGAATTCTGAAAACCATCTAAGAGCTACACGTTGTGTTTCAAGTGATCGGATACCAATCATAGGTAAATTAGATGAAAACATCTGGATATCTAGTGCGCACGGATCTCTTGGTACTTCTTCCGCACCATTGGCCGCATCGATAATAACCAGTCAGCTCCTTGGCTGGATTCCGCCAATCTCTAAAGATGTGGAGAAAATAATTGCCCCAGGGCGATTTGAAGAGCGCCAAGCTCGAAGAGGGTTACTGAAATCATCGGACGATCCTAGTCACTAATGACGCGAACAGACATCACATTGTCAAGCGATCGCAAGCCAGACAATAACTCATCATCCGGATGCTGCTCGATATCAATAAGATTATAAGCCAATTCTTCGCGGCTCTTGTTTATAAGGTCGGCTACATTGACATTCTTTGCGGCTAGCAAAGAAGTAATCTGCCCTAACATTCCCGGCACATTTTTGTTCACTACAGCCAACCTTACATCACGACGAGTGCCCATTGATACTTTAGGGAAATTAACAGAATTAGTGATATTTCCAGTTTCTAAAAAATCTATTAGCTGATCTGCTGCCATGATCGCACAGTTCTCCTCAGCCTCAGAGGTGCTAGCTCCAAGATGAGGCGTAAAAATCACTCGATCATGACCAACCAATTCTCGAACAGGGAAATCAGACACGTATCTTCCAATTGCGCCATTATCAAGAGCCTCCAAGATTGCTTCGCTATCAACAATGGGGTCCCTTGCAAAATTCAAGACCACGGCACCACGTTTGGCTGCTAACAGAACCTCTTTATCCACCAAACCGCGAGTCTCTTCGATCAAAGGAACATGCAAGCTGACAAAATCAGATTCGCCGAAAAGCTCTCCCAATGTGTTTTTTCGCCTAACTTCGGAAGGAACTCGCCAGGCCGCTTCGACAGAAAGCGCCGGATCAAAACCGACTACTTGCATACCCATGTCTAGCCCTGCACGCGCAACCATTGAACCGATAGCGCCTAATCCAACGACGCCCAACTTCTTGTCTTTCAGTTCGTGCCCTTTAAATAGCTTCTTTTCTTTTTCCACTAATTGATTCAGTTCATCGGCACCTAGATTAGGTGTCAAAGATCTTACGTACGAAATCCCTCCCACAATATCTCGGGCACTGATGAGTAAAGCAGTTAGCACCAGCTCTTTAACAGAATTTGCGTTAGCACCCGGGGTATTGAAGACGACGATGCCGCGCTCGCTGCATTCTTCAACCGGAACATTATTAACCCCCGCGCCAGCCCTGGCCACGGCGATAATCCCCGCCTCCATTTCCACACTTTGCAACGCATGACTGCGTAATAAGATCGCATCTGAAGGACTTAAGTCATCCGATAGAACATACTTATCACTTGGAAAACGTTTTAACCCTTTCTCTGATATCGAGTTAAAGGTCTTAATCTGGTACTTTGAAGAAATTCTTTCTAACCCGCAAAAGGCGAGCAACATAAGCCTCTAGGAAAGCCAAGTCAAGTCACGCTAGGATTGTTTTTAGTCTGGACGACCGGCCATTAGATCAAGAATCTCATCATAGATCATGGTCGATGAATCTATAGCACTATAGCTTTCAAGCGACCGTCTATGTGACTCTCTAGCTTCATAAGTCCTCACTATCGCTTCCAAAAAAGAATCTGAAGTGAGTGAATCTTCATCTAATACCCTACCGAAGTCGTTTTCAACGACATACTGAGAATTATCAATTTGATCTCCTCGAGAAACCTTTCTTGATAAAGGTATGAAGATGCACACTTTCCGTAATGTCAGATATTCAAATAACGCATTAGCTCCAGCTCTACTGACCACTAAGTCAGCTGCCGCTAATATATGTCCCCAATCTTCTGATACATATTCGATCTGTTTGTATCCATTTTTATTTATTGGCAGTAAGTTACCCGGACCACAAACGTGCAACACATTGAAACGTTCTAACAACTCTTCCAAGACTGACTGAACATTCTGATTAATGAATTCTGAACCTTGGCTGCCGCCAGTGACGATCAAAATCGGTTTTTCATCAACGTAGTTCAGCACCTCTTTTCCACGAGCTCTGTTGCCTGACAACATCTCAGCTCGAATCGGAGAACCTGTGTAAACATGTCGGAATTTCGTATTTAAATCTTCCTTAGAAGGGAAACTAGTGCAATAGGTACTCAAAAAAGGCATCGAAATTCGATTAGCTAAACCAGGAGAGCGATCAGATTCATGTGCCAAAATTGGGACTCTGAGCAACCAACCGGCAAGAACGACTGGCAAAGAAACAAAACCACCCTTTGAAAAAATCACACTTGGTTTTATTCTGTAAATAATGAACAACGAGCAAACCACTCCAAAGCAAAAACCAAAAAAGTCTAAAACATTCTGAAACGAAAAATAACGCCTCAACCTGCCAGTCGGTATTGAAAAAAAAACTATGCCGACCCCGGCTAACAGGCCCTCTTCCATACCCGACCGACTTCCTATAAAGCAAACCTTGTAACCCGAATCTTTAAGCTTTGCGATTATCGGAATTGTTGGCAAAACGTGCCCTGCCGTTCCTCCACCAACCACCAACACAGTCTTCAATAACCTAAGACCTCTTTAAATAACGGAATAGTCAGCACGTGTTTTCTTCGCAACATCACCTCGGCTAACGTTTCAAAATCGTTCACTAACACTTCCATATCTCTAGGCCCATGAGAAAGCCAGTACCGAATCACTGGTATCGGAAGCATAAACCCCCTAGCAGCGGCTCTCTGCGCCAAAAAATCAGACTTATAGCCATCTTTGAGTTCCTTCAATTCGAAATTCATTAGTGCTCGGAACCTCGAGCCTAGATCTGCAATCAAAAACTCAACCATCAAAGCGGAGGTATTGTGCGAAATAATCAGCGTACCATTCTCTTCATTCAACCGCTGATATATGTCAAACAAAAGTAATTCAAATTCCCGATTGCCAATTCCTAAACCTACATCGTCTATCGCGACCGTCTCACCAAATTTTACGGCAGACTTCAATGCACTGAATCTATCCTGACCTGTAAAGGACAAGTGTTTACAACCAACATAATGAACCTGTCTGGAAAACACACTGCTATCTCGGTGACATTTGGCTCGAAGCAAGTGAGAACGGCCAGTGGATTTCTGCCCATAAATCCAAAATCCTCTAAACTGATTGCTTAAACTATTAAAGTGCTTAATTAACTCCGAGTTCCCACCCTCGACAAAATTATCCAAGGTCTGTTCCACATAGTGATCAACAGCTAGTGTGTACTGTAAGGTCATTCGGAGCGATCCTTTATTTGCTCATCATATTTCTGGTTTGAAAAATCATAACTAAAAGCCTTTCTTGACCAAACGATCACGTAATCTAGACCGGATATCAAACCCAAGGAAGCTAGCAAATAAAATAGGTAGTAGCTCAAATGACCCTCAAATTCAGTCGCAAAATAAGTATATCCCGAATGACTCAACACTAAAAAAATGACCCCGAAAATCTGCAAAGCGGTGTTCATTTTACTTAGCATTGAAGGCGCAATTTCCAAATCCTTATAGAAAAACCGGTAAGCAATCGCACCTGAAAAAATAATCAAATCCCGGCCCAATATGATGGCGGTTACCCAAACTGGCACAATTCCTTGGATCGTCAAAACCAAAAAAGACGAAGTAATCAAGAACTTATCCGCGATTGGATCCATAATAGAACCCAACCGAGTTTTCCAGTTG
>Ga0163108_10004297_pt1 | contig 10106 bp, 6 predicted proteins | sample Fk1155metaG_FD_109644 | JGI IMG/M metagenome (GOLD analysis project Ga0163108, IMG submission 109644) | Marine microbial communities from the Central Pacific Ocean - Fk160115 155m metaG | ecosystem: Environmental > Aquatic > Marine > Oceanic > Photic zone | place: The Central Pacific Ocean...
CCATGGCTGCATTTTCTACCGGTACAAGCTGTGCAAGCGGACCACGGGATATGACGAACCCACCCACGTGCTGAGAAAGGTGCCTGGGAACGCTGAGGATCTCATTGACGAAATATAGAAATTGTTCGGCAACGCGACTACCCGGATCCAACCCGGCGGCACGTAATCGATCAGGGATTTCCTCTTTCTTATCCCACCAGGCCAACGACTTGGCAAGCAGGTTGAGCATGTCCGGATGCAACCCCAAGGCTTTTCCGACATCTCTGATCGCGCTACGAGGTCGGTAGCAGATAAGTGTTGCCGCCAGAGCTGCACGGTCGCGACCATAGCGCTTATAGATATACTGAATAACTTCTTCGCGTCGTTCATGTTCAAAGTCGACATCGATATCCGGTGGTTCGTTGCGTTCTTTAGAAACGAAACGTTCAAAAAGCAGATGCATACGCGCGGGGTCGACTTCAGTCACATGCAGGCAGTAACACACCGCTGAATTTGCTGCTGATCCTCTTCCCTGGCAGAGGATCCCCTGGCTGCGAGCAAACTGCACGATGTCCTGAACCGTCAAGAAATAGTATTCATAGTTGAGCTCAGTGATCAGAGACAGTTCTTTTTCAACGAGCTCCTGGGTGGTTTCGTCGATTCCTTCCGGCCATCGTTCGGCTGCACCCGCATAGGTCAGTTGTCGCAAATACTCAACGGGTGTCAGGTGCGGAGGGACCAGATCTTGGGGATATTCATAGCGAAGTTCATCCATTGAGAACTGACATCGGTTTGCAATGACCATACTTTCTGCCAGGAACTCCGGTGGATAGAGCGTCAGAAGTGTATCGATGGAGCGTAGTGTGCGTTCAGCGTTGCTGAATGACTGGCGCCCCAGATTATGCACCGTAGTTTTAAGGCGTATGGCTGTTACCAGATCCTGCAATGGTTGGCGTGTGGCTTTATGTGTATGGACATCGTTGCTTGCAACGATCGGCAGTTCCAGTCGCAACGATGCCGCGATCGCATTAGCGGTCTTGTCGATATCATTTCCGTCCTGAAAAAGTTCAAGTGCAATCCACATGTCTGCAAAGACACCTTTAAGATCTGAGCCTGCGCCGATAACAGCTTTGATGTCTGCGGCAGGCAGGCACCAAAGCGCAAGACAGCCATTTAATCCCCATCGGAAGTCTTCGAGCCGAGCCACGTACGCACCTTTTTCAGACTGACGCCGAAGCTTTGTGATCAGGGCTGAAAGTTGTCCATATGTCGAACGATCTGTTGCGAGTAAGACGACCTTGGCAGTTGATTGCTCGTCGAGACAAATAACAAACTCAGCACCAATGATCAGTTTTATGCCGCATGCTTTAGCTGCCGTGTGCGCTTTGACAAGCCCGGCATAAGTGCACTCATCGGTTATGGCAATTGCACTATAGCCAAGCGCATGTGCTTGTTTGACGAGCTCTTCAGGATGAGAAGCGCCACGTAGGAAGCTATAGTTGCTAAGCGCGTGCAACTCGGCAAAGCGCGTTGGTTCAGCCAAAATATCCATGCAAGTACCATTGGGATTCATTAGGAAAAGAAATGGCGCCGGCACATCCGAGCGCCTGGTACGCCCAGCATTCTGCACCTGTCCGATGCTTTACGATGTAGTAATCGCGGGCCGTTGTTTCCTTCTGCCACCAGCCGCTCACTATGCGTTCAGGACCCTGTAAGATTGTCAGCTCAGAACGCGAGATCTGTCGCGGTGGGTCAAACAACCACAAGGGCCTTGTGCTTGTGTTGCTCTGAACCGGTATATACCCATTAAATGCATTGATGGCTTTGTCACACCATGCGGCTTCCGGCGTATGCTGGTTGAGACTGATAATCCCTTGGCAAGCCTGTTCACCAAGGCGAGCATTCACTTCGCTGATGAGTTCAAAAGCTTCCGCGCCGAGTTCGGTTGCTTCGACAGAAGAGTGGTTGGCCGTGTCGAAGCTGAACAGATTCTGGCTTCGGTTGTGCCAGTTTTGCAGGCGTGTTGTCTGCAGTTCAACTCCAAGCACTTCCTCAGGCAGCGAGGCTTGTTCAAGCTTGAGGTCGCTGATGCGCAGAATGTCAGTGGAATTCTGCTTGGCTTGTGCAAATCGGACTGAAACATCGCAATGTGTTGTATGCCCAATAAAACGCCATCGGACACGCTCGCAACCCTGTTGCTGCGTAATAAGCCACTGTTGTAGATCCTGAGCCATGCGGAACATCGGGGTATGTGGCGAATCGATGAGGTCTTGTTTATTGGAAATAGGCTGCAACAGGTGCAGAACTTCATGAAAGGACTGTGCCGGAGCAATGGCTTGTCGCGGATCCGGCATGGAACCGGTCAACTGGCCAAGATAAGTCAAAAGCGCTTTGCCAAAACGGCGACCTAGTTGCTTGGCAGGCAAATCAAGCAGCGGACCGAGGGTATAGATGCCCATGTTGTCAAACCGCTCGATGACCTGTGCATGAATGCCTGCAAGATCAAGCCCGGCCTCGCTCAGCGGGACATGGTGCAGCGTTTGCGCACCTGATCGGGCTAAAGCAATTGCAGCCCAGGGTGTTGGTGCAATGCGCCCCCGTACCTGATGTCCGATAGAGCGACAGAGGTCAACCGCAGCATCCATCAACTTTGAGTGAGAGCCGAACAGCTTTAAGCTGCCGGCAATTTCCAGCATCACACAGTCTGGTGCCTGGATGCTGACGTAGCTGCTGAACCGGTACAAGGTATTTGCGAGCACTACTAAGCGTTTGCTTTCTGCTTCGGGATCTTTGGGTTGATGAATCAGAGGGGTGACAATGCTATGTGCGGTAGGCAGTGTTGTCCCAAGTTCGATCCCACGCTCGATTGCGGCTGTGTTTCGACTGCAAACCCGGTTGTTTTCCAAAACGACCATGGCCTGCTCGGTTACCTGATGTCGCCTTTCAAAGATTTCCAGAGGCAGGTTGGGAAAATACAATGCCAGCCAGGACCTCTCAGCTTCACGCCGTATCTGCTGATGTTTAACCCTCGTTTTCGTCTTCTTATCTACTTTCCTTTGTATGTTCATTCGGTGTCACTAAGCCTGGACCGGTCAGTGCAAAGGTGTTGACCGTAAAAAAGAAGGCCGGGGTGGAGCTGATGGATTCGTCTGTGCTTGCTGCGTTTGGCTTTCGTGTCGTAGCTGAACAGGCTTCTGCTCGGTAGATGCCTGCGTCCGTATGCGGCGCCACAGCGCTAACTGCTCCTGCATCTGATGTCGTCCTGCTTGCGGGGGCTGCTCGGCAATGGCCACTGAAAGATCGTGGACCGGCCACCCACCTCGTCGTTTCAGAATATCCAGTTTGAGTACGCCGTTTTCAAGTGTATGTAGTTGCAGACGTAGCTCGGCCATACTCGCTTGTTGACTATGTGGTCGAAACAGACATGTCAAAGTGTTGCCTTGGCGCGCTGCTATCTGCAAGCGTTGAGTGTCTTTGAACTTAAGTTGACTCTCATCCAGCCAGGCAAGTGCCAGACTGCAATTACCAGACCTGCTGGCTCGTTCCAGCGCCCAGAGCGCGTCTTTGTGTGTGCGCGGATGTATGAGCAGAATTTTGTTGGTATCGATACCGAGTTGTTCCAGCGCTGGGGCGTAAGGAATAAAGGGTGGGTTGATCCAGGCAACCCAACGCGCCTGAGCATGGCTAACAGAGCGAATAGCAGGCATCAGCAGACGTAATTCACCCATGCCTGCAGAAGGCATGAGCATTTCTATCAATGCTGCATCCGGCCACCCTCGATCAGGAAGGTGTGAGTTGAGAACCTCGAAACCTGTGGCGATGCCGCTACGATTCTGATGTTGTTGGGCGGCAAGTTCCCGGGCTCGCCAAAGTTTGGGATGCATGAGCAGTCTATGAGTTTGTGCCTGACGCTCGGTTTCGACGTCAATTTCAGTCAGTTTTATATTTTCTATCGGACTTATGTTGGTAGAATTTCTGTCTGCTGAGTGTTTATTTGCCGGATGTCTATTCATATGCGCCATATTGATCAATGCTGTATTTATGTACAGGGGTCGATCAGAATAACTGTATAAAAAAACAGTATCAAGTCATTTTTTTACACTCCCCAATACAACAGTACGTAAGCCAGGTCGGGAAGATAATTGAGCTTAATAAAGATCCGTCCATCAAAGAGAATGGACAGGAAAGTCGGTGGCGTGTTGTCGAACGCACTTTGATGGTGACAATCTAATCGGATGATGCAAAACCTTGAAGGTTTTTTCTACGAGCTGGTCAGGACTCGGCGCGTCTACCATCCAATGATTTTTGAGCGTTGTGGTATGCTTCTGATGCCGCACGTGGCGTCAAGTTGGCTACACTTAAGTTGCCATGGCGATGGCTTGGAGAGGCGGCGCCGTTCTGTTGATTAAGGATGTAGTAGAGCGGCGATTAGTTGAGTTCGGTCGAAGAACTCCTGGCCGGACGAAGGAAAAGTGTTAGTTAATGCGAAATTTCATCATCTTATTCGAGGAAAAGGAAGGTACGAGTGCGCTGGTTCGTTTGCTCAATAATTTTGAGCAGATTTCGATTATCCACCAGGTAGGAGGTCGCGGTTGGGAACCCTTTGACCGCAACACTTGCGGCTGGCTGCGCATACGCGAACTCACTCGCTGCTTTGATCTCATTTTCGACGAAAATCCTCTGGATCTCGATCGCCTCAATGGGATCTATACGAAGAAAGCGAGGGCTCCTTTGGATGCGATGGATAAGAGTGGTTCTGTTGGCTTCAAAATGAGGGTCGTTCCGCCCAACCCCATCGAAAGGATATGGCTTGGGTTTATGAATGCCTTATCGCAGACATTGACTCGAAAGGATTTCTCTCGATCTTTCGAGCGCACCATGATTAAGACCAGCAAGGCCAACGACCTGATGGTTTTTTTTGCTGTGCGACAGGATGTATTCCGGTGGGCTCTCTCAAAATACCACGGAGACGGAACAGGCAAGCCCGGCCACATCCAATTCAAGCTGGCCAGCGGCTCCATCAGCCAGAGCGAGATTGGAAAGATCTACGTCGACCCAGATGGTTTCGAAGAAGTCGTACAGGCTTGTGAGGCGTCTCACGCCAACAAGCGCCGGCTAATGGGTGAGTTCCAGGCGGCAGGAATACCGGTTCATCCCCTTCGTTATGAAGATTTTTTAGCCGACAAGAGGCTATATTTCACCCGCTTGCTAGAGCTGCTGGAGATTGATATTTCGAACGACGAGTTGGAGTCTGCTCTGGAATTGGGGGCCCACTTCAAGAAGGTCCATTCGGACGACATCTCGGGTTTCGTCGAAAATCATGAAGAGGTGACCGAAATCTTCGGCGAGCGGTATGTCGAGTGGTGAAGCTTATAGTTGTAAGCGTTGGTAAGCTGGCCTGGCTTTATTCAGCGTTCGAGGTTTTTTTCGCTTGATGTATGTTCACATACGCCATACTGATTAAGAAAACAGGTTCAAGTTAATTTTGCACTCCGCCCAATACCATAATACGTAAAACCCAGCTCGCGAAGATGCTCAGGTTCATAAAGATTGCGACCATCGAAGAGAACTGGCGAGGAGAGGGCTTTTTTGATGGCACCGAAATCGGGCGAGCGAAATTCATTCCATTCGGTGACCAGAATCAATGCGTCTGCCGATTGCAAAGCCTCCTGGCTTGAATCCACGATCGAAAACGCAGAATTGTCTGCAAAAGCCTGCGCTGCTGCTGCATTAGCTTGTGGGTCATAGCCTTGTACGCGAGCCCCGTGGGAGGTCAATAGCTCAATCAATGCCTGGCTGGGTGCTTCGCGTATATCGTCTGTATTGGGTTTGAACGCCAAGCCCCACAGGGCAAAGCATTTGCCTTTGATGTTGCCTTGGAAATGTGCCATGAGCTTGTCAAATAGAATACGTTTCTGTGTGGCATTAACACGCGCCACACCCTGCGTAATGGTCGCTTCATAGCCTACGTTTGCAGCGGTTTGTATCAGCGCTTTAACATCTTTAGGAAAACAAGAGCCGCCGTACCCGGTCCCGGCATAGAGGAAGTGATAGCCAATTCTAGGGTCCATCCCGATCCCCCGGCGTACGGCTTCGATATCTGCATCGAGGTGGTCTGCCAGGTTGGCCAGTTCATTCATTAGGCTGATGCGCGTCGCCAGCATCACGTTGGCTGCATATTTAGTCAGTTCAGCGGATCGTGTGTCCATGTGGACAATTTTGTCGTGATTGCGATTGAAGGGTGCGTATAGCTGTTCGAGCCGACGTTTTGCAACAGCGGAATCTGAGCCCACAATAATACGATCCGGCTTCATGAAATCGGAGACGGCTGCGCCTTCTTTCAGAAATTCTGGATTCGACGCTACGTAAAAGAGAATGTCGACACCTCTATCGCTGAGCTTTGCCGCGATTCGTTCACGAACCTGATCTGCTGTGCCGACCGGAACAGTGGACTTATCGACAACTATCGCCTCTGAACTGAGGTGGGTACCGATGCTGTCCGCGACGTCGAGGACGTATTCCAGATCTGCCGACCCGTCTTTGTTTTCAGGTGTCCCAACGGCAATGAAGATGAATTCGCCAAAGTTAACACCTTCTTCCGCATCTGTTGAGAAGCGAAGATTACCGCGCTCGGTATTGCTCATGAGCATACTCGCAAGCCCGGGCTCGAATATCGTGACTTGACCCTGTCTCAGGGCTGCGACCTTTTCTTCGTCTACATCAATGCAGAGAACATCATTACCCATTTCGGCAAAACAGGTTCCCGTAACCAGCCCGACGTAGCCGCTCCCAAAAATGGTAAGCCTCATGTTTTTTCCGTTTTAAGGCGACGTACGTATGATCGCATGCAAAGGCCTGCCCGGTGTAGCGTCTTGTAAATGGATACTCTGTCATTTGCGCCACACGGTCACATTACATAGGCTCTCGCTTTTAACTACGAGGAACCCTTATGGCGTTTGATTACGACCTATATACATTGGGTGCAGGATCAGGCGGAGTACGTGCGAGCCGTATGTCGGCTGCCGCCGGGGCAAAAGTTGCCGTGGCGGAGTCGACCTATTTGGGCGGCACGTGTGTGAACGTTGGTTGTGTTCCGAAAAAGCTATTCGTCTACGGCTCGCATTTTTCTGAGGACTTTGAGGATGCCGCGGCCTATGGCTGGCAGGTACGCCAAGCCGATTTCGACTGGGCAACATTAAGGGATAACAAGACTGCCGAAATTGAGCGCCTCAACGGTGTTTATCGCAACCTATTAACAAGTGCAGGCGTGGATGTGCACGAAGGTCATGCGCGCTTACTAGACCCACACACCATCGCGATAGAAGATCATCAGTACACAGCACAAAACATATTGATCGCAACCGGTGGATGGCCGGTGGTACCTGACTTCCCTGGAAAGGAACATGTCATTACTTCGAATGAGGCTTTTTACCTTGACGAGTTTCCTGAACAAGCTGTGGTCGTCGGCGGGGGCTACATCGCTGTTGAATTCGCCGGTATCTTTGCGGCATTGGGAGCAAAAACGACACTTATCTACCGTGGACCGTTATTTTTGCGCGGCTTTGACGACTCCGTGCGTGAATTTGTGCGGGATGAGATACAGAAAAAAGGCGTGCGCCTCAAATTTGAAACTAATGTCACTGAAATCACAGAGGCCAATGGTAGGAAGAATATCTCTTTGACAGATGGCTCGGTACTGACGGCGGATACCGTTTTGTATGCCACGGGCCGTGCACCCAATACGACAGACCTCGGGTTGGAAAATGCGGGCATTAAGCAAGCCACCAACGGCGCCGTTATCATTGACGATGAATACCGAACCAATGTCTCCCACATATACGCGATCGGCGATGTGACTGATCGAATTCAACTCACTCCAGTGGCGATCGAAGAGGGCATGTGCATCGCAAATAATCTCTTTGCAAGCGGGCCAAAAAAGACACTCGACTATCACAACGTCGCCACAGCAGTCTTTTGCCAGCCAAACATCGGTACCGTAGGATTGACTGAAGCAGAGGCAAAGGTTGCGCACGGTGGCGACCTGGACATCTACGAATCAAACTTCAAACCGATGAAGCACACTCTCAGCGGACGTGACGAACGCACCATGATGAAGATGATCGTCAGACGTTCAACAGATATAGTCCTCGGCATACATATGGTAGGTCCGGAGGCAGGTGAAATCATTCAAGGTATGGCCGTAGCCCTGGTTGCAGGTGCGACGAAACAACAGTTCGATGCTACGGTTGGAATTCATCCGACAGCGGCTGAAGAACTGGTTACATTACGGGACGTAAGCCGCAGGGCTTAAGGGAGGTCTGGTGAAATTTAGAATCTACAGTTGGGTAACGATCGGGGGGCTACTCGCGGCCCTGACGACCGATGTGCATGCAAAAAATGTTATTTTGTTTCTTGGTGACGGGATGGGTATCAGTACCGTCACTGCCGCACGTATTCTGGCAGGGCAGTTAAAGGGTATGTCTGGTGAGGAACACGCCTTGTCGTTTGATCAGTTTGAGCACGTATCACTGGTTAAAACTTATAACACGGATGCTCAGGTCCCAGACAGCGCCGGTACGATCACGGCGATCTTAAGTGGTGAGAAAACACGTATGGGCGTGCTCGGTGTCTCAGCCTCTGTACCCCGCGGTGATTGCGCTTCATCACTTGAGCATGAACTGCCGACGATTCTAGAACTTGCAGAGGAGGCGGGCAAAGCCACGGGCATCATTTCCACCGCACGTATTACCCATGCAACCCCCGGTGGATCCTATGGCCACGTACCGGACAGGGACTGGGAAAACAGCAGTACTCTTCCAGCTGAAGCACAAGCGCTCGGGTGCAAAGATATCGCCTTACAATTGATCGAGTCATCCCATGGAGACGGCCCTGAGGTGGTCCTTGGAGGTGGGCGCGCACAATTTATGCCAAGCAGTGCTCCCGACCCGGAATATCCCAATAAAATGGGACTTCGCGATGATGATCGAAACCTCATCAGCGAATGGCTCGATGACACAAAATCACGTCGCTACATCTGGAACGCAGAACAGTTTCAGGCGATCGATACTTCTTTTACAGGCCAGCTCCTTGGTTTATTCGAGCCGTCGCATATGCAGTTTGAAGCTGATCGAAGTCAAGATCCGGGAGGCGAACCCTCACTTGCAGAAATGACGACTAAGGCTCTAAACAGGCTTATGCATAACAAGGAGGGCTTCTTTCTGTTAGTCGAAGCCGGCAGAATTGATCATGGTCACCATTTCGGAAATGCCTATCGTGCTCTGACGGATACATTAGCGCTTGATGCCGCGGTTGCGGCTGCAGTTGCAGCAACAGATCCTGAGCAGACACTGATCGTAGTCACAGCGGATCACAGCCATACACTTACAATCAGTGGCTATCCGACGCGGGGAAATCCCATTCTCGGCAAGGTAAACCAAGCTGCAAGCTTGGTATCACAGGCCCATTCTGAGTACCTACCTTATACCACCCTTGGTTATGCCAACGGCCGTGGCTATAAAGCACCTTATCCGGATTTGACAGACGTCGACACGACTGCGCGCGACTATCAGCAGATTGCGGCGGTCCCTCTGCCTATGGAAACGCACGCGGGAGAGGATGTCGCTGCATTTGCTACTGGTAAAGCAGCCCACGGGGTGAAGGGTGTAATGGAACAAAATAGATTGTTTCACGTCATGATGCAGGCTCTGTTTACCGACTCAACTCAGGACTGATTACATGGGTGATATTACCGAAGGCACACTTAAGGCTCTTGACGGCCTGTTGGGGGGTGCCTTTTACTTCCCTCTGGTGCTGCTGGGCGTTGGGGTATTCTTCACCCTCTACCTGGGCTTTCCACAATTACGTTTTTTTGCGCACGCTTGGAAGGTGCTGCTGGGTAAGTACACTCACGACGACGAACCCGGTGATACAAGCCATTTTCAGGCACTTGCCACCGCACTCTCAGGAACCGTCGGGACAGGTAATATCGGCGGGGTGGCTTTCGCAATTTACCTGGGAGGGCCCGCCGCACTTTTCTGGATGTGGGCAACGGCTTTTGTCGGCATGACGACAAAATATGTCGAAGTCTCAGTCAGCCATAAGTACCGACAGCAAGACGATAAAGGCCA
>Ga0163108_10004301_pt1 | contig 10102 bp, 8 predicted proteins | sample Fk1155metaG_FD_109644 | JGI IMG/M metagenome (GOLD analysis project Ga0163108, IMG submission 109644) | Marine microbial communities from the Central Pacific Ocean - Fk160115 155m metaG | ecosystem: Environmental > Aquatic > Marine > Oceanic > Photic zone | place: The Central Pacific Ocean...
ATCAAACCAATGTTGCAAGCGATAATAACTATGCCAAGAATTAAAAAAGTAAGCTGCCAATAATTTTCAAATCCTGCATTTTCAAAATACTCTGCAGCATTTAGCGCAATTACTCCACCAAGTTTATATCCAGTCCACCAACCAACGACAGCCATGGCAGCTCCAGCCTGCATTGATTTTCCTTCATCTCTTCCAATTTGTTCAATCCTTAATGCGTCTACAGTGATATCTTGAGTTGCTGAAGCGATTGCAATAATTAAACCAACAGTAATTACCAAAGCAAGATTTGCTGTAGGATCTACCAAATTCCAACAAAGTAAACTTAATAAAATAACGAGCTGCATAACTATGATCCAGCCACGACGATGCCCAACTTTGTTGGTTAACCAAGGAATACGAATTCTATCAATTAGTGGAGCCCATAAATAATTGAATGCATAAACAGCAAATATTAATCCAGCCCAACCTATTGTGCTTCGACTCAAGCCTTCTTCTTTCAGCCAAAGACTCAAGCTGCTACCAATAAGAACCCATGGAAATCCACTTATGATTCCCAACAACAATATTCGGAACATTCTTCTATCGAGATAAATTTTAAAAGAATCTTTAAAAGTTTGTTTCTGATAAATTTCCATAATCCATAATACTATATATTAACTTATGATCTCCAGAAAGATGGTAAAAAGAGAACCAATACAGCAAATATTTCTAATCTTCCAAGAAGCATCCCAAATGACAGTATCCATTTCGATATATTTGAGACTTGGCTAAAATTCCCATTTGGTCCTATCATTTCACCCAGTCCTGGACCAACATTAGATATAGATGTGGCTGCTCCTGATATGGCAGATAAAAAATCAAGTCCCGTTATAGAAAGCAAAATTGCTATCATTAAAAAAATAAACAAATAGGAAAATATAAAAACTATTACAGAGTTAATAAAACCATCTTCAATTTTCTGATTATTGTAGTTAAGTATAAAGATGCTATTTGGATAAATTATTTTTTTTATTTGGTTTTTTAAAAAAAAGAAAAGTATTTGTAATCTAAATATTTTAATCCCACATGTGGTAGAGCCCGCACATCCCCCAACAAACATTAAAAAAAGAAAAAATATCAATGGAAACTCCCCCCACAAACCAAAATCATCAGTTACATATCCGGTACCAGACAAAATAGAAAGAACATTAAAAGAAGAAATTCTTAAATTATCTAGAAAGGAATATTCATTATTATTTACAAACAAGTATAAAAACATTATCAAGATTGAAATTACTAATAGATAAATAAAACCTTTAATCTGAACATCTTGAAAAAATATTTTTCTATTTCCTTTGATAAATTTTAAATAAGCTATGAACGGTATACTTCCAAGGACAATAAATATTGTCGCTGTAAACTCTATTCCAGGATTTTTAAAATATCCAATAGATTCATTATGTGTTGAAAAACCTCCTGTAGCTAAAGTGGTAAAGGAATGAGCTATACTGTCAAATACGCTCATGCCTTGAATCCAGTAAACAAGAGCACATCCAAAAGTTAAAGTTGTGTAAATTGTTATAATCAAAAGAGAAATCTCAACTGTTTTTGGCAATATTTTTTCTGTTCCTGACGCATCTAATTTAAAAAGTTGCATACCACCAACTTTTAGCAAAGGAAGGACTGTTGTTGCCATTACTATTATACCAATTCCACCTAACCACTGCATAATGGCCCTCCAGAGCAAAATACTTTTTGGTGAAGAATCCAAATCTAAAATTACTGTAGAACCAGTAGTGGTTATTCCAGACATGCTTTCAAAGAATGCTTCACTAAATGAAAGTTTTAAATCTGAGAGAATAAAAGGGATACCTCCAAAAAATGCAATACTTATCCAAGCTAACGATGAAAACAAAAATGCTTGTCGAAGATTAAGCTGCTTTTCTTTTGTTAGGTTAGCAAGAACTGTTAAGATCCCAATAAAAATTGTTATGACGGAAGAGGAAAAAAAACTACTACTATTCTCATTATAAATTAATTGAACCCCGTAAGGTACAAGCATAAAGATACCTAGGACAACTAGAAGGATACCAATTATAAAAAAAACAGTTTTATTTGAAGCCATAAAATCTGGACAATATTTAAATAGCAATAAAATTCAACTTATTATAAACCTTAGTAATGCTTGAGTCTGAACTAATTAAATCAACATCTTCTTGGCCATTCGTTGAAATTCGAAAACTTCTTAAAGAAAGGAAAGATATCATTAAGAAGAAGAATAAAATTACCTTTCAGACAGGATACGGTCCAAGTGGATTACCGCACATAGGTACATTTGGTGAAGTTTCAAGAACTTCAATGATGATAAACGCTCTGAATCATACAAAGGATATTCAATCTGAATTAATAACATTCTCAGATGATATGGACGGCTTGAGAAAAGTTCCTGACAATATACCAAACGATAAAATTTTACATGACAATATCGGAAAGCCACTCACAGATATTCCTGATCCTTTTAAAAAGTATAAAAGTTTTGGAGAACATAATAATAAAATGTTAGTAGAGTTTTTAAAAAAGTTTAAATTTGATTTTATTTTTAAAAGTTCCACAGAAAATTATAAAAAAGGTGTCTTTAATGATTCAATTATAAGGGTTTTGGAAAAATACGATGACATCATGAATATAATTTTACCCACCCTTAGAAGCGAGAGAAGAAAAACTTACAGTCCATTCTTGCCCATTTGTCCAGACACAGGAAAAGTTTTAGAAATACCCATTATTGAAATGGACAAAAAAAATAATACCGTAGTTTTTGATAATAATGGAAAAAAGATGAAAACAAATATTTTAAATGGTAAATGCAAATTGCAATGGAAAGTCGACTGGGCTATGCGATGGTTTACGTTTGATGTAGATTTTGAAATGTATGGAAAAGATTTAATCGAAAGTGCTATTTTGTCCAGCAAAATATGTGAAGCCATGGGCAAGCAACCTCCTAACGGTTTCGCTTACGAACTATTCTTAGATGAAAAAGGAGAAAAAATTTCTAAATCAAAAGGTAACGGGATAACCATAGACCAATGGTTAAGATATGCATCACCAGAGAGTTTATCTCTATATATGTATCCGAATCCAAAGAGAGCAAAAAAACTTTATCCAGACGTCGTTCCAAAAGCAGTGGATGAGTATTTATCCTTAATTGAAAAATATAGTAAACAAAAATCTAACGAACAACTTTTAAATCCAGTTTGGCATGTACACAAGGGTTCTCCGCCCAAAGAGAAAATTGTTATGCCATTTTCTATGTTATTAAATATTGTTGGTTCTAGTAATGCGAAGACAAAAGATGTTTTGTGGAAGTTTATTAAAAAATTTCATAAAGAAATAGATCCAAAAAGTCATAAAATCTTGGATGAGTTAACCAATTATGCAATTAATTATTTCGTTGATGAAGTTGAACCAAAGAAAAAATTTAAGAAACCAAACACAAATGAGAAAAAAGCTTTAGAGAATCTAGTTTCTGTTTTAAAAAAAGTTTCACAAAATACTCCTGCCGAGGAAATACAGACCAAGATATACACGGCTGGAAAGGAAAATGGTTACAGTGATAACCTAAGAGATTGGTTTAAATTGATCTACGAAGTTTGTTTTGGAGAAGAAAATGGTCCAAGAATGGGTTTTTTTATCAGTTTTTTCGGAGTTAAAGAGACAATTGATTTAATGGAAAAAAAGTTGAGAATGCAGTTTTGATGTTTTCTTTTTTAAGACCTTTTGTATTTAATTTAGATCCTGAAACAGCACACGATTTAGCAATAAAATCTTTAAAATTTAATTTTCTTCCAAACAGCCTATTTTCTGTTCCAGACGAAGAGATGTTAAGCACTAAGCTTTTTGGAAAAGAAATTAGCAATCCGATAGGTTTAGCGGCTGGTTTCGATAAGAGTGCAGAAGTTTACAACGAAATATTTAAACTTGGTTTTGGCTTTGTGGAAGTTGGAACTGTTACTCCTAAGCAGCAATATGGTAACGAAAAACCTAGAATTTTTCGATTAACGAAAGACCATGCTCTTATAAATAGACTGGGATTTAATAACGATGGATCTGAAGCCGTAAGAAAGAGAATTGAAAATAATACCCCGAACAATCTTCTAGGCATCAACATTGGACCTAACAAAGACACAGGCAATATGTTGGATGATTTTTTAAAATGCGCAGAGATTTTTTTTCCTTTGGGTGATTATATCACCGTAAACATATCTTCACCAAATACCCCAGGTTTAAGAGATTTTCATAAGGAAGATGTCCTTAGAAAATTATTGTCAAAAATTAACGAGATAAGAGAAAAAAGTAATTTTAATAAATTTTTTTTATTAAAAGTTTCTCCGGACTTAGAAAATTCTTATGTGGATGGAATTATTAAGTTGATTTTAGAATATAAGATTGATGGAGTAATTTTAACGAATACTACGGACAAAAACAGAGACAGTTTGTTAGATGATAAAAAAAAGGAAACTGGAGGATTATCAGGAAGACCATTAAAAGATTTATCAACCGAATTTGTTAGGAGATTCTATAAAGATCTAAAAGGACAGGTACCGATCATTGGAGTTGGAGGAATTGACTCCGGAAAATCTGCATTCGAAAAAATAGCTGCCGGGGCATCCGCAGTACAGCTATATACCGGTCTTATTTATAAAGGCCCTACAATCATTAAAGAAATCAAAAAAGAGTTAATAGATATTTTAAAAAACAAAGGTTTTAAAAATATAAAAGAAGCAATAGGGTCTGATTCGAATTAGCTATTTAAAAAAATCATATTTTTTCTTATCAAGATCATGTCTAACATGATGTATCAACTCTCTTGCATATGAAAAAGAAATACCAATTAAAATAACCAATATTATTGAGAAGAATCCATAAACCATCGGGTTGTTAGTGGAAAGAGCAAGAACGACTTCTGCCAATTTGTTGTCTATTTCTCCTGCCTTCTGAGTGATAAATAAACTGGAACCTTTTTCAAGGACAAAAGTTTCTATACCCATGATTATTCCTACAGCCAATAATAAAATAGCTAATAAAGTTTTATATTCTGAAGCATTTAATTTCTCCGATGCTTTTAAACCAACATGCAAACCAACAATTGATCCAGTTATTAAAATAGAAACCAATATAAAGTCTATAGTTTGAAATTTTAACGCATGTACAATAACCACCAATCCAGTGATGAAGATTGTTACAAATAGAGATGTGCCAGGAACTAATTTGGTTGGCATTCCGATAATATAAATCATTGCGGGCACCATTATAAATGCACCACCAACACCCATAATCGAAGCGAATATACCCACAATAAATCCCAACATGATTGGTACAATAGCGCTTTCGTAAAGTCCTGATTTATGAAATTTCATTCTAAAAGGTAAACCATGAATCCAATAGTGATCATGAGCCTTCCTTCTCACCACAATTTTTTTTCTAATATTAATTAATTCTTTGTATCCTTTTGCGAACATTAAGGTACCAACTATCACCAACATGTAAATGTATGCCAAGGTAATACTCACGTTGATTATTCCCATTTGTTTGAGATAGGCAAAAATAAACATTCCAACAGCTGTCCCCATTACACCACCTGCCACAATTGTTATGCCCATTTTATAATCTAGAGTCTTCCTAAACCAGTGGTGTAGAGCACCGGATACCGATGTACCTAAAATATTGTTTGCCTCATTTGCAACCGCAAACGTAGGAGGTATTCCCATGAATATCAAAACAGGCGTCATTAAAAAGCCCCCACCAATGCCAAACAGTCCAGATACGAAACCAACAATGAAACTTAGGAGTAAAATTACTGAAATACTTACTTGAACTTGTGCAACAGGAAGGAAAAAATCCATTCAGTTTTATTATTCTTTGATACAAACATTGTCAATACACATATATTTGCTTGATTATATATTCGGCTCCAATTATACAGCTATTGGATATTTTATGACTAAAAAATGTGAGCTTACAGGAAAAAGACCCCTCAAGGGGCATAATGTTAGTCACGCTAACAATAAAACAAAAAGAAAGTTCAATCCTGGCATAAAAAAAATAAAATTTAAAAGCGATATTCTAAAAAAGAATATTGCATTAAAGGTGTCCAATGCAGCTCTAAGAACTGTAGATTTTAAAGGTGGGATTGATAAGTTTCTTAAATCGGCAAAAGTTTTCAAACTTTCTAAAAGAGCAAAGAAATACAGAAGCAAGATAGTACTTAAAGAAGCTTAAGATTTTATGATTGGGTCTAAACTTTTTTTCGGATTAGCCATTTCGATGGCTGGATTAGTTGCCATTTCAAATTTCCTAGTTCAATTTCCGGTAAATTATTTTGGAATGGAAAACGTACTAACCTATGCTGCGTTTACCTATCCGACAACCTTTTTAATAACCGACCTTGCAAATAGAAAATATGGAAAATTTATTGCGAGAAGAATTGTTTATTTAGGTTTTTTTACTGGAGTTTTATTAACGCTATTTTTTTCAACTAACTTCCAGGACTTGATATCTATTAGAATTGCAATCGGATCCGGAACTGCTTTTTTGTTTGCGCAATTATTAGATGTTAATGTTTTTGATATTCTAAGAAGAAGAATATGGTTTATAGCACCATTAATATCTTCATTGCTTGGTTCCTTAGTAGATACTTTTTTGTTTTTCTCAATCTCTTTTTATAATACCGAAATGCCTTGGTTCTCTTTAGCAATAGGTGACTTTGTTGTAAAACTAATCATGGCCATTCTAATGCTCATACCTTTTAGATTATTTTTGAAAAAAATTACTGATGGGACAGAATTATCTGCCAAGATATCTTAATGAAGAGTTTTTTTGTTTGAAAAAAGATCTGTTAATTGATTTATCATAGCGTCACCCAGATCGTGTACATCTGTTATTTTTACAGCTCTATTATAATAGCGTGTTACATCATGACCGATTCCGATAGCCAATAGTTCTATAGGGGAAAGCTTTTCGATTAAATTAACGGTATTTTTTAAATCATTTTCTAGATAGTCGTTGGCATTTGTAGACAACGTTGAGTCATCAACAGGGGCACCATCAGATATAACCATTAATATTTTTCTCTCTTCTTTTCTCTTTCTCATTTTATTAAAAGTCCATCTTAGAGCTTCTCCATCTATATTTTCCTTTAGCAGTCCCTCTTTAAGCATTAGACCAATATTATTTTTTGATTGTCGCCAAGGTGTATCTGCAGACTTATAAATTATATGTCTTAAATCATTCAGTCTTCCTGGAAATTTTTGTTTTCCTTCATTTATCCATCTTTCTCTGCTTAAACCACCCTTCCAATGTTTTGTAGTAAAACCTAAAACTTCCACTTTAACAGAACATCTCTCCAAAGTTCTTGCCAATATGTCTGCGCAGACGGCAGCCACAGAAATTGGTTTCCCTCTCATTGACCCTGAGTTATCAATTAAGATAGTTACTAGAGTATCTTTAAAATCTGTCTCCTTTTCTTTTTTGAAAGACAGTGAATTTAAAGGATCGATTATTACTCTTGTTAATTTAGAGGTATCAAGCATGCCTTCTTCTAAGTCAAAATCCCAGGATCTATTCTGTTTAGCTAAAAGTTTTCTCTGCAGTTTGTTAGCTAATTTGGATACAAAACTTTTTAATTGCAAGAGCTGCTGATCTAAAGTGGCTCTTAATCTTTCTAATTCTTCCTTGCTCTCCAAGTTTTCTGCTCTAATAACTTCATCAAATTGATCGGTATATATCTTATATTTTTTACTGTTCTCCGAAAAAACTGTTTTTGGTCTTATATTGGCTTTTTTTCCCGCATCCTCAACATCTTCTATGCTTTTATCGTCTTTTCCAGATATATCTTTTGTGTCCGGAGTCATTGTGTCAACTGAAAGCTCTTGATCTTGTTCTTTCTCAGCTAACTGGCTATCAGCCTTATCTTTTCCTTCTTGTTTTTCCTGATTTTTTAGATTTTTATCGCTTTCCTCTCTGTCTTCACTGTGTTCTTTATCTTCAATATTTAATTCTGAAATCATCTCCGCAATTAAACGATTAAATTTTTTCTGATCTTTTATGTTATTTTTTAAGAAGTTTAAGTTTTTTTTAAAATTTTTGTTGAAATTCATCTTAGATTTTTTAGTTTCTTTAATATTAAAAAAGAAGCTTTTTAAGTATTCATCAAACGAATCTGTTAATTTAGCTCTATTAGATTCCAAGCTTTTTTTATTCTCTTTATATTCAGAAAATAAATTTTTTTTTATTCCCATGAATTTCTCGCTGCCAATTTTTTCATATCTAATTTTTTCAGCAATTTTGTAGAGTTTTTTGGACATCTCGCCCTTTGGTTTATATTTTTCAAAGATGTCATTGTTGCTATATTTTAGTCTCAAAGCCTCAGAATCAGCTTTTGCTCTTATTAAAGAAAAGTCTTTAACACTGTCTATACTGTTTAGTTCTGGAAGATTTACTACTTTTTTACTGTCCCCCAAATTCGATTTACCAAATTTTATCTCGCAATCTTTCTTTTCTGATATTGATTTTATTGTTGAAATTAAAGCACTTTTAAAAACTTCTAGCCGATCCTCTTTTTTTTGCATCTTAGCTAATTTTTACATTTACAGAAGATTCCGGAAGATCTTCCCCAAAACATCTTTGATAATACTCTGCAACAATTTTTCTTTCAAGTTCGTCACATTTGTTTAAGAATGTTACTCGAAAAGCATAACCAATATCTTTAAAAATTTCTGAATTTTCAGCCCAATGCATAACAGTTCTAGGACTCATAACCGTTGATATATCGCCGTTAATAAAACCATTTCTAGTTAGATCTGCAACCTTGATCATGTTTAGAATCTTTTCTTTCCCTTTTGCATTATTAAGCCTCTTGTTTTTTGCCAATACAATTTCCAACTCTTTTTCAGCTTTAAGATAATTTAATGTTGTTACAATATTCCATCTATCCATTTGACCTTGGTTGATTTGCTGAGTTCCATGGTAAAGGCCAGTAGTATCTCCAAGACCTACTGTATTAGTTGTTGCAAACATTCTAAAAAATTTATTCTGTTTTATAATTTTATTTTTATCTAAAAGAGTTAACTTTCCATCGCTCTCTAAAACTCTTTGAATGACAAACATAACATCTGGTCTACCAGCATCATACTCGTCGAATACTAATGCCACTGGATTTTGAACAGACCATGGCAATATACCTTCCCTAAATTCAGTAATTTGTTTTCCATCTTTAATAACAATTGAATCCTTTCCAATTAAATCTATTCTACTTATGTGGCTATCAAGGTTGACTCTTACACAAGGCCAATTAAGTCTTGAAGCTACCTGCTCTATATGAGTTGACTTACCTGTTCCATGATAACCTTGTATCAAAACTCTTTTATTAAATGCGAAACCCGAAAGGATCGCTAGCGTTGTATCTCGGTCGAATTTATAACTGTCATCTATATCAGGAACACATTCATTTTTTTTTGAAAAAGCATCAATTTCCATGTCCGTATCTAATCCGAAAGTTTGTCTGACGGAAATCTTTATATCTGGTTTTTGATTTTCTAAATTCATAATTTTTTTTATTTACTCATGCTCAATCTCAATTGACTGTATGCCAGAGTTATTTTTTTTAGTACATCCTCATACTTTCTGCTTCCCCGATTTTTATCAGGATGATATTTCTTTACAAGTATTTTAAATCTTTTCTGTATATCAGACCAATTTGTATCATTTTTTAACCCTAAAATTTTTAAAGCGTCCCTGTCCTTATCTGAGAATTTTGATTTTTTGAAATTCTTAAAAATCGAATCTTTGAACATGCCAGGTTTGTCATCTAATGCATTTACCCACAGTATTCTAAAAAAGTTTTCGGAAGAACCAAAACTTTTTGTTGGTTTATGCCAAGTCAAATCAGATTTAATAAAATTTTCAATTTCTTCTTCTTTCATATCGGCAAAGTAGTTCCAACTCTTGTTAAAAACTTTTATGTGTTCAAGACACAACAGTTTAAATTTTTTACTATTATCTTTTTCAATAGGAGCCCTATAGACCCCAATTTTCTTACATTTGCTCCATTCACAAATATTTTTCATAA
>Ga0163108_10004302_pt1 | contig 10101 bp, 9 predicted proteins | sample Fk1155metaG_FD_109644 | JGI IMG/M metagenome (GOLD analysis project Ga0163108, IMG submission 109644) | Marine microbial communities from the Central Pacific Ocean - Fk160115 155m metaG | ecosystem: Environmental > Aquatic > Marine > Oceanic > Photic zone | place: The Central Pacific Ocean...
AAGTTTTAATAATTTATCAATTTTAAAAGGACCTTTGTTTTTAAAAAAAGGATTATTCATTAATAAGTTTAATATCAAAACTTATGCTAATTACTTATCAAGATTTATTGCTGATTATTTCCTATCTACGATTGTTGCAGACCACTGTGCATCAGCCATTTTTTTTCCTTCAACGATAGCTTCGCCTTTATATTTCCAAACTCTACCGTGAGATCTAATAGCTTCAATATTTAATTCTAATTTACAATCAGGTATAACGGGATTTCTAAATCTAGCTTTTTCAACGCTCATTAAAAAAACTAATTTATTTTCATATTCTGATTTATCAATACCAGCAGCTGTTAAAGCTGCTGCTGCCTGACCAAATGCTTCAACAATAAGAACTCCTGGCATAACAGGGTTACCTGGAAAATGACCTTGCACGAAAAAACTATCTTTTTTAACATTAAGAATTGCTGTAGCGGAAAATAATTTTTTGATATTAATTAATTCATCAATTAACAACATTGGTTCTCTATGAGGTAGTAAATCAATAATCTGACTTTTAGTTAATTTATCATTCATATTTTAATTCAACTTTTTTTATTTTTTCATTCAATAATATTAGAACATCTTTGGTAATATCTAATTCACTTTTTCCAATAATTATGTTTTGTTTATTAATAATTAAAGAAACATTATTATCAGCTGAATATTTTTCAAGTATATCATTTATAATTTTTAAAACTTTATTGCCCGCTTCATTTCTTACTTTTTTTAGTTCATTGGTTTTTTTATTTTTTAATTTTTGATATGATTGATATTTCTCTCTTAAATCATTGATTTTTTTGTTATAATCTTCTTCTTTCAGTATATTTTTTTGTTTAAGAATTTTAGTTTCTTCTGACTTTATAGATTCTTCAATTTTTTTGAACTCAGCAATATTTTTATTATTAATTTTTTGTAACTCATTATTAATATATTTTCCTGAATCAGATTCTTTCAATAAAAAATTGATATCTATATATAAAATTTTATCATCAGCATATGAATAGTTAAATAAAATTAGAAATAAAAATAAATATTTTTTCATTAAAAAGTTGTTCCAATGTCAAACCTGAATGTTTCGGTAGCATCGGTATCAGCTTTTGTTATAGGTTTAGCAAATGAAAAACTTAATGGCCCTACTGGTGTTAACCAATCTACAGCTAAACCTGAAGATGATCTAATTTTACTATTGTCATCAATTGAATCATTGTAATCAACTCCCCAAACATTTCCCGCATCAATAAATAAGCTAAAATCAATTGTTTCGAGATCTTTAAATAAACTAGGCAACGTGGTTGCAAAATTTAAAGATGTAGCATAATTACCGCCTATATAATCTTGTCCATCCTTAGGTCCAACTTTTCCAGCTACAAAACCTTTTAATCTTTTACTTGGTAGAAACAATCTTTTTGAAATTCTAACATCATCACCTGCAATTGAATTTATTGATTGAGCTAAAAATCTAAGAGATAGAACCGCATTATCATTTGGAGAATAATATTTTGCATAATCAAACCTATTTTGTAAACTAAAATCATCAGCGTATATAGGTATAGTTTGTCTAAAGGCAGCTCTGAAACCTGAAGTGGGTTGGAAATTCTGGTTTAATTTATTTAAAGACAAACCATAAATAAAGCTACTATCCCAATAATCGCCTTTTTGTTTTTGTTTTGCGCTTGAAGCAGTAGAAGAAGTTTTTAAAGTTTCATAGTAATTATGAATTGAAGGAGAAAACCATATGTCTTCAAATTGTTCAAAAGCAGTTCCTATATTAAAACCTGTTCTAGTTGATTTGTATCCAAATTTGCTCATTTGATCGATTTCAGTAGCCTCAAAACCATAATTTAGGCTTTTATTACTATTTCTAAAGTTAGGATTACTCACAGAAAATCCTCCTTGTATTGCTGTTTGGCTTAAGGAAACATTTGTATCTAATAAAACACCTCTTCCTAAATAATTATTTTCCTTAATTCCAAATGAGACTGTTGTTCCACTAGTTCCAGTTCCGGCACCTGCAAATAATTCACCTGTCGGTTGTTCTTTAACCGATATATTGATTACTTTAAATTTGCTTGAAGATCCATTATCAATTGTTTTGTTTACTTCTTCAAATAGTCTTTTAGACTTAATTTCATTTATTGATTTATTTACCAGTATCTCATTATAAGCATCACCTTCATCTACTAGTAAAGAATTTCTAATAACATTTTCATCAGTAATATAATTTCCATAAATGTTAACTCTTTCGATATAATATTTTTCTAATTCTTCCAATTTAATTGTTAAATTTATTTTATTTCCAGCAACAGTCTCATTAAATTTAGCATTTATAAATTCAAATTCTTTTGTTAAAGCTATTTTATCAATTTCGTTTAATAATTTTTTAATTTCACTATATGAATAGAGCTTATTCTTTAAATTATTCATAGTATCAAAAATTTTACTAAAACTATCGGAATTGTAATTTTTAGGGATTTCTAAATTTAAATTACCAAAATAGAATTTTTCGCCAGCATTGATATTAAAAATTAATTCAAAATCTTCGTTATTAATTACTTTTGCCGAACTACTTTCAACTGAAATATTATAATAACCACGATTTATATAAAAATTTTTAAGCAAATTTTCATCTATTTTAATTCTATTAATATCTAAATATTTGTTTTTACTTAATAATTTCCAAAATTTATGTTCTTCTGAAAGAACTATTTTTTTTAATTTATTTTCCTTAATTTTTTTATCACCAATAAAAGTTATTTTTTTAATATAAGCTCTGTTTCCCAAAATAATATCAAAAATCAGATCAACAGTATTATTGTTATTTTTTTTAATTTTTGTTTCTAATTTAGAAAAATAAAAACCATTTGTTCTTAATATATTAGTAATTCTATTTTCTTCATCTCTTACTTTATTTTCTACAAAAGGTGTTTTTTCTTTAATTTCAATTTGATCATTTAAAACTTTAAGAATCCGTTTGTTTTTAATTCCTTTAAATTCTAAATATTGGACAATAGGATTCTCTACAACAGAAATATAAAGAATATTATTACTTAAATTTAAACTAACATTTTTAAAATAATTAGTTGAATATAATTTTTTTAATACATTGCTTAATTCATTTTGACTTAAATCATTATTAATTTTAATTTCACTAAACATTTTAATTGTTTCATTTGAAACACGCTGATTACCATCAATTTTAATTTCATTAATAATTTCTGATTTTGCAGAAAAAATAACCAATAAAAATATTAAAAATGTTCTAAAAAATATATTCATTAACATAACATTACTTTATACATAGTTTTCTTGTTTTCAATCTAACTTCTTCCGATAGATTGATTATATCATATATATTTTCAGGTTTTTTCTTAATTAGATTTGAATATTTTTTATATTTTAAAATTTTTATTAAAAATTTATTAATTTCCAAAAATTTGATTTTATTTTTTATATATAGATCAACCAGTTCTTCATTTGCTGAAATTAATGCAGTTTCAAATAAAGTGTTATTATTATTGACTTTATTTAATATTTTTATTGATGGATATTTTGATACATCAACAGTCTTGAAATTTAAATTGTTAAGTAAGTTAATATCAATTTTTTTAGTGTGAATTTTTTTTATTTTTTTTTCGATATATAGAATTAAATATTGGAATTTTCATATCCGTGTCGTGTGCTAAAATTTTAATTTGTCCGTTAATAAATTTAACTATTGAGTGTATATATGATTTTGGATGAATAAGTATTTCAAATTTTTTTATATCAATTTTAAAAATTCGTTGTGCCTCAATAATTTCAAAAACTTTATTCATTAATGTTGCTGAATCAATTGAAATTTTCTTACCCATTCTCCAATTTGGATGTTTAATAGCTTTTTCAGGTTTAACATTTTTTAATTTGTTTAATTTATAATTTAAAAAAGGTCCACCTGAGGCTGTAATAATTATTTTTTCTACACTATTAATTGATTCGTTTTGCAATAAAGACCAAATAGAAAAATGCTCTGAATCAACAGGTATGAATTTTGTTTTACTTTTTATTAATTTTTTTTCTATAATACTCCAAGCGCATATGATTGACTCTTTGTTTGCTATTGCGATATTTTTGGTTATGCTAATAGAATTAATTGTTGAGGTTAAACCTGACAATCCAGATATTGCACACATAACATAGTCGATTTTTTTTTTAATTATAGATGATTTTAATTTATCGAATGAATTAAAAACTTTAATTTTTTTGCTAATAAATTTTTTTTTGTATTTAAAGAATTTTTTTTTATCAAAAATAATTACAGCTTTAGGATGAAGTTTGATCGATTGCTTGTATAATTTATTAATATTGTTATTTGTTGATAAAAAAATAACATCAAATTCTTTCTTATTATTTTGAATTATGCTTACTGTACTACTTCCAATTGATCCAGTTGAACCCAAAATTCCAATTTTTTTTTTCATAACTGTAAGCTTAAATGTGAAAGTAAACCCACTGGAAAAGCAAAAAGCATTCCGTCAATTCTATCCAAAATACCTCCGTGGCCAGGCAATATACTTCCAGTATCCTTAACTTTGGCTTTACGTTTTAAGTATGAAATAAAAAGATCTCCTAATTGACAACTGAAAGATATAATAATAGCTAATATTATTAAAAAAAATAAATCATAAGGATTTTCCAAAATATAATAAAATATAATTGCTATTAATAAAGAAAGAATAAATGAGCCGATAGAACCTGATATAGTTTTATTTGGACTAATTTTTGTAAGTTTCTTACCTTTAAAAAACTTACCAAAAATAAAACCTCCAATGTCTGAACATATGCAAACAGAGAACAAGAAAACCATATATGTTTTAACCTCTGTTGTGACACCTTCAAATATTATTGCTGAAAAAAAAGTTAAATAAATTAAACTTATAGCTTTAAATAATAATTTTAAAAAATTAGTTTTAAATTCATCTTTTCTAAAAATTTTAGAAATTAAACCACTAAATTCAATCCAAGAAACAAATGAAACGAATATCAACAAAATGATCAGCATATACGAGTAAAAAAAGGCTATTGTAAGTAAAATTAATAAAAATAATGATGTGAGTATTCTTTTAGTTAATTCCTTCATTATACATTACCGTAATTTCTTTTAATTTTTTTAAATTTCTTTAATATTTTATTGTAATCATTTTCATTAAAATCTGGCCATAGCTTCTTTTCAAAGAATATTTCAGAATAAGCTAATTGCCACAATAAAAAATTACTTAATCTTTGAGTGTTTCCTGTTCTTATTAAAAGATCAGGATCAGGAATATTTTGTGTAAATAAGTGTTTTGAAATATTTTTTTCACTAATCGTTTTTTTATTTCTTTTTATAGTGTTAAATGAATGTATTAATTCACTTTTAGAACCATAATTTAAAGCTAAATTAATTTGTAATTTTTTGTTTTTAAAAGTTTTTTTTTCAGATTTATTAAGAAGAACATTTATTTTCTTAGAAAATTTTTTTTTTCCAATAATTTTTAGTTTAATATTTTGCTTAATAAGTTCAGAAGTTTTATTTAAAAGGAAATTTTCTAATAAGTTAAACAAAAAACCAATTTCTTTTTTTGGTCTTTTCCAATTTTCGGTTGAAAAAGCATATAGTGTTAAAAATTTAATTTTATTCTTAATTGTAGATTTAATAATCTTTTCTACTGTTTTAAGACCTTGTTTGTGACCTAAGTTTCTAGATTTCTTATGTTTTATGCCCCAACGACCATTGCCATCCATGATAATGGCGACATGTTTAATTGAATTCATATTTTCATTATTTCAGTTTCTTTAGAAATAACTTTCTCATCAATTTTTTTTATTTGATCGTCTGTAATTATTTGTATTTTTTTTTCAAATTTTTTTTCATCATCTTCACTTATTTCTTTTAACTTAAGCAATTTTTTGAGTTCATCATTAGCTTCCCTTCTTATATTCCGTACTGAAATTTTACATTTTTCACCCATTGATTTAATAAGTTTTTTCATTTCATTTCTTCTTTCTTCACTAAGATCAGGTACCGGAAGTCTTATAAGTTGTCCATCGATTTGAGGATTTAAACCCAGTTCAGATTTTCTTATAGATGAATCTATTAGTGCAACATTATTTTGATCCCAAACTTGTATGTTAATCATTCTAGACTCAGGTGTTGTTATGCTAGCTAATTGGTTGATTGGCATTTTTTGTCCATAAACATCAACCTTTATAATATCTAACATGCCTGAATTAGCTCTGCCCGTTCGTAAAGATGATAATTCTTTAGTAAAAACTTCAAAAGTTTTACCCATTTTTTGTATATAATTGTTTTCGTTAAACATTAGTCACCAATCTTGATTCTATAAAAATCAACAATTTTTAAATCTTGAATTTCTAATTCCTCAATAATGTTTTTAACCTTTTTTTTTGGTTCCATAACCCATTGTTGAGTCATTAAACTATTTTCCTCTTTAAACTTGTTCATTTTACCAGAACTAATTTTTTTTACTATATCATCTGGTTTACCTAAATTTTTTAATTCTTCAGCAACAAGTTCTTGTTCTTTATCTAGAATTTCTTGTTTAATTTCATCAGGATTAATTGATATCGGATTTGAAGCAGCAATATGCATGCTTAATTGCTTGCCAAAAAGGTCTAATTTTTCAGATTTTTCTTTAAAATTTAACGAAGCTATAACTGCAATTTTTGATAGATTATCTTTTACAACTGTATGTAAATAATAATAATTTTTTGAATTTTCATGAACTAAAGTTCTTGCTCTTCCTAAAGTTATTTTTTCACCAATTTTAGCAATCATTGAAACCAGATTATCTTGAACTGATTTTTTATTTTTCATTATTTTATTATTTAGTTGATTTAAATCTGAGTTAACTGAATTATTAATTTCACTCAATTCCTTAACAAAATTTATAAAATCTTCGTTTTTTGCAACAAAATCAGTTTCACAATTTACTTCAATAACAGAAGTTTTATTGTGATCTCCACTTAAAGCTACAACGCCTTCCTTAGCGTCTCGTGACATTTTTTTAGAAGCTTTTGATATACCTTTGACTCTAAGAATTTCGGCAGCTTTATCAAGATCACCTTTTGATTCATTAATTGCTGCACTACAATCTTTAAAACCAGCGCCCGTAGATTTTCTTAGTTGTTTAATTTTTTCTAAGTCACCCATTTTTATTTTTTTAAATTAATTTAATTAATTTCAATTTTTTTTTTACTATCATTTTTTTCAGATTTTATTATAGGATTTTCATCTGGAATTTTGATATCTTTTTTTGCATTAATAATTGTTTCTTTAATTAAATTACAATAAAGATCAATCGATCTTCTCGCGTCATCATTTCCTGGAATTGGATAGTTTATACCTACTGGATCTGAATTTGTATCAAGTATAGCGATTATTGGTATACCTAATTTGATTGACTCTTTTATAGCAAGTGATTCATAATTTGTATCAATAACAAAAACTAAATCAGGAACTTTCTTCATTTTTGATATGCCACCTAAAGATTTTTGAAGTTTATCTCTTTGAACACTCATTTTTAAAAGTTCCTTTTTTGTGAATCCTCTATTTTCAGAAACTAAATCTACATTCAATTTTTCTAATTTTTTTATAGAATTTGAAATTGTGCCCCAATTAGTAAGCATACCCCCAAGCCAACGATGATTGACATAATATTGTTCTGTTTCCTTTGCCAAGTCAGCTATTGCCTCTGATGCTTGTTTTTTTGTAGAAATAAAAAGAATCTTCCCATTTTCAGAAATAACTTTGTAAATGTTTTCAAGTGCCACATTAATTAATTCTAGTGTCTGAGTTAAATCAATAATATGTATTGTATCTCTTTTTCCAAAAATATATTTTCTCATTTTAGGATTCCATCTTAATGTTTTGTGCCCTAAATGGACTCCTGCTTCTAATAATTGTTGAATTGTTATATTTGGTATCTTCATTCTTTTTTCCCGGTTATGCCACCACAATTATTTCCAATTAAGGACCGGAGGGTTGTTAAACCAAAAATTGTGTGCGTGTTAATTTATGCTGGTATTTACAAATTAATTCACAATTAAACAAGAGTTTTTTTAATTAATTTGCGTCAGAATCCCATCTTTTTTCATTAATTTTAGTAAATTTCTATCTATTTTCCTGTCATTTTTTAGTTTAAATACATATTCTTTTTTATTTTGAGTGTCAGTAAGTTTTAAAATCACTTTAGTTTTTCCATCTTTATCAGGAAGGCTTAAATTAGAAATTTTATTTAAATCATTGAACGATAATTCTAGATTTGAAATTGCTTTATTAAATAATTCTTTAATTAAAACAATTTTATTTACATTAATTCTTTTAAATCTATTTTCATCGTTTGATAAATTTTTATTTAAAGTAATTAGTAAAGAATTTCCTTCTATTAAAATATTTCTATTTAATTCTAAAATATCAGAAAAAATAAAAAGTTCAAAAACACTTGATAAATCTGTTAGTTTAATAATTGCATATGAGTTTCCTTTTGATGTTTTCTTTTCTTGGATTTTCAAAAGTGTTGCTGCTATGTTGCATTGGTTATTTTTTTCATCTGACAAAAAATTCTTATAATCTACAATTTTGTAATCGTTAAAAATATCTTTATATTGGTTTATTGGGTGATCTGAAATGAAAAAGCCTATGGCTTCAAATTCTTTTGAAAGTCTTTCTTCAAATTCCCAATCTTTAATTTTTGAAAGTAGATTATCATCTGTTGAATTTTCAGATTCGTTGGCATCAAATAAATCGATTTGATTTGTAACTTTATTTTCAAATATACTTTTTGATTTTATTATTAAATTGGGTATTGAATCGAATAAAGATTGCCTATTTTTATTCAAGCTATCAAAAGCACCTGCTTTAGCTAATCCTTCTAGTTGTAATTTGTTTATATCTTTTGGATTTACTCTATCAATAAAATCTTTAATTGAAATAAAATTTCCATTTTTGATTCTTTCATTAACAATATTTGATATAGCTTCATACCCAACACTCTTTATCGATCCTAATGCGTAATAAAAATTTTTTTCATCCGATTTAAAATCTGCAAAGCATTCATTAATATTTGGTCTAATAATTCTAATGTTTAATCTTTTAAGCTCTTCGTGAAATTCACTTAATTTATTTTGATTTGAAATATCCATAGTCATAGAAGCTGCAAAAAAATCATTTGGAAAATAAGTTTTTAAATATGCAGTTTGATAAGCTATAATAGCATATGCTGCTGCATGACTTTTGTTGAATCCATATTCAGCAAAAGGTTCAATTTTTAAAAATATGCTTGCTGTTATCTCTTTGCTGATTCCATTTTTTAATGCGCCTTCAATAAATCTTTGTTTTTGTTTTTCTAGCTCGGCTCTTTTCTTTTTACCCATAGCTCTTCTTAAAATATCAGCTTCACCAGCAGTAAAACCTGAAAGTTTTTGTGCTATTTGCATAACCTGTTCTTGATAAATTATAACTCCATATGTTGGTTTTAAAATATCTTCCAATAATGGATGTAAATAATCTGGTTTTTGTTTTCCATGCTTGCAGTCATTATAAGTAGATATGTTACTCATTGGACCAGGTCTATATAATGCAACTAATGCTATAATATCTTCGAGATGATTAGGTTTCATGTTTGTTAAAGCATCTCTCATTCCTGAGCTTTCTAATTGAAATAAACCAACTGTATTTCCTGTTGAAAGTAATTCAAAAACTTTTTGATCGTTATATTCAATATTTTCAATTTTAAATTTTTTATTTTTTTTATTTATTAATTTTTGAGTTTTGTTAATTACGGTAAGAGTTTTAAGTCCTAAAAAATCAAATTTAATTAACCCTGCGTTTTCCGCTGAGTACATATCAAACTGAGTAGATGGTAATAGCAAATTTGATGATGAATCTTTATATAATGGAACTGAATCAGTTAATTTTTTATCAGCTATAACAACACCTGCTGCATGCGTTGCAACATTTCTATTCAATCCTTCAAGTTTTAAAGATAAATCAATTAATTTTTTTACTCTTGGATCTTCTTTTATTAATTTTTG
>Ga0163108_10004304_pt1 | contig 10089 bp, 9 predicted proteins | sample Fk1155metaG_FD_109644 | JGI IMG/M metagenome (GOLD analysis project Ga0163108, IMG submission 109644) | Marine microbial communities from the Central Pacific Ocean - Fk160115 155m metaG | ecosystem: Environmental > Aquatic > Marine > Oceanic > Photic zone | place: The Central Pacific Ocean...
AGAAAGTGTCGTAGAGAGCTCCCCCGTCTTCTGCCGTCGCCGGTAGAGAGAAAAGGGTAGATAGAGAAAGACTGCAGACGGCAACGGCGAGGAGCCATTTCCACTTAAACTTCGAGTAAAAGCCCATGCCCACTCCTTTGTTGTTGTTCGGTGAGACCGCTCAGTGTATCACCGCTATCCCTGGTTGCAATTGATTGATTTTTGCGCAGATTAGCGCTCGAATTGCGGCCCTGCATTATCAAAGCTCAGCGAATCTGTAGTGGCGGGACAACTGCCGTGCTGGCTTGAGCGTTGTATCTTAAGGTGGGTCGCGTCAGACAGTTGCAGAAAAAGAATTCCAGAGATCGCCTGAGCATTTCCGCTGGCCAGTGATGACTCACGGTTTCGCAGGGTGTCCCAGCAGTAAATCGCAGAGCCCGGGCCGATCTCGCTAAACCGCCTGTTGACCAGACCCGTCTCAGTGTAATCGAAGAAATAGGCATCGGTTCCCAGTTCACTATTACCTACCGACAGCACACCGACGTCATCCGGCCGCTTGTTGGAGGGCACCAGCGCCAGGTGATCGGCTTCGCCGAAATCGCTAGATCCCAGCAGATACCAGCGCCCCTGAGCCGTGTCTGCCACGTCATGGGCAACACTGCCACAAATTGGCAGGTTTTGCCTTGCCACGCCGAGCTTAGCCACCAGGCCGGCTTTTACTGGCCCCGGCACGTAGTAATCATAGGGACAGACTACATGGTGTTGATCAGAACTAACGAGGCGCTCGAGGTTTGCATACCACAGCGGAGCGGTGCGAGAGTCTCTCAATCCGAAATCCAGTGCAGCGGAGTTTTGCCCCATGCCTCCACCGGCGCTGCCCAGTATGGTGCCAGCAGCAACTTCTACACTGACCGAGTGACTACAGAAGCGATACTCATCTGTACCAGCTACATACTGCTGGCAATTGCCTGCCCCGGTTAGCTGGTTCTGCAGTGTCTCGCTAACGGCTGATAGGTGATCGAAATACCCGGTGACTTCAGGGCAGGGTGTAAAATTCAGCGAAAAGTCGGTGCCGCCGGCGGTCAGGCTTTCGATCACACTGATATTGCTGATGGAGATGTCAGTCGGGGCATAGACCTCGCGCGGCTGCGAGCTGTCTTGCAACATCATGTAGGTGTGCACAGTTGGAAACGTATGGCTGGAAGGATTGGTGGCACCCAGTGGATCTATTTGGAAATAGGCATCACTCGGCAGGGGATCCACGCTGAATATCTGCCTGCTGTTACCGCAGCTCTGTTCATTGCCTGCAATGGCAGCCTCGGAAACGACACTGATGCTGTCGTAAACCAAGGAATCAGTATCGAGCACCCCATTGGCAATCGAATCGATACCGAAATAGAAAACATAATTGCCGGGGGGTAGCCCGCTACCGTTGAGCAGTTCCAGCGAATTGATTTCAGTAAGTGGTTGTTGAAAGGCCACGGAAAATTCGGTGCTCCAGCTCGTGCCATCGTAATAGTAGATGTCATTCGGGGAGGGTAGTGAGGTAACTACGGCTATCCACCAGTCATGACCGGCGAGCGGTGTACCACCGGTGTGACTGATTGCGATCGACAGGATATCGGCGCTGTTAATGGCCTGAGGAGACTGCGAATTATTTGCTTCGATTGTCTGCGAGTAGAGAGTTGGCACGGAAAACCAACCAATTAACAATGCGCACAGGAACTGAAGAGATCACAATCGCATTAAGTGTCCCTCGATTACTCCAGCCGTACTGTTTCGGCATCCTGTAGAAACAGCTTGTTGATGTCTTTTCCAATCGTATCGAGGCAGGAATAGCCGCCATAGCTAAATGGTATTTCTTCATGGCGACAAATCCGGTAGTGCAGATCAACCTCGAAGCAAGTTCGAATACAATCCAGAAATTCTTGAATGTTGATTTCGGATTCATTCTACTCGGCTGAAATCAAGACACAGTCACCAATAGCCTTGACGAATCTCCATCCATGGCTGGACAGGGCTTCGCTTATCAGCTTGTAGTATTCGGCAAGATAGTCGGCAGTCTCGGTTGGCGTTTGTTGTCGTGCCACTACGTCGAAACCTCGAATATCGATCTTTATAACTGTTGAGGTCTTTAGCATTGTCTCGATACTGAGTCCTGGCTCTGCGAGGCAGTCTGCTCAGAGAAAAACCAGCCGTCAACTTGCTGCTAGCTTAACAGTTATTCAGTATCCCACGTTGTATCTGCTTTACCAACCTGCCCCAGGCCAGGCGCCAGTAGACCGGCTCCGGGGACATGGTTTGCTTCTATTCGGATACCATCGGGATCTTCGAATAGCACGGAATAGTATCCGGGTGCGAAGCCGTCTTCCTGCGGTCCATGAATTATGCGGGCGCCGAGTTCCCTGGCCAGTTGATGAATCTCATCCACGTCCTCGCGGCTGCGAGCTCTAAAACAAAAGTGATGCAGCCCGGGCCGGGTCTGATCAAATCCATCAGCTTTATGCGAGTCATCACAGGGGGAAATACTGATGCCGGTTCTACCGCCAACGCCATAAATGCTTCGCTGGGTTTCGTTCACTATTTGCATGCCCAGGCTACTCAGCAATTTTTTGTAAAAAGGGATAGAGCGGGCAGGGTCACTAACCGTTAGCTGAATGTGGGCTATACTGTTAATATCTGGCATAGATTTTTACCTCACCGCTTGCATCTAATTATGGCTGATAGTTTGGCAGCCAAATATCCGTGATTGTCGGGGATCTGGGGGAGCTGCCATCGATGTCGACAATTCCCAGTCCGAATTCTCTAGTTGGAATGAAGAATCAAGCACCGACTGCTTTTAGCAGAATTGCGTTGGCCGCACTAAACCGATATTGTGCCAATATCGATAGGATATTTTGTTAATACGAGACACAAAATGCCGCCTGATAATAGGCGGCATTTGAGCATTTTCTTCTTGAATTGTTTGTTATGTATTGAAGATTTTACACAACTTTCTATGCAAAGCTACAAGGGCACAACATTTGTCGCGCAGGGCCCTTTTTGTCCTTGACCTACTTCAAATTCCACTGACTGGCCGTCATTCAGTGTCGCATATTCTCCATTGCTTTTAATTTCAGAGAAGTGGACAAATAGATCTTTTCCACCTTCCTCTGGGGTTATGAAGCCAAATCCTTTGTCTGCGTTAAACCACTTTACGGTACCTTTACTCATTGCTTACTTTCCTATTTGAGGGATTAAAAACGTGACGAAACTGCTATCACGGACTGCTAACATATTGCATTCGGGACGATTTGTCACATATCTATTAGAACAAATAGCAGATTTTGTGAGCGTCAGACCACTCAGTGGCTAGTTAGGTGATCTAATTGCTATGCGTTTTCAGGCACGGATTTATCAAATTTGGGAGCGCCTTCCGGCATAATCTCCCATTTTGCCTTCGGGCCAACATAAATATGCCGTCCAATTTGGACCTCTGGATCTCCATTGACTCATCCAGGGGTAACGCCATGCACCGATCCATTAATTAGGCCGCATAGAGTCGATCCACACTTGCTCCAGAACTGTAGACCGAACCCCTGACTGGATTCGTACAAAGTTAGCAATCTTTCATCGGTAACCCATTTAGATTCTTCAGGGTCTATCAGCGCATTACCTTTGATTTGTTTGCTAATATTTGGCCAAATCCTCTGACTCATTCAAAAATCTACTTGCGATAGCTAAGTAATCATTGCAACGAAGCAACTGGCAAGACTTTGCCATTCCTCGCTGGGTGTTAGACGCCCACGCAAAGGGGCGATTAATCTCACCATCTGAGCTTAGAATCAACAGCCCTTCAGATAACTTGCAGGTCGACGACTTTAAATAATATGCCCCACCCACCTGCCGGCCAGCATCACGCCGGCCCATAGAAAGAGCGAAAGGCTGCCAGCGATTTTGAGTCGGGCTGGGGTGGTGGCTACGCTGTCCCATTGCTCGATGTTCCTGTAAACACGAAAGTGGAAATAGGCCATGTTAATACCGGCCAGTGCGAGTAGTACCATTTTCGATTGAAAGGCGGGATTGAGGACGTGGGATGCGGCACGTGTGATGAACATGCCCAGGCCGGTGCTCGCTGCGATGGCAAATGCGCCCCAGGTCCAGGGTACGAGTTCGCGGTTGAGAGTGGTAATAGGGTAACGAGTTGCGGCAAGCCCCAGCAGGCGCAGGTCAACCCACAGAATGAACCCGACTACCATGGTTGCGGCGATAACGTGGATAGATTCCAGGAAGGGGAACAACCAGGTACCGCCGATCTCCCAGCTGATTGGCCAGTTCTCGATGTCGATCCATTTGGGTGAGCGCAGGAAATTTGAAATCATTACTATGTCACGCCGGGAAGTAGATGTATTCGGAATAAGCGATCCAGCGGCCGGCCATCGCTACCATGATCCATAATCCCAATGACAGCAGGGCTATCGCTCTAGCCGTCCAGAGTCGTTTGGAATTCAGTTCCCAGTAGTCTGTCTGAGCCTTACTCATCAGATGGAAAAACAGCGTTAACAAGATGGCAGGTATCAGGAAGCTGAGCTTCCATCCGAATATCGGGTTGTTGAAATAGCGATTTGGCCGGCCAAAGAGAAAGAATGACCCTGACACAAAATTACTGGCCAGTGCCCACCAGAACCAGGGCATGACGCGTCTGGACATCTCACTTATCTTCTGGCTGGGCACCGCCAATCCCAGGATACGGAGATCCAGCAGTACGACCGAACCCATGACCACGGCGATTCCCAGAATATGCACAGTCTGGATGATGGGAGGGAAGCCGGGAATATTGCGCAATGCCCACAGGGCACCTGCTTGCAGAAATGAGCCGGAGAGCAATCCGCCCATGCTGGTAAAAAATTCTGGCATTGCTTCTAGTTATTGAGAGTGCTTCTGATTATTGTCAACGCTTCTTGTTATGGCTGTGGACGGATGCAGGCTGAGAATAGCACGAATAGGCGCCTTGCTGGCAATGCTGGATAAGAATCGAGATAAGTCTGAAGATTTCACCACCCATTCGATTAGCTACACACTGAAAGTACCCACTGTCAGGATCGGGGTATTCGGGGCTGGGGTTTTAAGCCTGCTCTTTATTGCCTGGCAGATACTTTCTGCCTGATGCAGTCCCCGCCTGATCCAATCCCTGCCTTGAGGCCATAGCCCGTAGGGCTCGGGGCAGAGGGCCTGCTTCTACAGGTTCTTATCGGTTACTGCGCCTTCTGAGGCGGAAGTCACATTGGCGGCGTACTTTGCCAGTACGCCGCGGGTATAGCGCGGTTCGGGTTTCTGCCACTTGGCCAGTCTCGCAGCAATCTCCGCATCGCTGAGTTGCAGTGAAACATTATTGGTTTCGGCGTCGATAGAGATTCTGTCGCCAGTTTCGACAATCGCGATGGGACCGCCCTCGTGCGCCTCCGGGGTCACGTGTCCCACAACGAAGCCGTGAGAACCGCCAGAGAATCGCCCGTCTGTAATCAGTGCCACGTCTTCGCCGAGACCTTTGCCCATGATCGCTGCAGTCGGGGATAACATCTCCCGCATGCCCGGCGCGCCTTTCGGACCCTCATAACGAATCACCAGCACATCGTTTTTAACCACGCTGCCGTCGAGGATGCCTTGCAGGCATTCTTCCTCGGACTCGAACACCCGGGCACTGCCGGAGAAGTTGAGTCCTTCCTTGCCCGTTATTTTGGCAACCGCACCAGTTGGAGCGAGGTTACCGTGCAGTATCACCAGGTGGCTGTCCTTCTTGATGGGATTGTCCAGTGGGCGAATGATGTCCTGACCTTCCGGATAGGGCGCAACGCTGTCCAGATTCTCGGCGAGCGTCTTGCCAGTAACCGTCAGACAAGAGCCATCCAGCATGCCAGCATCCAGCATGAGCTTCATCAAAGGTTGTATTCCGCCGATCTTGATCAACTCTGACATCAGGTATTTGCCGCTGGGTTTCAAGTCCGCCAGCATGGGTATCTGCCTGCCGATGCGCGTGAAGTCGTCCAGTTCCAGTGTTACCTTCATGGTGTGAGCCATGGCCAACAGGTGCAGTACGGCATTGGTGGAACCGCCGAGGGCAATAGTCACCTTGATGGCGTTCTCAAAAGCGCTACGGGTCATGATGTCGGACGGTTTAATGTCATGCTCAATAAGCCGCATGACGGCATCGCCGGCACTGATACAGTCGTATTCCTTCTCCCGGCTTATGGCATCTTGCGCCGAGCTGTTGGGCAGGCTCATACCGAGCGCCTCGATGGCCGATGCCATGGTGTTGGCGGTATACATGCCGCCGCAGGAGCCCGGACCCGGGATGGCTGTGTCTTCGATCTGCTTGAGTTCGATATCGGACACATTGCCGGCAGCTCGGCCGCCAACTGCCTCAAAGACAGAGATAATATTTGTATGCTTCGGTCCCGGCTGGATGGTACCGCCATAGATGAACAGCGAAGGCCGGTCCAGGCGCGACATGCCCATTAACAAGCCCGGCATGTTCTTGTCGCAACCACCGATTGCGATGATCGCGTCATGGCCCATGCAGCCCGACACGGTCTCCACACTATCGGCTATCACTTCACGGGAGACCAGGGAATATTTCATGCCCTCGGTTCCCATGGAAATACCATCGGACACGGTGATGACGTTATAGATGATGCCTTTGCCACCGGCAGCATCGGTGCCTTTGTTTACGTCTTCGGCCAGCTTGTTGATGTGCATATTGCAGGGTGTGACCATACTCCAGGTGGAGGCGATGCCAATTTGCGGCTTCTTGAAATCTGCGTCCTCGAAGCCCACAGCGCGCAGCATGGCGCGACTCGGGGCCTTTTCCATACCATCAACCATTACCTTAGAATGTTTGCGTAAGTCCTTGTCAGTCATCAATTTACCATCTATATGTTAAGAAAGTGATTGAACCTTGCCCTGGCTGTTTGTGGCGGCAGTCCGATTCAGGTTTGGGCCCGGTAGTCTGCCGCAGCGTGGAGCGCCAACCACACCAGCGCGAGCCAGTAAAGAGGGCGCTAATATACACCAGCACGGCACTGATCGCATTCCCCCGGAGCCTGCAGGTCAAGCAGGCCATAGGATTCTCGATTGCGTTGGTGCTCGGTTCGGGCCGCTGGCCTTTGGCCCGGCAACGCCTTAGTAGGGGAATTTGAAGCCAAAACTTTGTAAATGATGAGGTCCGAAAACGGCCAGTAATTGAATCTAAAAGGCGTATCATAGCTGTCATTGTTTCGATAAACACAGGACAGTATCGGCAGGATGTTACTCAATTCCGATGATTATGAAGATGCCCGACAGAGTCGAGATGCTCGATTCGATGGGCGTTTTTTCGTGGGTGTGTTGACCACGGGTATCTACTGTCGGCCAGTGTGCCCTGTAAGGGTTCCGAAGAAAGAAAACGTACAACTCTATAAATCAGCAGCATCGGCCGCTGCTGCCGGCTTCCGTCCCTGCCTGCGCTGTCGTCCGGAATCCTCCCCAGGCACACCGGCCTGGAGTGGCTCGTCGTGGAAGGTCTCCCGCGCTCTGCAGTTAATCGACCAGGGTTTTCTGGATGATGGCTCGGTAGAAAAACTGGCCGACCAGATCGATGTTGGTGCGCGCCAGCTCGACCGTCTTTTTCAGCACCATCTCGGTGCCTCGCCGGTTGAAGTCGCCCAGACGCGACGCCTGCATTTTGCGAAGAAGCTTATCGATGAAACGGAAATGCCGCTGTCGGAGATCTGTTACGCGGCCGGCTTCGGGAGCGTGCGTCGCTTCAATGCCGTGTTCAGCAAGATTTACGATCGTTCTCCCAAGCAGCTCCGTGAGAAACGCAGCAAGCGTGCTATACAAGGGCAGCCGGCGATAGAGATGACACTTTTCTATCGGCCCCCGTTCGATTGGCAGTCCCTGCTGGCGTTCCTAAAATACCGCTGCATTCCGGGCGTCGAATACGTTACAGATGAGTCTTATCAGAGAACAATTTGCCTGGATGGAGTCACAGGCGATTTTGGCGTCCACTTTTCAGCTGCCTCGAACCAGGTCACAGTAACGATCAACTTTCCGGATTCGCGCCACTTGTACCAACTAATTGACCGCATTCGCTGCATCTTTGATTTGCGTGCGGACAGCGCACAGATCGATCGACACCTTGCTAAAGACCGGCTACTGAAACCGATGATTAAGCGATTTCCGGGGCTGCGTGTACCGGGATGCTGGGATGGATTCGAGGTTGCCGTGCGGGCAATCCTGGGGCAGCAGGTAACGGTCAGGGCGGCTTCCACGCTGGTGGCCAGAATTGTCGAGCGTCACGGCAAGGTCTATGAGTCGGAAAATCCACATCTGACCCACGTGTTCCCCGCTGCGTCCTCACTGGCGGAGGCAGACCTGGACGGACTGGGGATCGTCGGCCAGCGTATTGCGGCAATTAAGTCCGTCGGGAAATTGGTCGGCGCAGATGCATTACAGATCGATTGCATGACCGATACCGAATCCTTCGTCGCAAAAATTTGTCAGATCAAGGGCATCGGCGAATGGACGGCGCACTACATCGCAATGCGAGCGCTTAATGACCCGAATGCCTTTCCTCACTCTGACTTAATACTGCGCAGAGCGGCAGTGACGCCAACCGTAAATGACCGTGTAGAACTTACCGCAAAAAAGTTGTTGGCTCGGGCCGAACCCTGGCAGCCCTGGCGCGCCTATGCGGTTATCTTACTGTGGCGAAATTACCAGGTTACTGTCCGTGACAAGTAAATCCGAGGCGAATAGCTTACTCTACAGAATACCAGACCATGACTACTTATTATTACTATCACACAACATCCATCGGTCAATTACTGCTTGCCGGCGATGGTGAATACCTGACGTTGTTGGGTTTTCCAGAGGGTTCGATGGCACGGCGACATGAGGCAACATGGACCAAAGACTGCAAGCCATTTCGGGAAGTGATCTTCCAACTGGACGGCTATTTTGCTGGTGACCTGCAGGATTTCGATTTGCCGCTGGCTCCGCTGGGAACCGAGTTTCAGCAAACCGTGTGGAATGCCCTGATTGAAATCCCCTATGCCGAGACCTGGAGCTATGGCGAGCTGGCCCGGCATATCGGCCGACCGAAGGCCTCCCGGGCTGTCGGTGCGGCGAACGGGCTGAATCCCATTCCAGTGATTATTCCCTGTCATCGGGTGATTGGTAGTAACGGCAAGCTCACTGGATTCGGTGGTGGCATCAGGACCAAGCAGTTCCTGCTGAACCTCGAGTCAGAAGCCGTGTCACCCAGTCTGAATTTTGGTTAGCGCCCGGGCAGCTTCAAACCGGAGCCGTCTGTATTCCGACAATGGTTGGGAACTCACCGCGGCCGTTGCTGTCGCAGATAAAGATGTTCTGGCTTTTTATTCGAAGTCTCCGAAGGGGTAGTGAGTGAGGCCTGCGGCGTTGAATAGCCTGTCAAAGAAATTATAAGTAACACAAGATAAAATAAACACTGCACAAGCGGTGACGGGTCTTGCTATGGCTAAGGTGGTCGACAAGCAGAAATTTATTGTGGCACCGATGGATGCTGCAATGGATGAGTCTATGCAAGGATCCACGCAGGGATTGGTAGACAGGCCCGTGGGATCCACCTGGCAGGTTTCCAGGAGCAGCCGCAATCTGTTGATCTCAGTAGCGGTCAGCCTGCTATTCCACACCACACTGCTTATGAGCATCGCAAAGCTCCAGGTGGAATTTAAAGAGCAGCCCATTCCCGAAGTAGTCGAGGTGCGCCTGGTAGCGGCCAACCCCCTCACGCCAGCACCAATTGCTGCTACGGAAGAACCTCCCCTAGCAGTCCCTGAACCTGAAATCAACGAGTCTGCTGCGGAAATTTCTGACAGCGAAGCGCTGTTCACGGAAGAGATTGTGAGTAACGAAGAGGCCCTCAGCGCGCCGCTCGAACCAGAGCCGGTGCCGCAACCGGATGTCGAAGAGATTGCGCCGATTGAGCTACAACCCTCACGCATTTTCGTGCCTTCTGTTGTCACAATTCAGGAAACACTACAGCAGAGAAGGGTACGGTCGGAGGGAGATTCAAAGACCTGGCTGTACGACTGCAACATGCTGGAGGAA
>Ga0163108_10004308_pt1 | contig 10085 bp, 6 predicted proteins | sample Fk1155metaG_FD_109644 | JGI IMG/M metagenome (GOLD analysis project Ga0163108, IMG submission 109644) | Marine microbial communities from the Central Pacific Ocean - Fk160115 155m metaG | ecosystem: Environmental > Aquatic > Marine > Oceanic > Photic zone | place: The Central Pacific Ocean...
AGCTCAATTGGATAGAGCGCTTGGCTACGGACCAGGAGGTTCTGGGTTCAACTCCTAGCAGGCGCGCCAAAATATGAAATAAATATGAAAATATCTTTACAAAAATCCGTTGTATATTTCTTTATAATAGTCTTCGTGATACTAATAATAATTTCTTTGGTTATTTAAAAAATGTCTAAAAAATTTGAACAGATAAGTATTAAACCTGGTTTTATGAAGCATAATGAGGGTTTGCTATTTAAAGAAATTTCAGAAAAAGAATTTGAATTTAAAACAACTATTAAAGAAAATCATTTAAATACAGCTGGGATTACTCATGGAGGATACATTGCTACAATTATAGATTCAGGCGCAGGTACTGGCGCACATAGGTCTGCAAACAATTCCCAATGTGTTACAATTTCTTTAGATATAAAATTTATTGGAGCCACCAAACTTGGCGATGAAATTATTGGTTTTGTTAAAATTTTAAAACGAACTAAATCAATGGTATTTTTAGTTTGCCATCTAAAAAGCAATGAAAAAATTATTGCTTCTGCATCTGGAATTTGGAAAATTCTTAATAAGTAATTTTTCTTCTATAATTTAAATATCCAAAAACAAATAATAATATTATAGCGAATGGATAAACTATTGCTTTATTTGGTCTATCCAAATTTTCTATTTTAAATTCACTAATTAAATCACCTGTTACAAATCCTTCTTTTTTAGCTAAACCATTCTGTTTTAAAGTACCTACTACAATTTTATCTTCATTTTTAACTAAATTAATTCCATATTCTTCTAAATCAAAGTTATTATCAAAAGTGTTTTTTTTAATAACAAATAATTTATATCTTTCACCATATTCACTTAGTCGAGTGATTTTCAAATGCACTTCTTTATTTGGTTCTAAATTTACTAAATGAATATTATTTAAATCTTTATAATTATATTTAGGATAAAATTTATTCATAATAAAATCAGGTGATAATAAAGATATTGATATAAATAAAAAAATTATAATTTCATACCATCGAAGTTTATTAAAAAACCATCTTTGTGTAGCGGCTGTAAAAACTAATATTCCTATTAAAGAAGTTAAAATTACTAATAAGGCATGCCAAATATTTTCAACACCAATTAAAAGTAATTCATGGTTAAATAAAAAAACAATAGGAAGAATGCCTGTTCTTAAGCTATACCAAAAAGCCTGTACTCCTGTTTTAAGCGGATCTCCTCCTGAAATAGCTGCTGCTGCGTAAGATGCTAAACCCACAGGCGGAGTAACATCGGCCATTAATCCAAAATAAAATACAAATAAGTGAACAGCTATAAGTGGAAATATAAACCCAGAAGCATTACCTACATCTACTAAAACCATAGCCATCAATGAAGCTACTACTACATAATTAGCAGTTGTAGGAAGACCCATTCCAAGCAACAAGCATAAAATAATAGTTAACAACAATAAAATTACCACATTGTCTTTAGCTACAGATTCTATAACAACAATTAAATTTGTACTTAGCCCCGTAGATCCCACTGCTCCAACTATTACACCTGCAGTCGCTATGGCTATTCCAACGCCAACCATGTTTATCGCTCCCTTTTCAAAACCTACAATAGTTTCGTTAAACCAAATTTTAAGAGCTTCTTGAAAATTGGATTGTTTAATTAATTTATTTATTAAATTTACAAAAATTAATGCAATCGTTGCGTAAAATATTGAATATGAGGCTGTGAATCTAAGAAAAACTAATAAATATATTAAAACAAAAATTGGAATTAAAAAGTGCAACCCGGCTAAAAAAGTATTTTTTAAATTTGGCACATCTTTTTCTTCCATTCCTTTAAGATTTAATTTTAAAGCTTCAAGATGAGAAATATAAAACAACGCTATATAAGATATAATTGCAGGCAAAAAGGCATGCTTAACTACTTCAAAATATGTAACTCCTATAAAACTTGCCATAACGAAAGCTGCTGCTCCCATTACTGGAGGCATTATTTGACCATTAACAGATGATGAAACTTCTATAGCTCCAGCTTTTTCTTTTGAAAAACCAGTTTTTTTCATAATTGGAATTGTAAAGGTACCTGTAGTTACGGTATTTGCAATCGAAGAACCTGATATTAACCCTGTCATTCCCGATCCTAATATTGCTGCTTTTGCCGGTCCCCCTCTCATTTTTCCAACCATAGCAAAAGCTAAATCTAAAAAATACTTTCCTCCTCCTGCAGTTTCTAAAAGTGCTCCAAATAAAACAAATAAAAAAATAAAATCTACAGAAACACCAATTGGAATTCCAAATATTGCTTCTTGATCAAACCATTGAAATCCAACAAGTCTCTTTAATGAAAGTCCCCCATGAGAAATTATATCTGGTGCATATTTTCCAAAATATGAAAATAATAAAAAACAAATTGCAATAATAACTAATGGTATGCCAATTGCTCTTCTAGTGGCCTCTAGTAAAATTAAAATTCCACATATCCCAATAATTAATTCTATTGGTATATTAATATTTTGACCTAAACTAATATTTAAAAGAAATCCTCCCCTATCAACAAGCTGATCATAAAAAAAATAAATATATAAACAACAAAAGGCTGCAAGCAAACTAATAAAAACATCAATTGCCGAAATTTTTTTAGATTTAGAAAAAGGAAATATTAAAAATGTTAGAGTTAAAGCAAAACCTAAATGAATAGCTCTAGCTGGCAAACCTTTAAACATTCCAATGCCAAACATAAAAGGAAAAGGTGAGGCATACCAAAGTTGAAATAAAGTCCAAATAATTGCTATAGCTGCAACAACCTTTAAGTGTAAACCTGTAAGATTTCTAGTAGGCGATAAATCTTCACTAATTTTATTTTTTATATTAACGTCTACGTTCTGATTCATTTTAAAAAAGATACCTTATTATAAAAAAAAAGGCCCAAAAAATATTGGGCCTTTTTAATTTAGTTATGTATTTAGATTACATTAATCCAGCTTCTTTATAGTATTTAATTGCACCAGGATGTAATGGGGCAGATAAGCCGTCAGCAATCATATTTGCTTTTTCTAATGGGCCAAAAGCAGGATGCTGCGCTCTAAAAGCGTCAAAGTTTTCAAAAACAGCTTTAGTTACTAAATAAACTAATTCTTCAGAAACATCTGCACTAGTTACAACAGTAGCTTTAACACCAAATGTTGTTACATCTTTTTTTTGACCAGTATAGGTCCATGCAGGAATTATTGCTTCAGCATAATAATCCGCGCCACTAATTAAGCCTTGAACAGGTCCACCCGTAAGATTAATTGGTGATGCTTTTGCTGCACAAGTTGCTGCTTGTTCCATAGCTCCATTTGGAAATCCCACTGAATAACCGAATGCATCTATTTTACCATCGCATAATGCTTTTACTTGTTCAGATGAAGTTAGCTCAGTAACAGATTTAAAGAAACTATTGTCAACTCCCATTGCTTTCATAAGCTCTTCCATGGTTCCTCTTTGACCAGATCCAGGATTACCTATATTAACAACTTTACCTTCAAGTCCAGCAAAATCACTTATATTTGCACTTTCGCTTGCCCAGATTTGAAACGGTTCATTGTGAACTGAAAATACAGCTCTTAGATTTTTAAACTGCTTTCCTTCCCACTTACTTGAACCATTAACAGCATGATATTGCCAGTCAGACTGCGCTACACCAAATTGAAATTCACCTTCTTTGATTTTTCCAATATTATAATTAGATCCACCAGTAGATGGCGCTGTACATCTGTAAGCTTTATCTGTGGCACCTTTTTTTCTACCATGTTCAGAACTAGTTGCATATTTGTGCAACATTTTACAAATCGAATTTCCAGTTTGGAAGTAAACTCCAGTAGGTCCACCAGTTCCTATAGTGAAAAACTCTGCTGTAGTTTTAGGTTTATTTTGTGAATAAAAAATTCCACCTATAACAACTATTGCAATAATCAGAGTTATTAAGCCTTGATTTTTTTTCATTATTTACCCCTCTCTATATATTTTATTTATTTCAATAATTTAACTATATTGTGATAATTATGTCCAGTGAGTTATTTAATTAGATTCAACCCACTCTTTTAATCTTTTTGTACCTTCAACAACTTTTGGTGCAAATTTTGAAATAATATCTAAATTTATATTTTTATTGTTTGAAATATTTTTTATAAAATTTTCTCCATTAAAATCCGTAAAACTTAATCTTGCAAACATCTTGTCTTTGGGAATGCCAAAATCTGATCCTGGAAGAAGAACTACGCCAGTGCTATTTAAAAGATCTTCACACATTTCTTGAGAAGTTTTAAATTTCTTATCTAAAAATTCTGGCATTAAATAAAATCCTCCTTGGGGTTTGTTTATAATTACTTTATTTGATTTAAGGTTGTTATAAACATATTCCCCTACTGCTTTCAAAATACTTCTAGATTTTTCTAAATATTTGCTTTGATCATTTTTATAAGCCGCTATTGCCGCATATTGAATTGGTGCGCTTACTGAAGAAAAAGTTTCACTTGCAAGAACTTTAAGAGAATTTCTTAATTTTTTTAAATGGTCAGGTATGACAAAATGTCCAAGTCTCCAGCCCCCAGCTCCACACCATTTGCTCAATCCACTGCTGATAATTGTTTGTTCAGGACAATAATTTGAGATTGAAACATAATTATTTTCAAAACTTAATTCTGAATATATTTCATCAGATAAAACTAAAATATTATATTTTTTCACTACGATACTTAATTCTTTCAGGTTTTCACAAACTTGTCCCGAAGGATTATTTGGAGAATTCAAAAATAACAAATAATTGTTATTATTATTTTTCAAAACAATTTTTTCTATATCTTCTGCTGTTGGAAACCAATTATTTTCTCTAATTGTTTTGACCCAATGTACTTTGTTTCTTCCTATTATTGCCTGGGGCTCATAAGAAACCCAACTAGGCGCTGGAAGCAACACTTCTCCATCAAAAAGAATATGTAATAAAAACATTAACTCCTTTGAGCCTGGACCAACTAAAATATTTTCCGGCTTGTAATCATAGTTTTTTCTTGAAGACACAAATTTTGCAATTGCCTCTCTCAATTCAGGAAGGCCTTGCATAGGCAAATATTTATTTTGGTAGGCGTTATTTTTTAGTTCTGTTACAATATTTTCTGGAACTTTAAATGGAGATTGTCCAAATCCAAACTTGAAAATTTCTTTTCCTTGGCTTTCTAGTTCGTTAGATATTTCATTAATCCTAAGTGTAGAAGATAGGCATAAATTTTTTACTATATCTTTTATCATTTAATTTTTTAACTCTTGTAAGTTCTTATATTCTTTTAAAATTTCAGGATTTGCTAAAGCCTGAATATTTTTTATTTCATTTCCTTCTATTGTATTTTTTACTGCCAGTTCGACTATTTTTCCATTTTTAGTTCTTGGAACATCTTTAATACTAATCACTTTTGAAGGAACGTGTCTAGGTGATGCCTTATATCTTATTTGTTTTTTTATTTTGTCAATTAAGTTGTCATTTAAAACATGTTTGTTATCCATGACTACAAATAAAACTATCCTAACATCATTATCCCAAGATTGACCAATCACAAGAGATTCTTTAATTTCATTAAATTTTTCTACCACTGAATATATCTCTGCCGTGCCAAGTCTTACTCCGCCTGGATTAAGTGTTGCATCTGATCTTCCATAAATAACATATCCACCACTCTTTTTTATTTCTGCATAATCGCCATGATGCCATACACCTTTAAATTTATTAAAATAAGCTTTTTTAAATTTTATATTTTTTTCATCATTCCAAAATTTAATTGGCATTGATGGAAAAGAATTTTTGCAAATCAATTCTCCTTTTTTATTTACCACGGGTTTTCCACGATCATCAAAAACATCCACATCCATTCCTAGCCCGTTATTTTGAATTTCACCACATATTACAGGACTATATATGTTTCCCAGTATAAAACATGAAACTATATCTGTTCCTCCAGAAATAGAGGATAAATGAACATCTTTTTTAATTTTTCTATAAACATAATTAAAACTATCTTTTGATAATGGCGATCCTGTTGAACAAATTGTTTTGAGTTTCTTTAGTTTGTATTTATTCAAAGCAGAAACTTTAAGTTTTCTTAATGAATCTATATATTTAGCACTTACTCCAAACAAAGTAATTTTTTCTTTATCTGCCATTCTAATTAATAAATCATTTTTTTTATACATTGGAAATCCATCAAAAAGAACTATTGATGCTTTTGATGCTAGAGAACTGACCAACCAATTCCACATCATCCATCCACAAGTTGTAAAATAAAATATATTTTCATTTTCTTTAATATCACAGTGTAATTGATGTTCTTTTAAATGTTGTAATAAAACTCCTCCAGCCCTATGACAAATGCATTTTGGTTTACCAGTGGTTCCACTGGAATATAAAATTGCAAGATTATGTTCAAAATTAAATTTTTTAAATTCTAGCTTTTTTTGTTTAGTTTTTTTAATTTCTTTCCAAAAATTTATTTTAACTTTATTAATTTTTTTAAATTTTAAATAATTTTTTCCTGGATAATTAACGATAATTATATTTTTTATAGACTTTATTCTTGCAAGAATATGAGGAAGTCTTTCGATAATATTTATTTCTTTCCCGTTGTAATAGTATCTATCTGCTATTATTAATATTTTGGGTTTAATTTGGGCAAATCTTTCAATCACTCCTTCTACGCCAAAATCAGGAGAACATGAAGACCAGATAGCTCCCAGCGATGTAGTTGCTATAAACGCCTCAACTGTTTCAATAAAATTGGGTAAATAAGCTGCAACTCTATCATTTTCTTTTATATTTATTTTTTTAATAAAATTTGCAATTTTATTTACATTTATATTTAAATTTCTCCAAGTTCTAATTTCTCTATAACCATTTTCGCTAATAAAAGTAATAGCTTTTGAATTATCATTTTTTGATAATAAATTTTCTGCAAAATTCAATTTTGAATTAATTAAAAATTTACTTTTAAATAAAATTTTTGATAAATAAGATTTTTCTTTTTTTATTCCTTTAACTTCTCCAAAATCCCAAATGGAGCTCCAAAATTTATTTGGATTATTTATTGTCCATTTTAAAATTCTTGAATAATTTTGTTTAATATTAAAATTATATTTTTTTGATAAAAACTTTTCATATCTATATAAATTAGAGCGTATTATTTTTGTTTGAGAAGCTTCCCACAATTTTTTACTCATATTAAATAAATTATATATTGAATTAATTAATTTTATGTTAATCTCATTTTAATAAAATTATCAAAATGAGAACTTTTTTCATAATGATTCGGTCATGTTTTAGTCCATTTTTGTTCTTCTGAGGTAACTATATATAGTAGCAATAAATTTAATTACACAAAACTTTGAAATGAATAATGATAAAATTACTGCTGTCCTTGGACCAACAAATACAGGAAAAACCTTTCTAGCAATTGAAACCATGCTTTCATTTCAGTCGGGGATGATTGGCTTTCCGCTTAGATTATTGGCTAGAGAAATTTATGACAAAGTAATACAAAAAACTGATCCAAATAAAGTTGCACTAATAACTGGAGAAGAAAAAATAATTCCCTCCAATGCTAAATATTATCTTTGTACAGTCGAATCTATGCCAATAGAAAAAAATCTAGAGTTTGTGGGTATCGATGAAATCCAAATGTGCTCTGACGATGAAAGAGGACACATTTTTACTGATAGATTGCTTAATCTTCGTGGAGAAAAATTAACTATGTTTATGGGCTCAAGTGCCATAAAAAATATAATTTCAAAACTAGATGGCGATCTAAAATTTATTAATAAAGAAAGATTATCAAAATTAACTTTTGTTGGTCATAAAAAAATTTCACGGATTGAAAGAAAAAGCGCAATAATAGCATTTTCAGCTGAAGAGGTTTATGCAATTGCTGAATTGTTAAGGCGACAAAAAGGTGGAGCATCAATTGTAATGGGTTCTTTAAGTCCAAAAACAAGAAATGCCCAAGTAGAATTATACCAATCGGGAGATGTGGATTATTTGGTGGCCACAGATGCAATTGGCATGGGAATAAATATGGATTTAGAAAATGTTTTTTTCTCAAATCTAAAAAAATTTGACGGTAAAAAATTAAGAAGATTAAATTTATCAGAAATAGGCCAAATAGCTGGTAGGGCTGGTAGATATTTAAATAATGGATGTTTTGGTATAACAGGTGATTGTGGTGAAATTAATTCCGAAGAAGTAGAAAATTTAGAAACTCATAAATTTGAAAAAATAAGAACTATTTTTTGGAGAAATTTTAATTTAAATTTTCATAATACCGAAAGTCTGCTGAAATCTTTAGATGAAAGACCAAAAAAAGAATGGTTTAGAAGAATACTTGAATGTGAGGATGAAAAAGTTCTTAAATACTTTCTAAAAGATTTAAATAAATACAAAATTACAAATAACGAAAAAGAATTAAGATTGCTCTGGGAGTGTTGTCAAATTCCAGACTTCGTTAAAAAAACCTATGGTCACCATCTTGAAGTGGTTAGCAAAGTCTTTGAATTTCTTAAAAGTTCAAAAGGTCAAATTTCTAATAGATATATGAAAGAACAGTTATCCCATTTAGATAAATTGGATGGAAATGTAGATTCAATTTCTAATCGAATAGCTAATGTAAGAACATGGTCTTATGTTTCAAATAAAATTAATTGGGTTGAAAACCAAGATTATTGGATTGAAAGAACTAAATTATTAGAAGACAAACTTTCTGATAGACTTCACGAAGAACTTACTAAAAGTTTTATAGACAAAAGAGCAAGTATTTTAGCAAGAGGTTTGAAGCAAGACGTGCTTTTTGACACAAAAATAATTGATAATAAAAAAGTTGTAATTGATAAGCAATATATTGGTAATATAAAAGGTCTTAAATTAGAGTTAGATTTAAAAACAGATACTCTAGATACTGATATCAAATCATTAAAAAAGGCAGCCAGACAAAGCATTGGTCCGGAGTTTCAAAAAAGAATAGAAAAAATTATTAGTAGCGAAGAAATTGAACTTAAAGAAGATTTTAAGATTTATTGGGAAGAATTTCCAATAGCTAAATTATTGCCTGGCAAAGATTATCTGAAACCTGAATTTAATTTAATTATAGATGATATAATTGAACTGCCTGAACAAAAAAAATTACAATTTTTTCTAGAAAATTGGATTAAAAAAAGAATAAATTTAATTTTGAAAAGTTTGATTGATTTAAAAAATTCTAAGGAAAATAAATCAAATATTAGAGCTTTATCTTATCAACTCTATGAAAATAATGGGGTTATAAAAAGGGAAAATGTCATCGATTATGTAAATAAATTAAATCAAGAAGAAAGAAAAAGTTTACGAAATATTGGGGTTAAATTTGGCAGATATCACATTTATTTATACAAACTTTTAAAGCCCGAAGCTGTCTCTTTAAGATTAATTCTCTGGAAAAACTTTCATCAAAAATATTTTGATTTTAAACCTCCAACATTTGGACTCAATTTTCTGGAAAGTAAAAAATCACTTAATAAAAATTTTATGTTAATTTGCGGCTTTGAAAAATTTGATAATTTTTTTGTAAGAGTAGATATTTTAGAAAGATTATTTATTCAAATAATTAATTCTGATACAGATCAAAATAAAGAAATATTGTTAGTGCCAGAAATGTTAAATTTATTGGGTTGTAGTAAAGAAAATTTTATAAGATTAGTTAAGAAAATGAACTACAAATCTATTGAAAAAGAAAATAAGATATATTTAAAGTATCTCCCTTTTAAAAATAAAGAATATAAGAATGTTGCTAAAAAAACTAATGAAAGCAGTCCTTTTAATGTTTTAAAAGAGCTTGGTATTAAATAATGTTTAACTTTTTAAAAAAAAAAAATAAAAATCCTGAAAAATTAGACATTATTTCTAAAACTGCATCTTTGTTAATCCATGCAGCAAAAATAGACGAAAATTATACAAATAAAGAAAAATTTATCATAGAAAGAACGCTTATAGAACTTGGTGCAGATAAAGAAAAAATCAATCAAATTATGGAAAATGCTGAG
>Ga0163108_10004311_pt1 | contig 10079 bp, 7 predicted proteins | sample Fk1155metaG_FD_109644 | JGI IMG/M metagenome (GOLD analysis project Ga0163108, IMG submission 109644) | Marine microbial communities from the Central Pacific Ocean - Fk160115 155m metaG | ecosystem: Environmental > Aquatic > Marine > Oceanic > Photic zone | place: The Central Pacific Ocean...
ACAAATGATCCTACGATAAGTAAAAGAGGAAATAATAGAATATTGGGTGCGTTGACCGGCCGAGATACTCCAAGCAGAATAAAGGAATTGCTAGGAAAAACTGCGAAATTAACCTTTAGGATTGTAGCTAATGAAGAAAGTAGTTTTGGTGTAGAAACTATTTTTTATGAAAAGCAAGATTCATCAGAAAAAGTTAGCAAAAGAGTAATTTTGAGTGGGGATAATTTAATTAATGCAAAACCAAGTTTTGATAATAGAAATAACGAATCTATTGTAAGTTTTACATTAGATAGAGTAGGTGCTAAGAAATTTGCTAGAGCAACACAAAAAAATGTAGGAAAGAAATTAGCAATAATATTAGATAATAAAATAATTAGTGCTCCACAAATAAGAGAACCAATACTGGGTGGTAATGGTCAAATTTCAGGAACTTTTACTTTTCAATCTGCGACAGATTTAGCTTTATTGCTGAGATCAGGATCTTTACCTGCTCCTCTTGAGGTAGTTGAAGAAAGAACTGTCGGCCCAGACTTAGGAGAAGATTCTATTAAAGCAGGAATAATTTCATTAGTAATTGGTTTTTTATTAGTAATTTTATTTATGATTTTAAAATATAGATTTTTAGGAGTCGTTGCTAACATTGCTTTGATATCAAATCTTATTATGCTTGTAGGGGTTTTGACTATTTTAGAAGCTACATTAACATTGCCCGGCATAGCAGGGATTATCTTGACTGTCGGAATGGCAGTAGATGCAAACGTTTTAATTTTTGAAAGAATTAAGGAAGAGATGAAAATTGAAAAATCAAATATTCATGCATTTGATATGGGATATAAAAAAGCACAAACGGCAGTTCTTGATGCAAATATAACGACCTTAATATCAGCAATCATACTTTTCATGTTAGGTTCAGGACCAGTTAAAGGGTTTGCAGTTACATTAGGCATAGGTATCGTGACAACTTTGTTTTCAACTTATTATTTTGCAAGGCATTTATCATCATTTTATGTCATGAGGAATAAAGATAAAGAGATAAAAATATGAATTTGAATATATCTAGAAATATAAAATTTTCAAATTTTTATAAAAAATTTAATCTATTATCATTATTATTAATTATTGCTTCATTATTCATTTTATTTTTTAAAGGTTTAAATTTTGGAGTTGATTTTAAAGGTGGAACTCTTATTGAATTGAGAGTTGATAAATTAAACGTTAAAATATCTGATATAAGAACTTCACTTTTAAAAATGGATCTTGGAGATGTTACAGTCAAAAAATTTGGTAAGGAGAGTGACTATTTAATAAAGATTGAGAAATCAAACAATAAAACAGATTTTATTGAGACTGTTAATAATAAATTAAACTCAGATTTAAATTCGAACGTTAATTTTAGAAGAGTAGAAAATGTTGGTCCAAAAGTAAGCAACGAATTGTTAAATGCGGGGCTATTAGCTATCTCTTTATCGTTAGCTGCCATGTTATTTTATATATGGATTAGATTCGAATGGCAATTTAGTTTGGGTGCAATTGTTGCATTAGTTCATGACGTAATTTTAACTTTAGGAATTTTTTCACTTTTATCTTACGAAATTAATCTATCTATAGTGGCAGCCGTTCTTACAATTGTTGGATATTCAATGAATGATACAGTGGTTATTTTTGATCGAGTTAGAGAGAATTTAAAAAAATTTTCACAATTAAAAATTGCTGAAATCTCTAATCTTTCAACTAACGAAACTCTTTCAAGAACTTTAATAACATCTATTACTACCTTGTTAGCTTTATTCTCTATATTTATTTTTGGAGGAGCTATATTAAAAGGATTCTCTTTTGCTATGATAGTTGGTGTTATTGTGGGCACATATTCATCGATATTTGTAGCTATGCCAATATTGAATTATACAAATGTTAGTCAAAAAACTGTTCTAAAAGAAGATAAGAATATTAATTAATATAGGTTTTGAGCCATTACCATTGATAACAACATTGGTAGTGACAATAAAGTATTTATTCTTGAAGTTAACATAGCAGTTTTTGCTGCTTTGGATTTTTCTTCCGGAGAACATTCAGCTATACCAAGAACTTTTTTTTGATTGGGCCAAATAATAAACCAAACATTAAAAGCCATAATTAAACCCAGCCACATTCCAATACCAATAGCTGTATTTTTACCGCCACCACTTCCTATACCTAGTACCATAGCTTGATGAACATAACCATTTAAGGTAGCTACTATTAATCCCGTAACAATTGTTGCAAAAGCAGCCCATCTAAACCAAAAAAGTACAGCTGGGGCTATCACCTTGCCTATAGCAGGTTTTTGATCATCAGGAATTTTAGACATACTTGGTATTTGAACAAAATTTAAGTACCAAAGTAATCCTATCCACATGACTCCAGCAAGAACATGGAAATATCTAAATAACCAACTCCAAAACAGTTGGTCAAAAGCCCAATCGCCACCACCAAAAAATAGACCTAAGAACAATAAAATAGCAAGAACTATTGATAGATGAATAGTCTTAGATAGTGATTGTAATATTGAAACCATAGTAAAATTATATCATTTTTTGAGATAAAACTAAGCTGTTTTTTTGAATTTGCTGTTTATAATATTCTTTAAAAAATTACCAGTATAACTGCCATTTACCTCAGTAATTTTTTCTGGATTACCCTCTGCTATGATTTTACCCCCATTAATTCCTCCATCTGGACCCATATCGATTATCCAATCTGCTGTTTTTATAACATCTAAATTATGTTCAATTACAACTACTGTATTACCCTGTGAGACAAAAGTTTGAAGTATTTCAAGTAATTTTTTTATATCATGGGCATGTAGTCCGGTAGTAGGTTCATCCAATATATACATAGTTCTACCAGTTGATCTTTTAGAAAGTTCCTTCGCTAATTTTATTCTTTGAGCTTCTCCACCTGATAAAGTTGTAGCTTGTTGACCTATTTTTATATAACCAAGACCAACTTTCTTTAGTGTAGCTAATTTTGATTTTACTGTTGGTATGTTTTCAAAGAACTTACATCCTTCATCTACGGTCATGTTTAAAATATCAGCAATATTTTTGTTTTTAAATTTAATTTCAAGCGTTTCTCTATTATATCTACTTCCTTTGCACACGTCACATGCGATATATACATCTGGTAAAAAGTGCATCTCATATGTAATCACTCCATCACCTTCGCAAGATTCACATCTACCACCTTTCACGTTAAATGAAAATCTTCCAACTTTGTAACCCCTAGCTTTAGATTCAGGTAGGTTTGTAAACCAATCTCTTATAGGGCCAAAGGCTCCAGTATAAGTTGCTGGATTTGATCTCGGAGTTCGTCCGATAGGAGATTGATCAATATCAATAATTTTATCAATTAACTCTGTGCCCTTATAATTTCTAAAAGGTTTAGGAATTTTTCTAGATTTATTATTGTTTAAAATTAAATTTAATGCGTTATATAAAGTATTAACCACAAGAGTTGATTTTCCACTGCCCGAAACGCCTGTAACACATGTAAATGTACCTAGGGGTATTTTTAAATCTATGTTTTTTAAATTATTTCCAGTTGCACCTAAAATTTCTAAAAATCTACCATTTATTGCTAATCGTCTATTTTTTGGAATTTGTATACTTTTATTTTTTGATAAATAACTTCCTGTAATACTTTCTTTATTTTCGATAATGTTTTTTATACTTCCTTGAGCAACAACGTTACCTCCTTCGACGCCAGCTTCAGGACCTAAATCTATAATGTGATCGGCATTTTCCATTGTTTCTGTATCATGCTCGACAACAATAACAGTGTTGCCAAGATCTCTTAGTCTTTTTAATGCATTAATTAATTTAATGTTATCTTTTTGATGCAAACCAATAGAAGGTTCATCTAAAACATAAATGACACCTGTTAAACCCGAACCAATCTGTGAAGCAAGTCTTATTCTTTGAGCTTCTCCACCTGACAAAGTACCAGATTCTCTGGAAAGCGTAAGGTAATCCAATCCAACATTTAATAGAAAATCTAATCTCTCATTAATTTCTTTTAATATATGATTTGCAATTTTTTTTTCTTTTTCATCTAATTTTGTGTTTAAACTAGAAAACCATTTTTTAGCATCATATATAGATTTTTTTGTTACATCACTTATATTTAAACTATCAATTTTCACACATAAAGCTTCATCTTTTAGTCTCATCCCCTTACATTTTTCACAGTCAGATTCACTTTGATATTGAGAAATTTCTTCTCTTTTCCATTCACTATCAGTTTCTAAAAAACGTCTTTCTAAATTATTAATAACTCCTTCAAATGTTTTTTTGGTTGAATATTTTTCGTAACCATCATCGTATGAAAATTTTATTTCATCTTCATCAGAACCATACAAAATTATGTCTTGAATTTTTTTTGGTAATTTTTTCCAAGGTTCTGTTAAAGAAAATTTATAGTGTTTTGCTAAGGAAGATAATGTTTGTGCATAATATAATGTAGTAGATTTTGACCAGGGCTCTATTGCTCCTTCCTGTATACTTTTTTTAGCATTTGGTACGACAAATTTTGGATCTACATTTAGATTTACTCCAATTCCCTCACATCCCTCACAAGCACCATATGGACTATTGAATGAAAATAATCTTGGTTCAATCTCTTCAATTGTAAAGCCACTTTCTGGACAGGCAAATTTAGAAGAAAATACAATTTTTTCTATTTTTCTATATTTTTTTGGCAGAGTTTCATTTTCATATTCAACAAATAATAATCCATCAGCTAAATTTAATGCCGATTCAACACCCTCAGCCAGTCTATTACCTAAATCCTTATTTATTACTATTCTGTCCACTACTATTGAAATATCGTGCTTTATTTTTTTATTTAATTCAGGAAATTCATTAATATCAAAATATTTACCATCAACTTTTATTCTTTGGAAACCTCTTCTTTTATAACTCGCTATTTCTTTTTTATATTCACCTTTTCTTCCTCTTACGATTGGAGCAAGCAAGTAAATAGTATTTTTGTTTGGCAAATTTTTAATTTTATCTACAATTTCAGCTACACTTTGTGATTTAATAGGTTTTCCAGTAAATGGAGAGTATGGTGTTCCTGCTCTTGCATAAAGAACCCTCATATAATCATAAATTTCAGTCACAGTTGCTACTGTAGATCTGGGATTCTTCGAAGTATTTTTTTGCTCTATAGATATTGCTGGACTCAAACCTTCTATTAGATCTACTTTGGGTTTTTTCATTTTATCTAGAAATTGTCTTGCGTAAGCCGAGAGACTTTCAACGTATCTTCTTTGACCTTCGGCATATATTGTGTCAAATGCTAATGATGATTTTCCTGATCCAGATAGACCAGTAATAACAATAAATTTATCTTTTGGTATTTCTAGTGAAATATTTTTTAGGTTGTGTTCTTTAGCGCCTTTTATAACGATTTTTTTAAGCATTTTTTTTAATAACCAAATCTAAACTATTAATAAAAAGATGGAAATATGTTATATTTACCTATATTAACAATTATTCATTAAGTAATTCTAGAAAATATGGCAGGAAGTCTAAATAAAGTTCTTTTAATAGGTAGGTTGGGTAATGATCCTGAAATTAAACAAATGGTCAATGGGAAAAGTGTGGCTAGACTTAGTATAGCCACAAGCAATACTTGGAAAGATAAAAATACAGGTGAAAAAAAGGAAAAAACAGAATGGCACAGGGTGGTAATTTTTAGTGAAGGTTTAGTAAAGGTTGTAGAACAGTATGTTAAAAAAGGAGCTCTAGTTTATATAGAAGGCCAACTAGGTACCCGAAAATGGAAAGACGAAAAAGCAGGAGTGGATAGATATTCAACAGAAATAATTTTACAAGGATTTAATTCTTCTTTTAAGATTCTATCAAATAAAAATAATCAAATAGAAAACAATCAAGATGTTAGCAATGAAAAAAGTTCACTCCCTAGCGATGAAAATATTGTAACAAATGATCTTGATGATGAAATTCCTTTTTAATTTAAATGGAAATTACAGAATCTAAAATAAATAACAAAACTCACAAACCAATACTTGTTTATGATGAAATGAGTTCATCATACTTATCATACGCAATGAGTGTAATTATTAGTAGGGCTTTACCAGATGTAAGAGATGGATTGAAGCCGGTTCATAGAAGAATAATATACGCAATGTATAAAGGTGGTTTTGATTGGTCCAAACAATTTAGAAAATCTGCAAGAATAGTTGGAGATGTTATTGGTAAATATCACCCCCATGGTGATCAAGCCGTATATGATGCTTTGGTTAGATTGGCGCAGGATTTTTCTATGAGTCTTCCATTGATAGATGGCCAAGGTAATTTTGGTTCGATAGATGGTGATCCTCCTGCAGCGATGAGATATACAGAAACTAAATTAGCAAAAATCGCACAGTTTCTAATTGATGATATAGAAAAAAATACAGTAGAATTTAGAAGTAATTACGATGAAACGGAAAAAGAACCTACAGTATTACCTTCTCAATATCCCAATCTACTTGTTAATGGAGCTGGAGGAATAGCGGTTGGAATGGCAACAAGTATTCCACCACATAATTTAGGTGAAATTATTGATGCAACAATAGCTTTTATAAATAATAGCAATATTACAATTTCACAATTGATGAAAAAAGTTCCTGGACCTGATTTTCCCACGGGAGGTATAGTTATTGGACAAGAAAATTTAAAAAATGGTTATAACAAGGGAAGAGGATCAATCAAAATAAGAGGAGAGATTGAAGAAGAAAGTTTAAAAAATGGAAAAGAACGCTTAATAATAAAATCTGTCCCCTATCAAGTCAACAAATCAGTCTTGAATGAAAAAATAGCAGAACTAGCTAGAGATAAAAAAATTGAAGGAATCAGCGATATCAGAGATGAATCGAATCGTGAAGGAGTTAGAGTAGTTGTTGATCTAAGAAGAAATGTTGAACCAGAAACTGTAAGGAGACAATTATACAAATTAACACAATTAGAGTCTTCATTTGGTTTCAATACGTTAGCCATTGTCGATGGAAAACCAAAAATATTAAATTTAAAAGAATTTATATCAGAATTTGTTAAATTTAGAGAAAATACATTAACCAAAAGGATCAAGTTTGATTTAAAGAAAGCTCAAGAAAAAGCTCATATATTAATTGGAATTTCAGTTTCAGTTGAAAACATTGATGAAGTAATAAAAATTATTAAAAAATCAAAAAATACAGACGAGGCAAAAAAAAATTTATTAGGTAAAAAATGGAAAATTAATAAAACTAAAAATTTAATTAAAATTATTAGCTCTGAAAAATATAAAAATATTTATTCATTATCTGAACAGCAAGTTTTATCTATTCTTGAACTCAGATTACAAAAATTAACTGCCTTTGGCATAAATGAAATTGAAAGTGAAATTAAAAAACTCTCTTTAGAAATAAACCATTTTGAAAAAATGTTAAAATCTAAAAAAGAACTTTTTAATGTTATTGTTAATGAATTAACTAAAATTAAAGATAAATTTTCCGTCAAAAGAAGAACTAAAATTACAGATACAGTAATAAGTTATAATATTGAAGAGACTATTCAAAAAGAAGCAATAGTTGTAACAATTACTAACAAGGGATATATCAAAAGAGGATCTCTATCTTCAGTCAAGATTCAAAAAAGAGGTGGAAAAGGTAAAACTGGAATTAAAACAAGAGATGAGGACTATGTAGTTCAAATATTTACTGCTAACTCACATACTCCTGTTTTATTTTTTTCAACCCAAGGACTGGTTTATAAATTGAAAGCTTGGAAAATTCCAAAAGGAACGGCTAATTCGAAAGGAAAAACTTTATTTAACCTTTTACCATTAAAGAGTCATCAATCAATTAGTTCGATTATGCCCTTGCCTGAGAATGAAAAAGTATGGGAAAAATTACATGTTGTCTTTGTTACTGCAAAAGGAAAAGTTAGAAAAAACACTCTAGCAGATTTTTCTAATATTCAAGCAACAGGTAAAATTGCGATGAAACTTGATCCAGATGATAAAATTATAGGTGTTAAAATTTGTAGTGACAATGAAGATATAATTTTAAGCACTCAGTTAGGAAAATGTATAAGATTTATGGCAAAAAAATTAAGAATTTTTAAAGGTAGATCTTCTAAGGGAATTAAAGGCATAGAATTGTCTCCAAATGATAAGATAATATCCTTATCTACTGTTAATAATTCCAATATAAAACCTTCCTTAGCTAAGAATTTGCTAAAAAACGGTAATGCAGACAAAAACAAGACATCAGAAATTAAAGCAAAACAGAAATATATTTTGTCAGTTACTGAAAATGGTTTTGGAAAAAGAACATCTTATTACGATTATCGAGTCACAAATAGAGGAGGGAAAGGGATAATAGGAATTATAAATTCTGAAAGAAATGGTAATGTAGCAGCTTCTTTCCCGGTTGACGAAGGTGATGAAATTATATTATCCACTGACAAAGGAAGAGTTATTCGATGTGCAGCAAAAGAAATAAGAAGCGCAGGAAGAAATACTCAAGGTGTTAGAATTATTAAATTATCTGGTGAAGAAAAAGTTGTATCAGCAATAAAAATAGAAGATAATTTTAAATAATTCTAATGAGAAAAATAGGTATATATCCAGGTACTTTTGATCCTTTGACCTATGGTCATGTTGATGTAGTTAATAGGTCTTTGAAAATTGTTGATAAAGTTATCATTGCTGTTTCGAATGATGATACTAAAAACTATTTATTTAACGCAGAAGAGAGAGTTTCATTAATCGAAAATTCATTATTTAAAGATCTAAAATATAAAAAAAATTTGATCGAAGTTATAAGTTTTAATACTTTAACCACATCACTATGTAAAAAATATAAAGCTTCAACTATTTTTAGAGGTTTAAGAGCCGTATCAGATTTTGAATATGAATTTCAACTTGCTGGAATGAATAGAAAGCTAGATAAAAATATAGAAACAGTTTTTTTAATGTCAGATGTTGAAAAGCAAGTTATATCATCGAAATTCGTTAAAGAAATAGCTAGATTGAATGGTAAAATTGATAATTTTGTTACGAAAAGTGTGCAAAAAGCAATAAAGAATAAAATATGATTAAAAAGATCTTTATTTTTTTTTTTTATTTTTTGTTTATTAACGCAGTTATAGCAGAGGAAAATATTATGAAAATGAAGATAAAAAATGGAGAGGTAATAATTGAGTTGTTTGATAAAATTGCACCTAATCATGTTGAAAGATTTAAAAAATTAGCAGATGAAAAAAAATATGACGGAGTAGTTTTTCATAGAGTAATAGATGGATTTATGGCTCAAACTGGTGATGTAAAATATGGTAATGTAGATTCTGGAAATTACAATCCAAAACTTGTTGGAACGGGAGGATCAGAATATTCTGATCTTAAAGCTGAATTTAGTGAATTACCTCATGCAAGAGGAACTTTATCAATGGCTCGTTCAAGCAGTCCTGATAGTGCTAATAGTCAATTTTTTATTTGTTTTAAACCCTCTCCTTTCTTAGATAGACAATACACAGTATTTGGTAAAGTTATTAAAGGAATGGAATTTATAGACATGATTAAGAAAGGCGAAGGATCAAATGGTGAAGTGTCTGATCCTGATAAAATAATAAATTTATCATCAAAATAATTTAGCAATTAAATTAATGGACTCGAATAAATTTTCTTTCAAACTTTTGAAAGAAGATGAAAATGCGAGAATAGGATTAATAAAAACTCACAGGGGAAATATTGATACTCCAGCATTCATGCCCGTAGGTACGCAAGCTACAGTGAAATCTGTTTTCATGGAAGATCTATTATCTACAGGTTCGCAAATAATATTATGTAATACTTATCATTTGATGATTAGGCCCGGTACAGAAAGGATTAAAAGAATTGGTGGCCTTCATCAATTTATGAATTGTAAATTACCAATTCTAACAGATTCTGGAGGATTTCAAATAATGTCTTTGTCAAAATTTGTTAAAATAGATAAAAAAAAAGGTGCAATTTTTAATTCTCATATAGATGGAAAAAAATTTGTTTTATCA
>Ga0163108_10004313_pt1 | contig 10078 bp, 9 predicted proteins | sample Fk1155metaG_FD_109644 | JGI IMG/M metagenome (GOLD analysis project Ga0163108, IMG submission 109644) | Marine microbial communities from the Central Pacific Ocean - Fk160115 155m metaG | ecosystem: Environmental > Aquatic > Marine > Oceanic > Photic zone | place: The Central Pacific Ocean...
AGTCCCCACGATGCCGCCAAAGCTGAGAGTTTGACATTAGAGTTTGTTGAAAAGTTCGTGCCAAAAGGAAAATCACCAATGTGCGGAAGTGGTATTTGTCAGGACCGCAGGTTTATGCATCGGTTAATGCCGACACTCGAACAATACTTTATGTATCGAAATCTCGATGTAAGCACAGTGAAGGAACTGGCAAAACATTGGGCACCTGAAAAAGAAGAGTATAGCAAAGAAAGCAAACATCTTGCTCTTGAAGATATTCGAGATTCCATTAACGAATTAAAATTCTACCGCGAACATTTTTTCAACATTTAAATATGTCTTATCAATCGTTATACACAGCCGCGCAGGTAAGAGAACTAGACCGTATTGTTATTGAGAAATTTGATATTTCTGGTTATGAATTAATGCAACGCGCGGGATCTTTCACATACAGCGTACTCAACAAATATTTTCCGAGGGCTTTTTATATTTATGTATTTTGTGGACGTGGGAATAATGCGGGCGATGGGTATGTTTTAGCAAAACTGGCGATCGAGGATGATAAATACGACCGCAAAGTTATCGTCGTTAATTGCTTTAACCCAGAGAAGTTAGAGGGCGATGCCAAAACAGCCTATCAAGACTTGGTGACCATGAAATACGACAAAAATAAAGTGGAGATCCGTGATGGGAGTACCTTTAGAAAAGAAGAATACATGGATCTTAATTTAGGTGAATTAGGTTCAGTTTTTGTTGATGCAATTTTTGGCACGGGGTTAACACGCGATATAAACGATGAAAATTTAGTTCATACAATACAGTTTATAAACTTCAATACGATGGAAGATGAAAAGCAAGGAGTCTTATCAATTGATATCCCCTCGGGTCTTAATGCAGACACCGGCAGTGTTATGGGTGTGGCAGTAAATTCCGATGTTACCGCAACCTTTATGGGTCAAAAGAGAGGAATGTTTACACATGATGGTCGCGAATACTCTAGCCAGATTGAATTTAATGAACTTGATATTCCATATGAAAGTTACGAGAAGCTTGGAGATAGCCACTGTTACTTAACTGACTATTCCGATTTTACTTTTGATGATCTAGCTACAAGAAAAACAAGAAAAAGAAATACACATAAAGGCCATTTTGGCCACGTGTTAGTTATTGGTGGTGATGAGGGATATCTCGGTGCTTCGCTGATGACCGCAGAGGCTGCAATGCGGGTAGGGTCAGGTTTAGTGAGCGTGGCAACTCGAAAATCTCATGCAGCGCAGATGAGTATCGCAGTGCCTGAGATTATGAGTCACGGCGTTGAATCACTCGATGAGTTAATGCCATTAATTAAACGCGCGACTGTCATTGCGATTGGTCCGGGTCTTGGTCAGTCAGAGTGGGCCAAATTATTATTTGCACGCGTACTTGAATCAGACTTACCAATCATTATCGATGCTGATGGGCTTAATCTGTTAGCAGAAGAAGAACAATCATCCCGAAACTGGGTAATTACCCCACATCCGGGTGAGGCCGCGCGGCTTTTAAAAACGGATGTGACCGCAATTCAATCAGACCGATTTCAGTCCGTAAGAGACCTACATGAAAAATATCATGGACTCGTTGTCTTGAAAGGGGCTGGCAGTATCGTGACTGATTTGGAGGGTAATTTGTATGTTTGTAAAGAGGGTAATCCCGGCATGTCAACGGGTGGTATGGGCGATGTACTAACTGGTGTGATAGCCGGTTTAGTTGCACAGGGTATTAATATTGAGTGGGCAACACAGATAGGGGTTTTGATGCATGCCCGCGCTGGTGATATGGCTGCAAGGTCTGGAGGAGAGCGTGGGATGATGGCGACAGACCTCATGCCGTATCTACGTGAACTCGCAAATCAAGAATGATAATACCCCTTAAGAATGAAATTGAAACTACAGAAATAGGCGCAAAAGTTGCTTCCTGTTTGAAAGGCGGTGAGATAATTTATCTAAAGGGTGAGCTTGGCACAGGGAAAACGACATTAGTTCGCGGTGCATTAAGTAAGCTTGGTTTTACTGGTAACGTAAAAAGCCCCACTTATACAATCGTCGAACCATACTCAGTCAATAACCACGTCATTTATCATTTTGATTTATATCGATTAGATGACCCGGAAGAACTTGAGTCATTAGGAATTCGGGATTATTGCGATGGGCAATCTATTTGTTTTTTTGAGTGGCCCGAAAAGGGTGGAAATTTACTCCCAAATGCTGATATTAACTTGGAACTGACATACCTGGAAAATACACGTGAGGTTGAATTCACATCGAAATCTGATATTGGAACGACAATCCTGAAGCAACTTTCTAAATAGATTATTCCTTTTTAGCGGTATTCGCCATTTATTTACCTATTATCTATGAAAAACAGAGATATAGGTTGATTTTTTAAAAAAATCTTGAAATTATTGCTATAACAGATGGATTAACAATAGAAAGGTAGATTTACAGACAAATATGCGCTTCTTGTTGATTAATTGCCTTATTTTTATTTCTTCCTCAGTTTTAGCAAAAACTGTCACCGTTGATAATGTCCGAATTTGGGCCGCACCAGAAAGTACCCGTGTGGTGTTTGATATTAGCGGCCCGGTCAAGCATAAACAATTTACTTTAACTGGACCAAATCGCACAGTTATTGATATTAAAAACTCCAGAATAGGTAAAATTAATAATCAGCCAAAATCCCAAGATAAATACCTAAAGGGCATCCGTTCAGCCACAAGAGATAAAAATGATCTTCGTATTGTTCTGGATTTAAAAAAACCAATTAAGTACAAAATTTTCCAATTACAGCCGAATAAACGTTATGGCTATAGACTGGTTATTGATTTATTTGACACAGAAATAAGACAAGCAAAAAAGGAAGAGCCTAGGAAGAAAATTAAGAAGGAAACTCAACGGCCAGCTAAACTTCGTGATGTAATTATCGCGATTGACGCGGGTCATGGGGGGGAAGATCCTGGCGCAAAAGGACCAAGCGGCATTTATGAAAAAGATGTTGTTTTGAAACTAGCTAAAAATCTTGCTAAAGGTATTAATAAAGAGCGAGGCATGCGCGCTATATTAATTCGTGAGAGCGATTACTATATAAAATTAAGAAATAGAATTGAAAAAGCACGTGAGCACAAAGCAGATCTTTTTATTTCAATTCATGCAGATGCTTTTCGTGATCCTAGAGTAAGTGGATCTTCTGTGTATGTTCTAAGTAAAAAAGGTGCGAGTAGTGAAGCTGCAAAATGGCTAGCTGAAAAAGAAAATTCATCTGACTTAGTTGGCGGCGTGAGTTTAGAAGACAAAGATGATCTTGTAGCTTCAGTTTTGTTGGATTTGTCTCAAACAGCAAGTCTCGAAGCAAGCATTGATGTTGCGACCCATGTTATAAAGGGATTAAGAAAAGTCGGAAAAGTGCATAAACGAAATGTTCAATCAGCCCAGTTTGCTGTTCTTAAATCGCCAGATATTCCTTCTATTTTGATTGAAACGGCATTTATTTCAAATCCATCAGAAGAGAAAAAGCTAGCGGACTCTAATTATCGTAAGAAAATGTCTAATGCTATTTTGTACGGTCTTAAAGGTTATTTTAGAGATTTCGCACCTGAAGGCACATTAATATCATTACGCAAACACATTATCAAAAGAGGTGAAACGCTCTCAACAATTGCTCAACGATATCAAATAAGTGCCAATAAATTACGAGAATACAATAGCCTAAAAGGCGACCTAGTGCGCACGGGGCAAACCATTGTCATTCCTAGAAATAGTAGCGGTACTTAAGCTAGTAAGTCTTAAACTTAGTCATCCCAAACATTAAATTTTAATCATAGATAATAGTGACTGAAAAACCATTTGTAATTTTTTTAATGGGCCCAACGGCTACTGGAAAAACTGAGTTGGCTATTTACCTATATGAAAAGATAAATGCTGAAATTATTAGCGTGGATTCTGCAATGGTATATCAGGGGTTAGATATAGGGACCGCAAAACCTAGTAGAAAAATTTTAGAAAAAATTCCTCATAGATTAATAGATATATGTGACCCAAGAGAAAGTTATTCAGCTGCTCGTTTTCAACAAGATGCCTACTTAGCAATCGATGAGATTCATAATCAAGGAAAAACTCCAATTCTCGTAGGTGGGACAGGTTTGTATTTTAGGGCATTAGAACATGGGCTAGATACGCTACCAGAGGCTGATTGTCACATAAGAGCTAAAATTGAAGCCGAAGCGGGAGTAAAAGGGTGGGAATACATGCATACGAAGCTAAGTAAAGTTGATCCTAAGTCTGCGTTAAGGATAAATCAGAATGATACACAAAGAATACAACGAGCATTGGAAGTGTTTGAAATAACAGGAAATACACTAACCGAATTAACAAACAAGGGGAATAAGAAACCATTCCCGTTTCCCATTAAGAAAATCATTTTATTCCCAAATAATCGTGAAGAGGTGCATGAACGCGTAAAAAGACGTTTTATTAAAATGCTTAAAATAGGTTTAGTGGAGGAAGTTAAATCTTTTTACGATCGTGGCGATTTATCACTAGATTTGCCTTCAATGAGACTCGTTGGTTATAGACAAATTTGGCATTATTTAGATAACCAGATTAGTTACAGTGAAATGGAGGAACATTCAATCATTGCCACTCGTCAGCTTGCCAAACGTCAAATGACTTGGTGCAGGGCTGAAAAAAGTGCAGAATGGTTTGATCCTTACAAATCCGACATATTTCCCAAAATCTTAGGTAATCTTAAATAATTAACCAAAAAATTAACTCATTTTGTAATATACTTAGAGGAAAATATAAGACCTGTTCACTGCGATTCATATAATAATAAGACAGGAAGGGGGAATAACCTATGAGTAAGGGGCACTCATTGCAGGATCCTTTTTTAAATGCTCTCAGAAAGGAGCGTGTACCGGTTTCGATTTTCTTGGTAAATGGGATAAAATTACAAGGACAGGTAGAGTCCTTTGATCAATTTGTCATACTTCTTAAAAATTCAGTTAGTCAGTTAGTTTATAAGCATGCAGTTTCGACAATCGTACCAGCTAGAAATGTAAAGCTTGTTCATGCTGAAGAGGATGTTGAGGCAGAAGATTAAGTTTAAAGTAACATTTAATATTTGGGAATCGTTTGAAATCTGAATCTACCTCTATACAAACGGTGTTAATTGTTTATGTTGAATTTAAAGATTCAAGCATAGACGATGAGCACAACGAGTTTCATCAGTTAGTTAACTCAACCGGTCTTGAGGTTGTTGGCGAAATTACAGCAACTCGATTGCATGTTGAGCCTCGATACTTTGTTGGTAAGGGGAAAGTTGCTGAAATTAAGGAAGTTGCGGAGAAATTAAGCGCGGATGTTGTAATCTTTAATTGTTGCTTATCGCCAGCACAAGAGAGAAATTTAGAAAAATTTCTGAATATACGTGCTATAGATAGAATAGGACTGATACTCGATATATTTGCACAACGGGCATTAAGTTATGAAGGTAAACTACAGGTCGAATTAGCCCAATTACAACATTTAAAAACTCGTTTAATACGAGGCTGGACTCATTTAGAAAGACAGAAAGGGGGTATTGGTTTACGCGGACCCGGCGAAACTCAGTTAGAATCCGACCGGCGTTTGATTGGCAATCGTATTAAAACAATAGAGCAACGCTTACAAAAAGTTAGGAAACAAAGGCACCAAAGTCGGCGGCAGCGTAAGAAAAAAGATATCCCAGTCATTTCTTTTATTGGATATACAAATGCAGGAAAATCGACTCTATTTAACTACTTAACAAATGCAAATGTCAGAACTGCAGATCAATTATTTGCAACGCTAGATCCAACATTAAGACGTCTTAAAATTAACACCGCTAATGAAGTTATTTTAACAGATACAGTCGGCTTTATTCGTGATTTACCTCATGAGTTAATTGAATCGTTCAAAGCTACACTAGACGAGGTAAGTGAGGCAGATTTACTTATACATGTTATTGATGTCGATCAAGAATATCGTCAGCAACGCATTGATGAGGTAAATCAGGTAATTGATGTGATTGGAGCGTCTAATGTACCGCAAATAGAGGTTTACAATAAGATTGATAAATATACAGAACAAAAACAACGCATTGAGATTTCTGCTGATTGTAAAAAAACACGTATTTGGTTGTCTTCTCGAACAGGCGAAGGGGTTAATTTACTATTAGAAACCATTATCAAACACTTAGGGCAATTCAAAAAGTCACGATATATAAATTTACCTTTGTCCGCAGGTCAATTAAGAGCAAAACTATTTGATATTGGTGCTGTCAAACAAGAGAATGTAGACGATGTGAGCGGGTGGTTTATGGAAGTGGAGTTAGAGGAATTTAAATTGCATAAATTATGCAAGGAGGCTAATTTAGACATTTCAAATATTGCAGTTGAGAGATATTCCACATAATAGAATTATTTTATTTTGGAATGTACAGTATTGTTTATGAGTATGACTTAATTTGGGAGATATTATTTAATGGCTTGGAATGAACCACCTGACGGTGATAAAAATAAAGATCCTTGGGGGAAAAATGGGAACCAAGGGCCACCTGACCTTGATGAGATTGTTCAAAAGATGCAAAAGGGTATCGGCGGAATTTTTGGTAATAAACCATCAAAAAAAGGCAATAATTCTACGTTTTCGTTTTTAATAATCATTATTTTATTAATATTGTGGTTGATTTTTGATATGACTTATTTAATCGATCAACAACAAAGGGGTGTTGTTTTACGTTTTGGCAAGCATGTAAGTACATTAGAACCGGGATTAAATATACGTTTGCCGAGACCCATTGAAAAAGTTAGAAAAGTCAATGTAGGTCAAGTGAGATCGATAACTCACAAAGCAACGATGTTAACTCAGGATGAAAATATTGTTGATGTAGAAGTTGCTGTTCAGTGGCGAATTGGAAGTGCAACTGATTTTCTATTTAATGTCTATGAGCCATTCCCGACATTGCGACAGGTTACTGAGAGCGCAGTACGTGAAGTTATTGGGAAAAGTGAATTAGATTTCGTTTTAACAGAAGGCAGAAGTGAAATAGCGCAAAAGATACAAATTCTCATTCAAGACGTTTTGGATGATTATGAGTCGGGTATTTATATCTCGAGTGTTGAAATGCAACCTGCTAAACCACCGGAAGAAGTAAAAGCAGCATTTGACGATGCAATTAAAGCTCGTGAGGATGAACAGCGCCTGGTTAATGAAGCTGAAGCCTATCGAAATGACGTCATTCCAAAGGCCCGTGGCGCAGCAGCTAGACTAAGAGAAGAATCAAATGGTTATAAAGCGCGTGTTATTGCAAGAGCCGAGGGTGAAGCCAGTCGTTTCGAGCAATTACTAATAGAATATAAACGTGCACCTAAAGTAACACGAGAACGTTTATATATAGATGCGATTGAAGCAGTATTTTCTAATACTAATAAGGTGTTAATTGATAATGAAAATGGAAATAGCCTGATGTATTTACCAATTGATCGTCTTATTGATAAAGAGGCAAATAAGAATTTAAATTCAACATTTAACAATACAGAAAAGCGGTCGGGGTCTACAACCTCAGAGAACATAAAAAATAACTTAAAAGGCCGATTGAGAGGGACAAGATAATGCCATTTAATACCAAATTTTTATTTCCACTTTTAATAATTCTGATAATTGCCTATTTCTCGATATTTACTGTTAATCAATGGCAACAGGCGATTGTTTTTAAATTTCGCGAAATACAGCGTCCTGATAATCAGCCCGGTATTCATTTTATGATACCTTTGGTTAATTACGCTCAGAAAATTGAGAAGCGTTTACTAAATCTCGATCAAGAACCACAACGATTTCTTACCAAAGAAAAGAAAGATGTAATAGTAGATTATTATGTAAAATGGCGTATTACTGATGTAGAAAAGTTTTATACATCAACTAGAGGTAATGTGGTTAGTGCTAATACTCTGTTAGAGCAACGTATTAATCGAGCATTACGAGATGAATTTGGTGAAAGAACAGTTCAGGAGGTAGTTGCCGGAGAACGCACGCAAATACTTAATGTTGTTACTTCAACAACATCGAATTTATCCGATGAATTAGGTATATCTGTAATTGATGTAAGAACTAAAAGAATTGATTTACCAGCAGAGGTTAGTAATTCTGTTTACCAGAGAATGCGAGCTGAAAGAGATCGCGTTGCAAAAGGATTCCGAGCTCGTGGTTCAGAAGCTGCTGAAAGAATTAGAGCTAACGCTGATAGAGAACGCGAGGTAATTTTAGCAAATGCCTATCGAGATGCTGAAACTATTCGCGGGGAAGGCGATGCTCATGCAACAGAGGTATATGCTTCTGCTTTTACTAAGGATGAAGAATTTTATTCATTTTATCGTAGTTTAAATGCCTATCAGAATAGTTTTAACAAAGGTAACGATGTATTGTTAATTGAGCCAGAGTCTGATTTTTTTAAGTACTTCAATAAATCGAAATAATTAGAACAATTTCTATAAGAAATGTTCTATATCATGATTTTAGAAAGGCAGTAACGGTGGATTTGATTGTTTAACATTAATTTTTCTGATCTTTTAGCTGCAGTTGCACTAGTATTCATATTCGAGGGATTATTGCCATTTGTAAATCCAGAAGGCGTACGAAAAGTTTTTCTGATATTCGCTCAATTTGATAATCAGAAATTAAGATTTTTAGGTATAACAAGCATGCTATTTGGTTTACTAATTCTGTATATTGTACGTTGAATAAATTTATGACTATGACTAACCGTTGGTTGTTACCAGAAGGTGTTGATGAGATATTACCACCAAAAGCAATGTTGCTTGAACAAATTTGCCGAAGACTTATTGATTTGTTTTCTAGTTGGGGATATGAATTTGTAATTCCACCAATGATAGAGTACTTAGAGTCGTTGCTCACAGCAACGGGCGAGGATCTTGATCTACAAACGTACAAGATAACAGACCAATTGAGTGGTCGACTAATGGGAATTCGCGCAGATATAACTCCGCAAGTTGCACGTATTGATGCACACTTATTAAAACGTAATGCACCAACAAGACTATGCTACTTAGGCTCAGTATTGCATAGCCGTTCTGATAATTCCGGTAATTCACGATCACCGTTACAATTGGGTGCGGAACTTTTTGGCCATGCCGGAGTATCTAGCGATATAGAAATAGTTAAATTAATGCTTGCCACATTGAGTTCTGTCAAAATTAATAACATTTGTATGGATATTGGTCATATAGGGATTTTTAGGTCTTTAGTTGCAAAATCTAAATTAAATACTGAACAAGAATTGGAGGTATTTGAAATATTAAAACGAAAAGCTAAAGATGAATTAAAAATATTTTATAAGGAACAAAAAGTTAATGATGATAGTAGTAAAGCCATGTTAGATTTAATCGATTTACATGGCGACCCAAGTGTCTTAGATGATGCCTTGCGTACATTCAAAAAATTCTTTCCAGATGTAAAAAAATATTTAGATGAAATAAAAGCGCTTACTGATTCTATATCAGATAAATCAGATTTATCAATTAACATTGATTTATCAGAATTACGTGGATATAACTATCATACTGGGATGATATATACAGCCTTTGTTCCAGATGAAGGTAAAGGGGTAGCTTTTGGTGGTCGTTATGATGATATTGGTAGTGCTTTTGGAAGAGCAAGACCCGCAACTGGATTTAGTACCGATGTTAAGCAGTTATTAGATCTTCAAGATATTAAGGAAAATAGATCAGATAAAATATTCGCGCCAATAAATAATGATAGTGTATTAATAAAAAAGATTCAGGAGTTAAGAGAACAGGGAAAAATTGTAATTCAGGAACTAGAAGGGCAAAAACATACCGCGATTGAAATGGACTGTAATCAGTCACTTGTTTTCGAGAATAATGACTGGGTCGTTAAAGGCAATAAAAAATAGCGTAGCAAGCAATTATTATGGGAAAAAATATTATTGTACTAGGTACCCAGTGGGGCGATGAGGGTAAAGGCAAGATTGTTGATCTATTAACAGAGTCAGTTGCAGCGGTTGTACGTTA
>Ga0163108_10004314_pt1 | contig 10077 bp, 12 predicted proteins | sample Fk1155metaG_FD_109644 | JGI IMG/M metagenome (GOLD analysis project Ga0163108, IMG submission 109644) | Marine microbial communities from the Central Pacific Ocean - Fk160115 155m metaG | ecosystem: Environmental > Aquatic > Marine > Oceanic > Photic zone | place: The Central Pacific Ocean...
ACATGCCGTGTAAGTCGCATGCCTGGCCTAGTACTTGGGAATTGCGAAGAGTACTTAGAACTTCTTTATTCATCGAATAGGATAGCATGCCACAGCTCTCCAAAAAAAAGCAGGCACCGATTAGAAATAGAAACTTAATCATTTAATTGATTTAATTATTTAATTTATTTAGTACTCTATTATTGCGCCCTTTTGCCATCGAAAACCGCCATAAGGGGCAGAAGGATCATACCAATCTTGGCATTTCCAGTTTCTTTGCCCGGTTCTCTTGTCAATCCACCCTGGCAAACAATTCTCTTTCAACATGAGTAATTCCATTTGATGGTCTTCCTCCTCCGCCTTTTGAAAAAGAGCCGGCGCACAGGTTAGGCCACGTCGCTGGGCTTCATAGATATAGGGCAAGCTGGCACCCCTTTCATCCCACATGCCGTGTAAGTCGCATGCCTGGCCTAGTACTTGGGAATTGCGAAGAGTACTTAGAACTTCTTTATTCATCGAATAGGATAGCATGCCACAGCTCACTAAAAAGGGAGCGGTACCGACCAACACTAGAAATTTTATCACCCAACCCATATTACAACCTCCTTGATATAGGACTGCTCGTCATTTTTTTTGTCTGGTTTGTTCAACTATTCTTTGGTAATTAAATTCTGCGAAAATAATTTGTTCAAGTTTATCGATAAATGTGATTTGCGCTGGATTGATTTTATTTTTTGCCATTGAAGCTGAAAAAAATTCATATCGATCCATTTCAGGAAATTCAATAAACTCTCCCGAATTTTTAGGGTATTCCATTTTTACTGAATTACTAATTAAACTGGCCGCGTTTATCGATCCATCGTCTTCAACACCCCATGCATAAACCTCCTTGCCTGACTTCTGTTTTATGCTATCCAGCTCATGTAAATTTATTTTTGAGCTAAGCTTATGGCCCGTTTCTTCATAAAATTCTCTTAGGGCTGCTGCAAGAATATCTTCGCCGGGTTCGGTTTCGCCTTTTGGTATGGTCCATGTACCCTCGTCTTTATTTTTAAAAAAAGGCCCCCCGTAGTGACCCAGAAGGACTTCCATTTGATCTTGTTTATTCGTCTTTTTGCGGTCCACAGTAATATGAAACGGATTTTTAGGTCTTCTAAAAACAAGTATGCCTGCACTAATTTTTTTCATAAGAACTTTACCTCAGCATCAAGTTTATCTTCATCATTATCACGACAGAAGCCTAACAATCTAATGCTTCGTCTCTGGTTATCTTTCTTTCCCGTCTTTAAAAAAACTATCTTCTGTTAAAGTTTCCTTTCCAGTAAGGTTATCTACTGTATCATCTATATAGTTCACTCCCTTCCGAATAAATTCTTTTGCTTCAACAGCTTTTTGCTTTAATAAATCTACATTACTTGATGAAGCAAAAAGCAGTACACCAATAATATAAATTAATAATATAATTATAAGATTTTTAATCATCAGAATACTCTTCACTGTCTTTTTCTATAATTTTTAAAAGTCTTTTACCTACTTTACTTTTTAAATGGTTAATTATTTTTTGACCTGTTTCGTTATCACTCATAGCTACTCCACTATAATTTGCAAGGGGAAACCCTGTGAACGACTTAAATTAGTCACTTCGACACGTTTATACTCTGCAATTTCCCACGAGTATGCCCCGACAATTGCTGAACCTTCTTCGTGTATTTTCATTGTTACATCATGTGCAACGGGATAAGAGTATTTGAAGATCTGAACAAGCATTTCAGCAACAAACCCCATTGGGGTAGCATTATCGTTGAGAAAAATTACTTTATATTGATCAAGTGCAATAATTTTTTGCTCGATTTCTTTGTAGATTTCTACGTCTTTAATCTTCTCTGCAAGTTCAAGCGCCTTTTGATAAACACTCTTCGCCCAGTCTTTATCTCCCGCTTCTGCTAAGTTATTAGCAACATTACAAAAATCACCTAAACTCTCTGCTTCTACTGTAGAAGCAAAGTGTTTAAAACTCTCTGCTTCTACTTCCAGTTTTTTAAACTCTTTAATTTGCGCGTCAGTTAATACAACATTTTTCTTTTTGTAAGAATGAATAAGATAATCGACATTTTCTATTACTTCCTTCTTTCTGCTTTGCTTTTCATAAACTTCTATTGCCCATTCTTCGTCGCCTAGGTGATCACACAAGCTATCGGCAAGATTCTTCGTGTCAGAACTACTACCAACCATGTCCTCGGCTTTCCTGTATACCTTCTTCGCCCATTCCTTATCCCCTAGCTTTTCACACAGGTTTTCGCCAAGACGTATGAAATTATAAATACTATTAGCCTTGTCCTCCGCTTTCTTGAAAACCTTTTTGGCCCAGTCTTTATCACCAGCTTCTGTTAAGTCATCAGCAACTGCAAGAAGGTCACTAAATTTCTTTGCCTTTGCTTCCACTTCTTCAAACTCTTTAATCTGCGCATCAGTCAATGCCATAATTCCCCCTAATCAAAAATATGAGATTTTTAGAGTTCTTCATAAATCGATATCTTTCTAGATCCTCTTGTATACTTTTCGCCCTCTTTAAAAATAAATATCTCGGATTGGGCTTCGGCCCATGAGGAACCGTCCATAGAATCAAGTTGCTTTAGCAAGGTCTGAATCGTTTTAGTACCGAAGGTCGTTCCCGCTCTAACACTTTTGGGGTCCCCATCATGATCAAGTTTTAAAAGAGAAGCGCTATTCAATGTGACAATGGCTTTAATCCGGTCTAATCCAGCAGGCCCTCGGAGCTTAAATGTAAAACCTTTTTCTGACTTTAATAAATTATAATCAGGGTCTGGAACCTGTTTGACTACCCCAGCCTTAATAAAATTGTTTCTGTGAAATTTATTCGGGAAAAGTACGGTAAAATCTCCGTTTGGGTTTACATACAACATTGTCAAGTAACCATTTTTATCTGACGTAATCTTAAAAACTACATTTTCATTAATCTCATAATTCCTCTTTTCTGACCAAACTGTGACTTTAAAAGATGAGCTGAGAGGTTTAGCTGCAACCAGTTTTTCAAGATGATCATGGTAGCTTTTCCCCTTTTGAGCCGATTTCAATTCATCTACCATTAAATTACACAATGCAAAGTCTGCGAGATTCAGTTCTTTACGCTCGATTAAAATATTTGCCGAAGATTGAATGGTCTTGGTTTGTGTGTGAATCAAACGAGATCTGACCTCAAGACCCGTGCTTTCCATCCGGTAAGAACCAGTTAAGTAATAATCTAGCTCGTTAGCTTTTGCGATTTCTTCTGATCGCTGGTCTTCAGTAATTTTAATTTCTATTAACTTAAGGTCTTCGGCCCGTGCAAGGATGTGTTTAATATCTTCATTCAAAATTCGACTGAAGTCACAGAAAGTGACTCGGTCATGCCTGAGGTCCTTGAACGGAATCACCCCAAGACTGGGTTTTGTCCCTGGAGGGATATTGGTTATGATCTGGTAGCCTAAATCCAGGATACTGTCTTGCCAACCCTGAGATTTGTTTGCAGTCCATTTTGGAGCTTGGACAACATAATTAAATGATGCCCCCTTATTTTTTAAGGGCGAGAGAAATTCTTCTACAAAATCACCATCAAAGTTTGTGATAATTTTGGAATAATCCATTTTCACCGCAACCACGTGGTTGGCTTCTTTATAGGAAAGAATCTTATGAATTGTGGTTTGCACCGTCCCATCCTGTTCACTAATTTTTTCATCTTCCATTTCCCCCAGCCCTGTTTCATAGTTGAAGATCACGGGAATATTGGAAACAGGAGCCTTATTTTCTCCTATCAACAGAAAAACCTTCGCCACAAGAGTTAGAGCGATCTCCTTCTGGGTTTTCACAAGCTGCCGATCCCCCGAAACGGTGGCCAAGTTTAAGTTTTGGACAATGCCTTTTATCCTGGATTCAAATTCTTCACTACTTATGTTTTTAGGCCCGGGGCTCTTTTCGGACGGGGTGACGATATGCAAGGCGCTTTTCAGCTGAGATAATGACAGTGCCTTATGGTATCCCGATAGATAATTAGAAAGAGCGGTAATCACATCAGTACTGTTTTCTGCTTTTATCCCCTCGTTTAAATTCCGTTGCAGGGCTGATTCAATTTTGCTGATCTTGTCCTGGATGCTGGACGCGGCCAGGCTTCTGTCCATAACGGCCAGCGCATAGTAAACTCCCTTATTCTGGTCCAGCCAGCCACTCTTAATTTCCACTCCTTCCAGCACGGTATCAACCTCCGTTTCGATGACCGATTTAATGTGGGTCTTTTCTTTAGTGGAAATATCCACTATTGTGGAACGGATTTTAACCTTGAGATTCTTGGCCAAGCTGGACCGGGCCGACTCATTTGCCAAGACCGAGTTTATATAAGAAAACCCGACCCCAACGAGATACCGCTCCTGAGGAAAACCGGGATGGCCATTTCCTAGGACCCAATCAGGTGGCTTAACTAAAGCTTTAGGTTTTGACTGCTCCTCTTTCTTCAGATGAATCAAGCCGGTTTTGCAAGCAGAGCTGATAAGCATAAAAAATAGTAGGGTTATAATAAGAAAAAAACTGGTTTTTGAATGCATAAGATTATTTATTAGTCTGCCAGATGTTCTATATAACTGATGACAATCGTTCCCACACCATTTGGCCGAAATGTCAGCCATTCCTTTTACCAAAATGTGCCTCCCTGCTAATGAACGTTCTTATGGTAACCAAAAACGTTCTTCATGCCGTTTGAGATTTCTTCCTCGATACCCGGCATTGTGATTCTGGAAGTGTTCCTAATCATGTTGATAGTCTGAACAGCATCCTTGCCACTAAATGATGCGCCTCCTGATACAATAGGAAGCCCAGCACAGGCACTTAAGGCGCCTGCCACCAACACCACCAAAATTAATCTACCCGTTTTCATAACTCTATAAGCCCCCGGGAATGGCGGAACGATCGATCATCTGATTTATATTGTTGTATGAGTTTTTATAAACAATAGTCTCATCTGTTGCCTTATCTAGTTTCTCGAAAAGCTTGTCTTTTCGTTTTGCTGTTTCCTCAATTATTTTCTGATAAAGTTCGTACGCTTTGGTTTCTATTGCCTCGATTTTTCTCAAGCGTTGGTCATATTCAGATTTAGAAATACTCCCGGTGTTGAAACGAGTACAGAGCTCAAGATACCGGGCGACGAGTCTCTGGGTGAGGTTTCCCCAGTCAATACCCGAATCTTTACCAAAAGAAATTTCGGGTCCAATCCCGAAAAACAATCCACCAACCTTGAAACCAAGGCCAATTTTACCTTCCTCGGTCTCATAAACCGAACAGTCTTGCTCCTCTACCATGATGTATTTAGTTCTTGAATCATCCAGGTAAAGTTTAAATTCTGCAGCAGCGGTGGACGATTTAAAAAGAATGAGCAATGCAACAAAAAATATTTTGTAGAAGTGAAATCTCATGGGCTCCTCATAGGGTCAGTTGAAATTACTTTTTTTTATCTCATCCATCATGTTTTTCATTTCATCTTCAACCTGCCGCAGCAAACCATTATCCTTGTATGGTCTTATTTTTGTTAAAATCCTAGGTTCTTTTGAAACAACTTTTCCTGGGACAATCCTTGCGTTGTTCACAGCCGATAGCTGTGAGTTTTGGTCGGACTTAAGAGAAGCAAGTTTAAACTTCAAACCGATTGAACTGAGCCAGTTGACTGCCACGCGCGATTTGATTGAAAAATTAACGCCTGTGATTGCCAGCCCATCCGTTGCCTTCCGCGAGATTATTGAGTTGACACCTACTATTTGGCCATGGCTATCGATTAAAGGTCCCCCAGAATTACCCCGGTTGAAACTGGTCTCTGTCTGAAAAACATGTTTGCCGGAGATTTCCCCATAATTATTGATCTGGCTGCTTATTGTTCCAGTGGTGAGTGCCCACAGTCCTCCTTGCTCAGGGTGGCCTATCGCTAGAACGGGGTCACCGATGGAAACGCGGTTCGAATCGGAAAACTTTAAAGTATGAAGCAGTTTGTTTACCGATAGAAACTTGATTTTGAGAAGCGCCAAATCGAGCTTTTCTGAAAACTGAATCAGTTCGGCCTTGTATTCTAATGAGATATCTTTTTTGAAGTTGCCGGAAATTCTTTCGGGCTTGAGAAAGACTCTCAGGTTGTTAAAGGGTCTATTCTCTTTTTTATTAATGATGACATGGGCATTGGTCAGGACGAAACCGTCTTTTCTGATTATGGATCCGGTTCCTTTGCTCATTTCCTGCTGCCCAGGTTCAAATCCGGTTATCAATACAACAGCCTTGGATGTTTCGCTAAAAATTTTCTTGGGATTGAAATCTGCGGCTGCAGCAAAGATCGATATAAATAAAATTAGGAGGGGTTGTAATATCCATATCACCTTGCTGAACATACCTTTTTCCTTTCAATCTGTTGTACTTTCTTTCGGAGGAGGCTTTTTCCACACCTTCTCTTTTACCATTTTGTTTTTAGAAGGTTTAGGGTTACCAGGTTTATGCTTTTTCGTTTGGGTTTTCAATATTCGCCCTCTTTTTAAAGTCCTTCTTTTCCCATTTTTTCGTGCAATTTTTCAGCCCTCTTTTTTATTGTATCTCTGGACTCATCTGAAAGTTCTTTGCGTGTCTCAATTTGTTTCTGCAAATTACTGAGTTCTACCCTGGCAAGAGAGTAAAGAACATTCTTTCCCGGGTGTTCCCAGTGATCTATAATCCTTGCTCCCCTCACAGTTTCATCTACCACGACCTTCATTACACCATCAACATTTTCCCTTTCAGTGGAATCTTTACCTGCGGCCGTAATACTTTCGTAATCCTCCTTGAGCCTTTTGACAACGGACTTTATTTGTGTTGCTAACTGAGCTATGGCACGATCATCCGCTGTTGTCCTCTGCAGGGAGAGGTTTTTCATACCGTCAGCTGATCCGACGCCATAAAATACTTTTTGATCATTCCCATCATTAAATGCGCCAGACACTTTATTCACCCAGTCCGGTGGTTGGTAGTCTCCAACAATCACCCGTGTTTTTTCTGGGGTACTGGTGCATCCAGAAAATACGGCCAGCATAAAAAGCGCAGCGATTAAAATAAAATATCCTTGAATATTTTTCATTTTCACCTCTATTTAAAAATAGTTGGCCTTACAGTTTTATCAATATTATTAACTGGACGATCAGGACGACAATTGGAACGATAGTCCGAACTAGTTCCATCGTGTGATTGATGTTGTCCAGTTTGTGCTCTAGTTTTGTTTTCTTGTGTATCATGGCTTGCACGTAATTTATAAATTAAGGAATTACCACCAATTATCTAATCTCTCTCCCGTACCAAATAATTTTTCCCTCTATTTCAATATCATCCAAGTTCGTTTCCAAGGTTTCGTAACTCGGGTTATCACTTTTTATTAAGACAGTCCCTGCATGTGGGTTAACCTGTAGCCTTTTTACCAGGATGTTGCCTTTCCACTTGATAGCGTAGATACCACCCCCAAGACTCACCTCTTTAATGTTCTTATTGATTAACACAACATCATTTTCCTTGAGTTCGGGTGTCATACTATCGCCTTCGACTTGCAGGGCCACCAACTTGTTGACACCACCGTATTTTTCTAGCCAATCGTTTCTAAAAGCTAATTGAAAATCAACATCATCGGTCGGTGTCAACCCTGGTCCGGCACTGATCGCCCCCTTCTTTTTTTCAACCATTGAAAATTCGTTAGCTAGTTTTTCAGTTCTATCCCCGCTTCTCCCACTGGACTTGAGATCTTGGACTATAGAATGTGTCACAAGGTCAACTTCAAGAACCTGGCAGATGGCAGACAGATTTCTATGAGATGGGAAATAGTGTCCCTTTTCCCAGCTACTGATTTGCTGGGGAGAAACTTTTCTACCCAACTCTTGCAATTTTTGACTCAACTGAACTTGGGTTAATCCCTTACCCCTGCGGGCTCTTTTTAAATTGGCATTCATTATTATAAATATATATGATTATTTTTTGATTATATAATAAATATATACTATTTTTTTTATAAAGTCAATAGAAATTTATGATTTATTAGGCTTGAGTTTCTCTAGGGGTTAGGCGATATAAGGTAAATTACCAGTGTACCTGTGTGTCTAGCTATTAAGAATCCTTTAGTTGCTGATGGGGGGGGGTAGTAGCTTGATCTAAATGAAGTCAGGTAATGTATTGCAGGCAGACCTAATTTGATAAAATTTCTTAAAAGTTAGAATTATTCGGGAAGAAATGGAATAAAAACTAAAACTATTGTGATTGTAAGATATCAAAAACCCTCCCCTAAGGGAGGTCAAGAATAAACATAATATTTATTATGAGCAAAAAAAATGATGTGATTTTAAAAGAATTTGGTTTGTTGAAAATTTAAACGGAGGATGTAAAACCCCACTTACAATTATGGCCACATTAATAGACTGCTATAACAACCTTAAGGATATTTTGGGACCCAATTATAAGGAACCTTTTGAAGTTATTGAGCATGTAAATAAGCTAAAGAATTACTGGAAGCCAGAAAAGATAAAAGTAATATTATTAGCAGAATCCCATGTCTACACGAGTAAGGAAGAGTTTTCCGTTTCACTAAACTTATCTAAGATCCCTTTGCCAGATTACCCTGGGAATTTTGTTAAATATGTTTATTGTCTTGGATATGGGGAGAACAATTTACTGAAGGGTGTTGTTGAAAAAAACCCTGGCACTTCTCAATTTTGGAAAATTTTTCATAGTTGCGTATCGGATATTAAGGAAAAACCAGATTTTGATCCAGTTTTAAAAACCCGAAATAAAATTTTTAGCGAAAGAATAAAAAGTAAAATTAGTACTCTTCAAAAGTTAAAAGACCGAGGGATTTGGCTTGTAGATTTAAGCATTGTTGGCCTTTATATTCCGGGAGAGCCAAAACCATCCATCAAGTTACAGAATAAGGTCTTGAGCTATTGCTGGGAAAAATTAATCCGAGGAGAAGTAGAAGAGGCTGCTCCTGAACATTTGATAATAATAGGTAAAGGTGTTGGACGAGTATTAGAAAAAATGTTGTCTGCGGCTCAAGTTAAATCCTTAACAGTGTTAAACCAACCTCAGGCAAAACTAAGTTCAAAAGAGCAGTTAGAGCTATACGTTACTTGTTCGAAAATATGTAATACCCTTCTTTAAAGAATAGAATAGCTCTTAGTTGCAAACCACAGCATTATGGAGGATGTTAATGTTCAGTCTGGTTAAGTATTATTGAAACCGTAATCTTCAGTTTTCTTATTATAAGGAACAGTTAAATCTTAAGTCGGGTTAAGTATGGAATATGGTCTGATTGCTTAAGGGTTATGGTATGTAATTTAATACGAATATCACCGTACCGTACCGTACTCTCCCCCCGTAGGGGGGAGGAGTACGTACGGTTCGGGTACGTTAATTCTAAAAAGATTAACCAGTCTTCAACTTCTCTTCACTCGTTTCTTCTAAAGCACCAAGCTTAATTAGATCTGGATCTAGTACCTTGCAATAATCACCGCTAACTTCAATAACGCCAGTTTCAACTAGTTTATTCTTGTAGCGATTGAATTCGCTCCTTTGAGAGTCTTTGTTGGTGCAGTCGCTATTGCGATACGAACAGCCACGCCAGTTTTTCACACTTATGCCGTGGTAGTCGTCATGCTCAATCAAGGCATTTTTCAGATTCAGATATGCTTTACTTGGCTCAAAAACCTTGTCAGCATCTGACAGATCTTCACAGAAATCATTCCACTCGACAACGGCTGTAGTAACAGGATCACCGTTTGTATTCGTAATACCGCCCAACTCAACAGACACCAGACTGAATCCTCTTTTGGGATAGATGGTGCCCTCTTTATTTTTGGTTCCTTCAATAGTACCGGTACCTTTTTTATTCCCCTTCATTAGGAATTCGAACTCGAGGGAAGCATAAAAGGCACTGGCTCCTCTGGCGCGATTGGATTTATCAGTGCTGTGTCCAGTATGGTGGATGATCAATACCGTACACCCATGTGGCCTGCCCCCCAAAAACTGATCCATTTGCTGTGTTAGGATTTGGGTCAAAAACCTGATGAT
>Ga0163108_10004315_pt1 | contig 10076 bp, 7 predicted proteins | sample Fk1155metaG_FD_109644 | JGI IMG/M metagenome (GOLD analysis project Ga0163108, IMG submission 109644) | Marine microbial communities from the Central Pacific Ocean - Fk160115 155m metaG | ecosystem: Environmental > Aquatic > Marine > Oceanic > Photic zone | place: The Central Pacific Ocean...
AAATGGATGCTGGCCAACGGCGCAAATACCGGGGCGCGGGATCATGACGGGAAAACGCCCTTGAACGTCGCAACCGAGCGCGGAAACAACGAGATTGCTGACGTAATAAGGGCCGGGCGCACGGGCGGCGGCGGGCGGCAATTGATCGACGGGGGAGTCGGCGTCTCCGAAGTGCTCGATTTTTAGGGCAAAAGCCCTATAAAATCGAGGTTCCCGCCTGAAATTCTCAGTTGCAATTGCCTTCGGGGGCGTTATGTTCCCCGGCCCTTTTGGTTTGAGACAGTTAGGAACCATAGCATACAACGCATTCATGGAAGTGGCACAGCAGCCGATTTATCTGCTCCTCATGGCATGTTCCGGATTCTTTTGCGTCTTTCTTTCGGTGGTTCCGTACTTTGGATTTGGTGATGACATCCAGATGGTCAAGACCAGCACGTTGGCGGTAACGCTGGTGACCGGGCTGTTCGGAGCGGTGCTGTGTGCCTCGTCGTCGGTGGCTCGCGAGATTCGCTCCGGGACGGCACTTGCGGTGTTGTCCAAGCCGGTGGGCCGGGCGCGGTTCATCCTCGGAAAATATTTGGGAGTATCCGGGGCGTTGACGCTGCTGGTTTACGCAAACCTCGTGGCCTGCCTGCTAGCCAGCCGCATGGCATACGATGCGTACGGCTCGGCGGACACATTTTCGTTTGGCGTCTACTGCCTTGGCGGCTTGTTGGCGGCTTTTGTGGCGGGTGGCTTTTTGAATTATTTTCTGCAGGTGCGTTTCGTGATCACGACAGTGACCGCTACAGTGCTCCTAACGACGGCGATGTTCGCGATTATTCTGGCCACCGACCCGGAAACGACCGGGGCGGGCGCGGATCCGCGCTTGGTGGATTGGAGACTCATCCCGGCGACTGGATTGATATTGTTTGCGGTACTTATATTGACGGCGTTAGCCTTGGCCTGCTCGACACGGCTTGAGTTGTTGCCGACTCTGGCGATCTGCTCCGGAGTATTGTTCCTCGGGCTGATGTCGGACTGGCTCTTTTTGGCTCGGGTAGAGGGAGGCTCGTGGTGGGCTTCAATCCTTTACACCGTAACGCCCAACTGGCAGAATTTTTGGCTAGCCGACGTCCTGGAGGGGGATGGAACGATTCCCACCCGGTACATTGGCCAAGCGTTCGGATACCTAGCGGGTTATGTGGGGGCAACCTTGTCGGTTGCCCTTTGGTTGTTTGAGGATCGAGAACTGACTTAATGGAACAGCAAAACTCAAAAAAACTAGGACTTATCAACAGCCTTGTACTGTTGGGCATCACTATTGCGGCTCTCTTTTTGGCACTAAAGGCTGGCTCAACGGCAGGCTTGGCGGGGGTGGTTCTCTTGGGAATCGGTACCCTTGTCGGTTTTTTCGGCTTTATCCATTCGCACTTGATCGACCGCGAGCGGGTCGAGACACTGGAGATGCAGGAGTTGGATCGCACCCGCGGCAACGAGTCGCTTTTTGCCGGCGCGGCGGAGGACGCCTACCCCGCTCGCAACGCTCGGCGGCAATTCGAAAAATGGGTGGTACCGGTCTTCTCGGTCTCGGTGCTACTTGGCCAAGCGATTGGCCTGTGGTGGGTTTACGGTGAATTGCAAGAGTGGGCGGCCCCGGCGGAGGACGGTGCAGTCTTGTCGATCATGTTCTTTGCCCTGTTCATGGTCGTCCTGTTCATGATGGGTAAATACTCCGCCGGACTTGCCCGAATGGATGGTCAGGATTTGCTGCGTCCTGGTGCGAACTACATGCTGCTTGGCTCGGTGGTGAGTGCTGCAGTGGTGCTCGCGCAGGCAGCCTCCTTTTTTGGTTACCCCGCCTGGGACAAAGGCCTCACTTGGGCGGTGCTGGTGGTGGTCGCGGTTTCCGGGCTGGAGAATCTTATCACGCTTGTACTGGAGATTTACCGGCCACGGATCGACGACAAAAAGGCGCGACTGCTGTACGAGAGCCGGCTCATTGGCCTGCTTGGCCAGCCGGGCGGGTTGATCTCCACCGCCGCTCAGGCGCTGGATTACCAGTTCGGCTTCAAAGTTTCCGAGACGTGGTTTTACAAGTACCTGGAGCAGAAGCTGGCACTAATCATAGCCATCCAGGTCGTGATGCTGTTCCTGAGCAGCAGCTTCGTCGTAATTCAGCCCAACGAAGAGGCTTTCCTCGAGCGGTTTGGCAAGCGCAACACCCACCTCGGGCCGGGCTTCAGCTACAAGCTACCGTGGCCGATCGATAAGGTGTACCGCTACAAGACCAGCGAGATTCAGAACTTCGTGCTCGGTGTGATGGATGAAAATGAGGAGACCAAGCCGAACACCGGCTCCCCCGACGATGTGAAGGTGCTGCTCTGGACCAGCCAGCACAATCACGGCTCCTCCAAGGACCCGGAGCAGAATTACAACATGATCGTCGCTAGCAGTGACGTGTCGCTGGATGCTGCGGCCTCCGACTCCGTGCCGGTCAACCTGCTGACGGTCAGCATCCCGGTGCAGTACCGCATCAAAAACCTGACCAACTGGGTATACGAAACCGACAATGCAGGCTCGTTGCTGCAGAAACTCTCCATGCGCGAAGTGACACGCCACTTGATCGGAGTGGATATCAACGACCTGATGGGGTCGGGCCGGACTAAGGCGCAGGAAGACTTGAAAGAGTCCATTCAGGAACAGGCCGACCGCATCCAACTCGGCGCAGAAATTGTGTTCGTAGGGTTGCAGGACATTCACCCGCCTGTCGGCCAAAACGAGCAGTCCAAGGCCAGCGGCGGTGTGGCGGAGAGCTACGAGAAGGTGAACGTGGCCCAGTTGCACAGCGAGACCAATCGGCTTGGTGCGTTGCAGTACAAAGCCGGAAGAGTACCCCAATCGCAAGCTAATGCGGCCGAAATTTTGGCCACCGCGAGCAGCGATAGCACCAACAAAGTTGCCTTGGCCAAGGCTGAGGCCGCTCGGTTCGCCCACCAGATTTCGGCCTTCAGTGCGGCACCAAGCGTGTACGCAACACGCTCGAAACTAGAGACATTCCAGCGGGCAACGCAGGGCGCCCGCAAATACATCCTGTCCGATCCGAACAAAAACGATGTCATCAATTTGGAACTACAAGACAAGTTACGAAGTGATATGCTCGACGTGACTGTTGACCCTAATAATTAAATTTAACATTCTAGAACGATGAAAAAAAATCAAGTCACACTGACGATAGGTGCCTTTTTGGTGACCATCTTCGGTTTCATGCTGCTCACCTTTCAGGTGCGCCAGACGGAGGTGGCCATCAAGACCCGCTTCGGCAGGGCTGTCCAGTCCGATGGCAAGGCCGATCTTGGCCCCGGCTTTCACTTTCGACTGCCCTGGCCTGTCAACGAAGTGTACGTGTTCGACAACCGAATCCAGAGCTCCGAATGGACCTTCGAGGAGACCGGCACCGCCGAGGGCAAACCGATCCTCATCAAGGTATTTGTCACCTGGAAAATCAACGATGCGCTCAAGTTTTTTAACAGCTTCAGCGGCGACTTAGCCAAGGCCAACGTAGTACTCGAAGGCAAGGTGCGGAGCGCCCAAAATGCTGTCATCGGCGAGTACGCCTTCAACAATCTGGTCACGACCAACGAGCAGGACCTCAAACTCGATGCCATCGAGAAAGACATGAGAGAGCGAGTCGGCAGCGACTCGAAGGATAACGGCATAGAAGTCATCATGGTCGGCATCAAGCGACTCGGCATCCCTGAATCGGTCACCAGCGCGGTGTTCGAGCGCATGAAGGCTGAGCGCCAAGCCCGGATTCAGGAGATCGAGGCCGAAGGCGACCGCCAAGCCAAGACCATCAAGGCCGAGGCCGATCTTGAGGCCAACAAGATCCTGGCACAGGCCCGGGCCGAGGCGATCCAGATTAGCGGCGAAGCGGAGGCGCAGGCCGCGAAGTATTACGAAGTGTTTAAGCAGAACCCCGAGTTGGCCAACTTCCTGTTCAATCGCAAGGCACTTGAGGGGCTGCTTAAGGACAACTCCACTCTGATTCTCGATCCCAACACGCCCCCATTCAATCTGCTGACGCAACCGAGTGCCAACAAGCCATGAGCGTTGCCGATAAACCGGCCGCGGCGCAACGCACGGAGGCTATGGACGACGCACGCTCACGTGCGCTGACCGAGGCGCTGCAGAGCAGCTTCAAGGTGGTACGGTTTATCATGGTGATATTGGCTGTGGCGTTTTTCAGCTCCGGTATCACCAAGGTCGACAACAACAAAAAGGCCCTGCACCTGCGGTTCGGCAAATACCAGAGCACCCTCGAACCTGGGCTGGTTTGGGCATGGCCATACCCGATCGATGAAATCGTGCAAATCCCCGTCAACGAAAACCGCACCATCACTTCCGACGTCGGCTGGCGCACCGAGGACGAGGAAACCCCACAGGCAAACATGTCCTTCCAGCCGACTTACGACGGCTATACCCTCACCGGCGACGGCAATGCCATTCACGTCAAGGCGGAGCTGAACTTCAGCCTCGACGAAAAATCCGGCGACGCCATCAAGGCCTACGAGTTTGGTTTCTCCGATGTCACGCAGTTCCTCAAGTCGATCCTCGACAACGCTGTCTACCATGCCTCCGCCGGGCGAAGCGCCCTCAATGCGTACACTCGGCAGTCCGACTTGCGGGACTCCATAGAGCGCCGCGTTAAAAAAACGATCGGCGAGATCGACAGCGATCTACGCATCAAGATCAACTCACTGACACTCGACGTCACCGTGCCGCTCGACGTCAAGCCGGCCTTCGACGCATTCCTGAAAATTCAACAGGAGAGTCAACAAAAAGTCGCGACGGCAAAGGCCGAGGCCGAGAGCGCCAAGGCCAACGCACTTGGCCAAGCCAAGGTTGTCGAGGGCGGCGGCCAGACGACTGCCAACACTCTGCTCACCTCCGTGCAGGCCGAGGCCAAGGCGTTCAAGGAACAAAAGCCTTTTTATGAGGATAACCCCACGCTTTTCGAACAGCGCCTTGTCGCAGAAACCATGCAGCGAGTGCTTACCAACGCTGTCGATGTTTTTTACCTATCCGGACGTCAGCCGCGGATTTGGCTCAACCGCACGCCGGAAAAACGGAAACTGAAAGAAGGCGAAACGCCATGACGGCGCCGGTGCAAACCGCGCTTGGCCAAATAAAATCATAACAGGAAAACCATCATGCAGGTTACATCACTTTTAAGCCGAAAAGAGATCCGAGAGCACCATCACGATCACGAGAGTGACTGCAACAACTGCGGGCACGACCACGAGCACACCGAGTTCAAGCTCACCACCATGATCGCTGGAGTGTTGTTCATCGCGAACTCGTTCCTCATGGAATGGTTCGGTGGCACGGACGACCGGATCGCTGGTGTGAGTGCGTTCATCGGAGCGATCATCCTAGGCCTCCCAATCCTCAAGCTGGCCGTTAAAAGCATCCTGCGCGGCATGCTCACCATCAACGAATTGGTCGCCATCGCATTTCTAGCCGCGATCGCCTCTGGCGAGTCGCAACTGGGAGGCTACCAGACTGCTGGCATCGTCGCGTTTTTTATGCTGCTTGGCGAACTGATCGAAACCCGCACTGCAGCCGGTGCTCGTGCTTCGATCGCGTCACTCGTCAAGATGACCCCGACCAAAGCCCGACGCATTGTCGCTGATGGTGAGGATGAAGTCACCGCGTCCGAACTGAACGTTGGCGACGTGATCCGGATTCGCCCCGGCGACAACGTCGCAGCCGATGGCATCATCGTCAGCGGCCAGGGCTCCATCAATCAGGCCAACATCACCGGCGAATCGCTGCCGGTGGACAAGGCTACGGGTGAGGAGGTCTTCGCCGGCACAACCAACCTGACCGGCGTGCTCGAGGTCAAGATCACCCGCGCCGGTGAGGATACCACCTTTGGCCGCGTGCGTGACCTGATCCTTTCTGCCGAGCAAACCAAGCTGCCAATCATGCGGATCATCGACCAGTACATGGGATACTACACGCCGCTGGTGCTGGTGATCGCCGGTGTCGTCTGGTTTTTCACACAGGACATCCAGCGTGTTGTCTCGGTGCTAGTGATCTCCTGCCCGTGCGCCTTCATTCTCGCTTCGCCCACGGCGATGGTCGCCGCCTTAGCCTCGGCCGCAAGGCTTGGGATCCTTATCAAGAACGTTGCTGACATTGAGATTGCAGCACGCATTAACGCATTTGTATTCGACAAGACTGGTACACTGACCACCGGTGAGCTTGCGGTCAGCCGCCTGGCTCCGCAGGGCGACATCAAACCGGCTGAGTTGCTAAAAATTGCCGCCACCGCGGAGAAATTCAGCAACCATCCGACTGCCAAGGCGCTCGTCAATCTGGCCGGCGAGGCCGGGGTGACCTTGGCTGATCCCGGTGATTTCAAGGAGACCGCCGGCAGGGGTATACAGGCCAGCGTGGACGGTTCGAGCATCGTCATCGGCCGCGCGCAGTGGCTCCGTGACAACGGCGTCACTGATGATTTCGAGTCGAAGGTTGACCTGAAGGAAACCGAAGGCTACAGCCTGCTCTTCGTCGCCAGCGCCGGTGTCTGTATCGGCTGGATCGGCCTGCAGGACGCCACCCGCACCGAGGCCAAGGGGGCACTTGCTGATCTGCTTGAGTCTGGCGTTCGCCGTGTGGCGATGGTTTCTGGCGACCGCCAGCCGGTGGCCGCCCGCGTCGCCAAAGAGATCGGCTGCGGCGAGGTCGTGGCCGAATGTCTGCCACAGGACAAGGTGAGTTTCGTGGATGACCTAAAGAAACGCGGCTACCGCGTGGCCGTTATCGGCGATGGCGTCAACGATGCCCCAGCGCTTGCCGCGGGAGATATGGGCGTCGCAATGGGCGCAGCCGGCAGCGAGGTGGCCATCCAGAGCGCCACCATCGCGCTCATGAACAACGACCTACGCCGGCTACCGTTCCTCGTACGCCTATCGCGACAGACCCGCTCCGTGATCAACCAGAATTTCCTGTTTGGCATCCTGTTCATCATAGTCGGCATGATCCTTGCCAGCTATGGAGTGATCAACCCGATCGTTGCCGCAGTGCTACACAACGCAGGCTCGCTGATCGTGGTGTTCAATAGCGCTCGTCTGGTTCGCCAAGGTGAGGAGTTGGGCTCCTTTGAGCCGGAGTCAGCCTCGGCGGATGCCGAAGACTCGCCCGGCATGGCACCGCAGCCGGCCTGAGGTTTTTAATGAGCAGTGCTAGGCCAATGGCCTAGCACAGGAATAACGCAGCTATGAGTTCAAACGAAACGGTTATTTCCGCACAGGGCCTGACCAAGGTGTTTAAGGATTTCTGGGGCAGGGCCAAGGCGCGCGCCGTCGAGGGCATCGACTTCGAAGTCAAGCGCGGCGAGGTGTTCGGCCTGCTTGGCCCGAACGGCTCCGGTAAATCCACCACGGTAAAAATGCTGCTCGGGCTGCTGTACCCGACCCGCGGCCGCATCACGGTGTTCGACCACTCGCCGCGCCATGTGCAGACCAAGGCACGCATCGGCTATCTGCCGGAGGAGTCGTACCTTTACCGCTACCTTAACTCCGACGAGACAATCGACTTTTTTGGTAGCCTCTTTCACATCGACTCGAAGGAACGCCGCGAACGTGCCGAGCAACTGATCGAGATGGTCGGGCTGGACAACGCCCGGCGCAGGCATGTCGGCGAATTCTCGAAAGGCATGCAGCGCCGCATTGGCCTGGCGCAGGCGTTGATCAACGACCCCGACCTCGTCATTCTCGACGAACCGACCTCCGGCCTCGATCCGATCGGCTGCCGCGAAATTAAGGATTTGATTCTCACCCTCGCCGAGCGTGGCAAGACGGTCGTGTTGTCAAGCCACCTGCTGGCTGATGTGGAGGATGTCTGCGACCGGGCGATGATCCTATATGGTGGCCGCGTGCAGGCGATGGGCACGATGAGCGAGTTGTTGGCCAACCGCGATGCGACGCGCATCACAGCGCCGACCCTCTCGCGCGGCACCATGGACAAGGTTCTTTCGCTGATCCGCGAGGACACCGGATCTGAGGAAGTGCGCGTGGATAATCCAACCCAGAATCTCGAGAGCCTGTTTCTCAACATCGTCGAGCAGGCGCGCCGGAAGGAGTCTGAGACTTCCGGAGCGACTTCCGGTCACAGTGTAGCGGATTATTTGCGTGGCGACACAGCGGGCGAACGGACCGACCGCGTGCTCGGCCACCTCACTCGCGCTACGGACGAACCAACACCCGGCAATGCACCAGAGGTGACCAAGCCAACAGAGACGGTGGACATCGCCACGCTGGCCGACTTAGCCAAGGCCGAGCCGGCCCCGAAAGTCGACGTCGCCCGCAAGAAGGAGGAAAATCTGGACAAAGCGAACGAGAAGCTGGGCGGACTGCTCAGCGACTAATCGATCCGCCTCAAACCAAGCGCCATGTGGCCCATTGCCAAGCAGACCCTGAAAGCCGCCGTCCGGTATCGGTTCGTCGTGGCGATGGTTGTCGCGCTGATGGTCATCGTGTTCGGCATTCCCATGCTGGTAAAGAGCGACGGCACGGCCAAGGGCACAGTGCAACTCGTGCTCACCTACACCCTTGGCTCGACCACCGCACTGCTGGGCATTGCCTCGCTCTGGATGGGGTGCGGCACGCTGGCACGCGAGATCGAGGACAACGTGATGCAGATGGTAGCCGTCAAGCCAGTCGCGCGCTGGCAGGTTTGGCTGGGGAAGTGGCTCGGCATCATGCTGCTCAACGCCGCGTTGATGGTGCCAACCGGACTGGCAATTTTCTTTCTCATCAAAGCCCGGGCCGACTCGCCAGAGCTCGATGAGTACCAAAAGGCCAAGCTGCAAAACGAAGTGCTGGTGTCGCGTAGCAGCGTGCGGGAGCCCGCACCGGACTTTTCGCTGTCGCGCCAGAAGGCGTACCGCTACGCGTTGCTGGTGGCCGAGGGCAAGACGGAGAACCAGTATACGGAGAAAGAGCAGGCGTTCCGCATGTCGGTGACCGGCCCGGAGCACATCCTCTCCTTTCGGCCGGAGTACCCCCGGCTGGTGGAGCAGGCGCAGACCCGGCCTACCGAGGACATATTGACACAACTGAGGCAACTCGAGAACGACGCACTCCGTATGTCCCGGGCCAGTTACGAGATTGTCATGCCCGGGCAGGATCGGTTTTGGGAGTTTCAGATCGATCCCGACATGGTCGATGAGGTCAACCAGAAGCCGGTGTACCTTCGATTCAAGTTCAACGCCGACGACGAGTACGACCCCAAGTCGCACACGCTATGGTTCTCGATCGGTGAAGGCACCAGCAAACGCTGGCCTCCCGAAGGCGCCTTCAAGGAAATGAGACGAGGCTCGAGCGCGTTTCACGAGGAACAACTGCCGGTCGGGATCGTGCCGGACAAAGGGCCTCTGCGGGGCAAGGTGCGTGTTCATTTCATGAACCGCAACAGTGAGCGGCCGATTGTGTTCCTGCTCGAGGACGGCCCGATGATCCTTTATCACGACGGGGGCTTTGGCATGAACCTGTTCCGCGGCCTGCTCATCATTTATTTCTGGCTTGGGCTCATCTCAGCCATAGGCCTGATGGCCTCGAGCTTCCTCTCCTTCCCGGTCGCCACGTTCATGTCCCTGGGTATCCTCCTGATTTCCGCCTCCACTGGCACTCTCGAGCAGATCATCAAGGAGGGCGGCATCACCGGGATCAACCACGAGACCGGCAAAAAAGACGAATCGTCGCTGCTAGACGGCGCGGCCATCTTCTTCGCTCAGGGCGCGGTGGAGATCACCTCAGCCATTTGGGGATACTCACCGGTCGACAGCCTCAGCGCAGGGCGCAAGATCAAGTGGATCACCCTGCTCGCCGCTTTCACCTGGGTCGTTCTGGTCGTAGGCGGGCTTGTGATGCTAGTCGGTTCTATCTTGTTTCATTTCAAGGAGTTAGCGCTTCCTAATCCCACAGCTTCGATGAACTGACACACGGCATGAGACTTCACGGAAAAGCATACAAATTCGTCATGGCCCTTTTGGCCTTGGCCTTCCTGTTTGCCGTGAATTTCAGTCA
>Ga0163108_10004317_pt1 | contig 10074 bp, 12 predicted proteins | sample Fk1155metaG_FD_109644 | JGI IMG/M metagenome (GOLD analysis project Ga0163108, IMG submission 109644) | Marine microbial communities from the Central Pacific Ocean - Fk160115 155m metaG | ecosystem: Environmental > Aquatic > Marine > Oceanic > Photic zone | place: The Central Pacific Ocean...
GCGCCTTGCGCTTCTTGGTCAGGTTAGCCATCGGTTCAGCCCTCCACCACTTCGAGGCCCATCGAACGGGCGGAACCCGCGATGATCTTCATGGCCTGGTCAATGTCATTCGCGTTGAGATCCACCATCTTGGCCTCGGCGATTTCCTTGATCTGCGCCTGGGTGATGGTGCCGGCCGAAACCTTGCCCGGCTCCTTCGAGCCCGACTTCAGCTTGGCTGCCTTCTTGAGCAGGAAGCTTGCCGGCGGGGTCTTGGTGATGAAGGTGAACGAGCGGTCCGCATAGACCGTGATCACGGTCGGGATCGGCATGCCCTTTTCCATTTCCTGCGTCGCGGCGTTGAACGCCTTGCAGAATTCCATGATGTTCACGCCGCGCTGACCCAGAGCCGGGCCGATCGGCGGTGAGGGGGTGGCAGAGCCCGCAGGCACCTGCAGCTTGATATAGCCTTCAATCTTCTTGGCCATCGGGCCAACTCCTTGTTCGCACTGTTCCTGCGCGTCGGTGAAGAAGCGCAGGTCATGTTAAGCGGTCAAACGCCCCGGCCTGTGCATTGCCGCGAGCTCCCGCACGGAATCACCCGACAAGTGCCGGGAGAAGGCCGCGCGGATAGAGGCTCTTGGTCGGAAAGGCAACCCGCAGCGCGCGGCGGGCTGGCATGCGGACAAAGCAGACACCCTGTCCGTTTGAATTGCCATCATTTTCATCACTATTTTCAATAGTCTGTCGCTGCATTTCGCAAGCGGACGGTCAGGGAAGCGGGGCAAAAGGGGACTTTTTGGCTGCAATCCCGGGATTCCTATGCCACGAAGCCCGCCAGTAGGAAATTTCGTGCTCGCCCGTGGGGACGAATGGCAGCTTTGAAATCATTGCAGGAGAAAGCTGCAATTCGCCAAGCCCCCCCCGAAGCGGGCCTACGCCGGCTCATATAACATCGCATCCTGTTCCCATGGTCGCGGTTCAGATTTCCGCGAAGCCGCCATCGATCACGAGCTCCGCTCCCACGACATAGCTCGCCATATCGCTTGCAAGGAACAGCGCCGCATTGGCGATCTCCTCGGGTCGCCCCATTCGCCGGATGGGGATGTGCTGCGCCAGTTGCGCATTCGTTTCACGAAGCTCGTCAGCAGAAGCACCGCCACGGGAGCGTATCGGTGTGTCGATGGCGCCAGGCGAGACCGCGTTGACGCGAATGCCGCGTGGCAAAAGCTCGGCCGAAAGAGTGCGCGCGAAGGAGCGAACCGCTGCTTTGGACGCCGACAATGCCGCAGTCCCCGGGGTTCCGACCTGGTTGAGCCAGGAGGTGTTGAGGATTATGACCGAGCCTTCGCTCATGAGCGGCAACATCGTCTGGATCGTGAAGAACACGCCCTTCACGTTGATGTCCATCAGCTCGTCAAACCGCTCTTGGCCGGTGTCGGCGATCGGAGTTGCGAAGGCCACGCCCGCATTGGCAAACAGAATGTCGAGGCCGCCAAATGCGTCTTCGACTGCTCCTCGCACCGTGCCGAGGTCTGGAAGCGAGCGAACATCGGCCGCCAACGCGAGGTGTTCGCCTCCCAGCTTCCGGCCTTCCCGTTCGACCTTTTCGCGGTCACGGCCTGTGATCGCCACCCGCGCGCCGTGGGCGGCGAAAAGCTCTGCCGTCGCCAGGCCGATGCCGCTCGATCCGCCGGTGATCAGCGCAGTCTTGTTCATCAGAAGCATCGTTCATCCTCCCTGTTGAGCGCAGTGCTGACGCAATCCTTGCAGTTTCGCGAGATCGAACTAAGCTATTGTCGGCGAAGAAAAACTTCGGTGTGACGCGAGGGAAGTGCTTGAGATCGTTGTCCCGACTAAGGTCGCTTCAGGCTTTTGAGGCAGCCGCGCGGCATCGTAGCTTCATCCGGGCAGCGGAAGAACTCGGAATTACCCCTACGGCTGTCGGACAACTCGTTCGTTCGCTTGAGGACTGGAGCGGCCGACCGCTGTTTCGGCGCTCGCGCTCGGGGAAGGAGCGCCTCAGCCTTACCGAGGAGGCAACTGCAGCGCTGGAGGATATCTCGGCAGGACTCGACGCACTCGAGAACGGCATGGCGCGGCTCAAAAGCCCCGGGACGCGTTCAACCGTTCTGGTGACGACCTCGCATGCTCTGGCAGCGAATTGGCTGATTTATCGCCTGCAGCGCTTTTCCGACCTTCATCCCGACATTGACATCCGCTTGGACGTATCGGATCGCACGCTGGATATTGCGCGCGGCGAGGCAGATATCGGGGTCCGGTGCGGACCAGGCGGCTGGCGTGGCCTTAAGGCGGCGAAGCTTATGGACGAGGTCATTGTCGCTGTGACAAGTCCGAACCTGCTGACCGAAGGTGATCCGGATGCCGGCTGGTTCGCCCGGCAACAGCTTATCGAGGATGCCTCGCCTCATCCGGGCGGGGACTTTCCTTCTTGGCGCGACTGGTGCGGCCGGTTCGGCATGAAGCAGCAGAGTCCGGCGTCAATTATGAAGATCAACTCGGCTTCCGCAGCGATTCAGGCTGCCGTTACGGGCCATGGCATCGCGCTGGTTCGCAGGGCGCTCGTGGCGAACCTCCTGGCTACGCGGCAACTGCAGCAGGTTTGGCCCGGTCAAGAATGGCCCATCAACTGGTCCTACTATGTCGTCACTGCGGCTGGAGCTGATCGGCGGCGCGAGGTGAGAGCCTTTTATGACTGGCTCGTTGACGATACCCTCACGGGCCTTGCTACGCCGTGATTCCACCCACCTGCGGTCATTCCCGCCAAGCGCTCGCAATCCGGAGAGCGGACGCAGCGCTGTTGCTCCGCGCGGCGCGTGCCTATTCCGCAGACCGTGGGCGGCGCAGGCCTTTGGTGCGGCTGGTGAGGTGAAAGTTGTGGCACAGAGCGCACTTGTAGGTGCGCAGCGACAGCGGGGAGAGCAAGGCGGCCGCATCCGCCGCCTCACGGCTGGCAAAGCGGCGCTTGCGCTGACAGATGCCGAGGCGGGTTTTCAACGGCCCAAAGCAAAGGATGGCGTTTGGCGGTGCACCGGCCCCGCAGGGGCCGCAAGGGCGACCGCCCGCCCGCAGGCGCCCGGAGCGAAGCGGAGGAGCAGCGCCGAGGACGCGCCCGCGGAGGCGGGCCCGCGCTCCAGACCCCTCACTTGACCAGTTCGACCTCGTCGAAGCCCAGTTCCACCGGCGTGGCGCGCCCGAAGATCGAGACTGACACCTTGACCTTCGACTTGTCGAAATCGAGCTCTTCGACGACCCCGGTGAAGCTCGCGAACGGGCCGGCATTGACCTTGACCGAATCGCCGATCTCGTAATCGATGTGGACTTCGCGCTTGGGCGCCGCCTTGGCCTGCTCGACCCCGCCGAAATAGCGCGCGGCTTCCTTTTCGGAGATCGGTTGCGGCTTGTTGCCCGAACCGAGGAAGCCTGTCACCTTCGGGGTGTTCTTGACGAGGTGGTAGATATCATCCGTCATGTTGAGCTTGGCGAGCACATAGCCGGGCATGAACTTGCGTTCGACCTGCACCTTCTTGCCGCGCTTCACTTCGATCACGGTTTCGGTCGGCACCTGCACTTCCTCGACCCCGTCAGACAGGCCCAGCCGTTCGGCTTCGGCGACGATCGCGTCGCGCACCTTGTTCTCGAAACCCGAATAGGCGTGAATGATATACCAGCGAGCCATGAGGCGTGATCCTTGCGAAATGATGGTCGTGCAAATGCGTGAAAGAAGAAGGCCTTACTGCAGCAGGCCGATCGCGGCGCGCACCACCGCGCCAAAGGCACTGTCGACGCCGAGGAAGAACAGCGACAGGATCACCATGAAGATGAACACGAAAATCGCCGTGCGCACGGTTTCCTCACGGGTCGGCCACACCACCTTGGCGGTTTCGGCGCGCACCTGATTGACGAATTCCGCAACGCTCGTTTTGCGCTTTTTCTCTTCGGTCATGGGACCTTCAGTTCCTTTATCAAACCTGCCTGCGCGTTCCGCATCGCTCGAAGGTAAGAGGCCGCGCCGCCCGGCACAAGCTTGCCGGAGGGGCTCTTCAGTTCAGCGATGTCGGAAAAGACGGTTGCGCTCTTACGCCGCGACCGCCGCAAAAGCAAGAGAGCCGCGCAAAACGCGCGGGCGCAGGCTAGGCAAGGGGCCGCGGGCGCACTAGGCCAAGGGTCTGACGCGCGCGGCGCAGCAAAACGGGGATCACGGCACATGGTAGCAAACGGCGGCGCAAGCCTTGGGGAAAGGCTGGTTGCTCCGGTCAGCAATGTTTCGGACTTCATCTGGGCGGGCACCTGGGATGGCGTCGAGGTGCTTGCCTTCCCACCGATGACTCTGATCCTGCTGGGCATGGGCCTGTGGATCATGGTGGGCCTGAAATTCTATCCCATCGTCAAGCTGGGCAGCGCATTCAAGGGCCTGTTTGCCGGCCGCAAGGGACAAGGCGAAGGCGAGATTTCGCCGTTTGCCGCCCTCTCGACCGCGCTTTCCGGGCAAGTCGGCACCGGCAATCTGGCGGGTGTCGCCACCGCGATAGCGCTGGGCGGGCCGGGCGCCGTGTTCTGGATGTGGATCACCGCGCTGTTCGGCATGGCGCTGGCCTTTGCCGAAGGGGCCCTGTCGATCCGCTATCGCGAACGCACCCCGGACGGGGCCTATCGCGGCGGTCCGATGACTTACATCAGGCTTGGCCTCGGGCCGAAATGGACCTGGCTTGCAGTGGTGTTCTGCGTCGGCACGCTGTTTTCCGCGCTGGTTACCGGCAATTCGATCCAGGCCAATGAAGTGGCGAGCGGGCTCAAGGAATTGTTCGGCTGGGAACGCTGGATTGGCGGACTGGTGGTCGCCGTCGCGGTGTTTGTGGTGATCATCGGCGGGATCAAGTCGATCGGCAATATCGCGGAGAAGGTCGTGCCGTTCATGGCCTTTGCCTATGTCGCGATGGCGCTGACGGCGCTGGTGCTCAATGCCAGCGAATTGCCCGAAACCTTCGGCCGGATCTTCGCCGGAGCCTTCAACTATCAAAGCGCGAGCGGCGGGTTCCTTGGCGCGGCGCTGATCCTTGCGATCCGCGCCGGCGTCGCGCGCGGGCTGTTCTCGAACGAGGCCGGCCAGGGCTCAACCGCGATGGCGCACGCCGTCGCGCAGACTGACGACCCGGAAATGCAGGGCCGCATGGCGATGATGGGCACCTTCATCGATACCATCGTGATCTGCACCATGACGGCGCTGGTGCTGCTGACGGTAAAGGGCGACTTCACCTATCAGGGTATGCCGGTCGAGCATGTCTGGCAATCCGATCTCGGCACCACGGGCGCGGCCGGCTTCGTGACCACGTCAGGGGCCTTTGCCGCGGCTTTCCCGACGCTGATCGCGGGCATTCCGCTTGGCACGCTGGTTGCTTCGATCGCGCTGATCCTGTTTGTCTTCACCACGCTGCTGACGTGGAGCTATTACGGGGAACGGGCGATCACCTTTATCTATGATCGTATCCCCGGCGCGACCGCACGCGGCGAAAAGGTCTTGCATGTGGCTTGGCGCGTGGTGTGGTGCGTGGCGATCTACGTGGGCGCGACCCAGCCTTCGGAACTGGTGTGGCGGCTTGGCGATATCTCCAATGCGGCCATGGCTTTGCCCAACCTGCTCGCGCTCGCGGTGCTATCGGGCGTGGTCTTTGCGCTGGCACGGGGCGACCGCAAGGCCGGGCCCGATCACGCCGCCGATACGCGCGACGAACCCGGAGACTTGTGATCGGCGCCGATCAGCGCCCGGTGAGCAGGGCCAGCAGCCTTTCGGCAAGGCCGGGGGCTTCCATCGGCTGCACCCGGCCATAGGTCTGCGCGCGCAGCGAGGCATCGCTATAGGGACGCGGGCTGACCCAGCGATCGGGGCGCGAGGATCGGAAGGTGTAAGCGCTCATGCGGGGCTCCTTGGTTGCGTGCAAATTCGGCTCGTCGATGAATTTGCACGCTTCACCTTACCGGAATATGAGCGCAGCGTTTAGGCGCGGTTCAGGCAAGCGCGCGCGACGACAAGGCGGAGGCTGCCCGCCTGGCACAATCGATCAGGACCATGAGGAAGAAGGGCCGCGCTTGGCAGGGGTGACAGGATTCGAACCCGTGGCCCTCGGTTTTGGAGACCGATGCTCTACCAGCTGAGCTACACCCCTGCAGCGCGGCAGGCGGCTCCTCTATCGAAGCCCACCCGCTTAGGCAACATCCGAATTTGCCGGCCTCCCCCTCACAATCCTTTCGCTGGTGCAGCACGCAGGCTCGCGGTATTCTGCCTTCCAGCCATGCATGCGCCCCATACCCCGCCGCCTATCCCGATCGAAACCCTGCTGCTCGCCTATCGCAGCGGCATCTTCCCGATGGCCGACAAGCGCGAGGATAACGACATTTTCTGGGTCGAGCCGCGTGAGCGCGCGATCCTGCCACTCGATGGCCTTCACCTCTCCAAAAGCCTGCGCAAGGTGATCCGCGCCGATCGCTTTGCCATCACGGTCAATCAGGCGTTCGAGCCGGTGATCCGCGCCTGTGCCGAGCCGCGCCCGGATCATCCCGAAACCTGGATCTCGGAACGCATCGTGCAAAGCTATATCGGGCTGCACCGCGTGGGCCATGCCCATTCGCTCGAATGCTGGCTGGCGGACGAGACCGGTGAGAGACAACTCGTCGGTGGGCTTTACGGCGTGTCATTCGACCGCGTGTTCTGCGGCGAGAGCATGTTCAGCCGCACCGACAATGCCAGCAAGGTCTCGCTCGCCTGGCTAGTCGCGATCCTGCGGCAAGCGGGCTACACCTTGCTCGATTGCCAGTTCATGACCGATCATCTGCGCAGCATGGGCGCGATCGAAATTCCGCAGGCTGAATACCGGAAGCGGGTGCATGCCGCGCGCGGCGCGCCGCGCACCAGCCTCGGCACGGCATGGCGCTGCTTCATGCAAGCCGGAACGGCCGATCAGGCAGGGTCGGCGGCAGGCTCGGGTGCGGGGGCAGCCGCAGGCGCGGGTTCCGGTGCAGCGGTGGGCGCAGCCGCCGGAGAAGGGCTCGCCGCAGGTCGCGGAGACGGCTTGGTGCTGTCACCCGGGAAAGCCATTTTGCAGTCCTTGACCCAGACGTCATAGACGGGGTGCTCAACCACATTGAGGCTCGGCGACTCGCGGAACAGCCAGCCTGAGAACACCCGCGCAGGCGGCGTATTGTCGCGCTCGCGGATGTCGACCTGCACGAATGCGCCGACTTCCTGCGGCATTTCCCACGGCGCGGTGCGCTCACAGGCGGAAAGCCGGATAGTGACCGGGCCAAGCGTGCGGGCCTCGCCCGGTTTCAGCTCGATCTCTTCGGAGACATTGTTGCGCTTGTTAAGCAGGCCAAGCCGCGCGACGCGCTCTTCCATCGGAGTTGCGCCGCTATCCTGCGCAGGCGTGCCGCTGGCATCGCTGATTGGCCGCTTGATCGGCACTTCGACGGTTTCGGGTGTCTCGGCGGCCTGCTCACACGCAGCGAGCAAGACGAGCGGTGCGATCAGCGCGGCACGGCTCACTCGAAATACAAGGCCGCGCATCGCGCTGCCTCAGCCCTCAGCGCCGGGCGACCACGCCTCGTAATCGCCGACAGCGCGTGCGCGCTGGCCGCCGCGCTCGAGCGCGCCTTGCGGGCGATAGGCGGCAGGCGTGCCGGTGGCATTGGGCGTGTAGTCGACTTCCCACACCTTGGGCGGGGGCAGATGGCTTTCGGGCACATCATCATAGGTGCCATGGAGCCAGCCGTGCCATTCCGAGGGCACCCGGCTCGCATCATTGCTGCCGGCATAGATCACCCAGCGCTTTTCGCGGCTGGTGTAAGAGCCATTGGGCAGCGCGCCGCTGCCTGCCGGATGGCGTTCGCGGAAATAGCGGTTGCCGGCACTATCCGTGCCCACATGCTCGCCCTTGCGGCGCGAAAACAGCAGGGTGCCGATCGTGGCACCGTCCCACCAGGTGAAGATTTTTGCAAGGATACCCATGGCCGCGCGGGTTAGAGGGATTCGCGGCTGGCTTCAAGCGCCCATCACGGCAGGGTATAGACGACCCAGTCGCCCGGCTTGATGCCAAGCGCTGCTGCGCGCCCGGCGCGCAGTTCGAGCACTGCCGAGGCCAGCCCGCGCGATGGCACCGGATCGAGCGAATAGGGCACGGTGTTGGCCGCGATATTGGTGATGCGGCCATCCGGCCCGATAAAGATGATGTCGAGCGAAAGCGGCGTGTTCTTCATCCAGAAGCTGCGCGGTTCGGGCGCAGCCGAGGGAAAGATCATGCCTTCGAAGTCGCTCAGCTCGGTGCGATACATCAACCCGCGCGCCTGGGCTGCGACGGTGTCCGCCAGTTCGACCCGGAAGCGGTGCTCGGCCGTGCCGCGCACCACCAGATCGATCACCTTGAGGCCCGACACGGGATGACGCGCCGCCGCCTCGGCTGTGCTGGCTACGGCAGCGGGTGCGCGGGCCCCGACGCTTTCGCCTTGCGAACAGGCGGCCAGCACCAATGCGGCGCCTGCGAGGATCATCCTTACCATGGCGTGTTTATTCCTTCGTCATTGCCATCAGTGCTTTCAGCCTCGGCCAGCCAATCCGCGATGTCGTCTTGGGTGGCAGCTTCGAGGATGAAGCGGGCATGCGCCAACTCGTGGCCTGCCCGAAGCATTGCTGCAATGGCTTTTTCGCGGATGCGGGGATCGTGGGGCGCATCATCCCGGCTGAACGGGCCAAGCCGCCGCTTTTCGGCGAGCCGCACCGCGGCGCGGCGCCGCGCCGCTTCGCCCGGAGCGTGATCGGCGCGGATCGGCTCATCAACCCCGGCCGCCCACAAGGCCTGTTCGATCCGCCGCGCGCCGAACCCGCGCGCCGCCAGATCACGGCTGCGCATCCGGGCATAGGCATCATCATCAACATAGCCCAGTTCGATCATGCGGCGCACCAGCGCCGGGATATCGATCGCAGCATCCCGCCCATCCTCGCCTTCCGCCGCTCCCCGCTCGCGCAGCTTGCGCGCAAGAAACGCCTCGAGCCGTGCACCCGTGGTCGCAAAGCGCGCGACATAGGCCAGCGCGAGATCGTGCAAGGCCGTCTGATCGAGCGGACGCGGGGGCCGTTTCGCCTTACGCGGGCGCTGCGCGGCGCGCGGATCATCGGCGCCTTCAGCCGCGCTGTCGGCACGGCTGCGGCGGCGGCCATGGCTACCGCTTGATGACGAATTCGCTTTACCTGAAACCATTTCGCCTTATTCGTGCCACACTCCTTGGGAAATGCAAAAAACGGGAAGGACGTGGGGCTCGCCTCACTGTAACGGGGTTACTCTGGACAGGCATCACACTGCGGTGATCCTCTCCACAAGTTACGGGTTTCGCTGAGATTATGACCGACGCCGCCTTGATGCCGACGCCGAATGATTGCGACTTGCCACGCATCCGCGCGCAGTTCGCAACCTTCAATGAGGCGATCGATTATGCTGCCCGCAGCAAGAAGGGCCTCAATTTTCACGACATGCGTGGAGAACTGGCGCGCGTCTATCCCTATGCCGAAATGCGCGACGATGCGCTGGCGATGGCGCGCCGTCTGGTCGCCTTCGGAATCAAGCGCGAGGATCGCGTCGCCCTGATCGCGGAAACCGGGGCGGATTTCGCCGCGCTGTTCTGCGCCTGTGTCTATGTCGGCGCGTGGCCGGTGCCGCTGCCCCTGCCCACCAGCTTCGGCGGCAAGGAAAGCTTCATCGATCAGCTCGCGGTGCAATTGCAAAGCTCGGACCCGGCAATCCTGCTCTATCCCGCCGAAATCACCGAAATGGCCGCAACCGCCGCCGCGCGGCAGGGCTGCCATGCCGAAAGCTGGGAAGATTTTGGCACCCGCGCCGATCCGCCCTGCGATCTGCCGCAGGCCAGCCCCGATGATATCTGCTATCTGCAATATTCCTCGGGCTCGACCCGTTTCCCGACGGGGGTCGCCGTCACCCACCGCGCGCTGCTGCATAACCTCTATGGCCATGCCGCAACGATGCATCTGGGCGAGAATGATCGCTGCGTCAGCTGGCTGCCGTGGTATCA
>Ga0163108_10004318_pt1 | contig 10073 bp, 9 predicted proteins | sample Fk1155metaG_FD_109644 | JGI IMG/M metagenome (GOLD analysis project Ga0163108, IMG submission 109644) | Marine microbial communities from the Central Pacific Ocean - Fk160115 155m metaG | ecosystem: Environmental > Aquatic > Marine > Oceanic > Photic zone | place: The Central Pacific Ocean...
AAGAAAATTCTATATTTGTTATTTGCAAAACTAAATCATCCTAATAGTATTATTGTTAAATTTAGGTATTATAATAAAATATAACCAATGTACGCAATTTATCAATTTTAGCTACAAAAATAAATTAAGGCATCATAAAGAAATTAAATGAATAATATATCTAAAAAAAACCTTATAGAAATAAAAAATATTTTACTCTCCATAACCATTGATGCTTGTCAGTTAATAATGAATAATAAAGATTCTGAAATAGAAATTAAAAAAGACGGAACTCCTGTCACAATTGCCGACAAAACAGCAGACGACTTTATTCATAAAAGCCTGAAAAAAAAATTTTCTAATATCCCTATTCTTAGCGAAGAAAGAAAGATCCCTATAGATTGTTACGGCAATAATTTACATTGGATAATAGACCCTCTAGATGGAACAAAATCATTCATAGAAGGGGGACAAGATTTTTCAACATGCATTTCACTGGTTAAAAATAAATCTCCAATTTTAGGATGCATAGGACATCCTCCTAGTTTAAATTGCTGGATAGGAGGAAAAAAAATAAGCGCATATAAAAAAGAAAATAATACAATGAAAAATATATATTGTAGAAACATTCCTATTAAAGGTCCTACAATTGCGATTAGTCGTCATCATATAGGCCCTAAGCTAAAAACATGGTTATCAAATATAAATTATTTTGAAACAAAAGAAATAGGAAGCGCTTTAAAATTTGCTCTTTTAGCAGAGGGAAAAGCAGATATTTTTCCAAGAACAAGCCCAACTTTTGAATGGGACAGCGCAGCAGGCCAAGCTATAGTAGAAGGAGCAGGAGGAAATGTAATACAAATGAATTCAAACAAAATGATATACGGAAGAAAGGATAAAAAAAATCCAGATTTCATCGCATTTGGGAAAAAAAATTGGAGCAATTATTTAAAGGAAAAAAATATTGATTAAGATGTCTACTTATATTTGGATTAGCTGCTTTATACTAAGTTTTTTTATAAACATATTAATGATAAAAATTTGTATTCCAATTTTAAAAAAAATAAATGCAATAGACACTCCTAATGTTAGGTCTAGTCATTCCATCCCAACGCCAAAAGGCGCAGGAATTGCAATAATTATATCTTTATTACTCTTATTTTATTTCTTTTTTCCCAAAGAAAATAATATATTTTTAATAAGCATGATAATTATTACATTAATGTCTTTTTATAACGATTATAAACAATTATCCGTATTATTGAGACTATCATTTCAATCATTAATTTTAATATTTATCTTGACCTTATGGACTCCAATTAAAGATATCACGTTTTTAAATGCTTTTATCCCTATGTGGTTAGAAAAAACTGTAATATTTTTTGCTTTCCTATGGTTTATAAATTTATTTAATTTCATGGATGGAATAGATGGCATTTCAAGTATACAATGTATAATTATAGGTTTAGGCGCTACACTATCTCTATATTTATCTCAGAAAACATTCGACCTCGAACTTTTCTTAAGTGCCTTTATAACTGGTGCAGGCATCGCTTTTTTATTTTTTAATTGGTATCCTGCTAAAGTATTCTTAGGTGATGCCGGCTCTATACCTATTGGTTTATTAAATGCACTTTTACTATTTTTACTATGCAAAAATAACCTTTGGTTTGTAGCCTTAATACTAAACAGCTATTATTTAACGGATTCTACATTTACTTTATTAAAAAGAATAAAAAATAATAAGAAGCCGTGGAAAGCTCATAAAGAACATTTCTATCAAATAGCTGTTCAAAATGGCACTAAGCATTCTAGTGTTTGTAAAATAATATTATTACACGGGATGCTATTAATTTTAATATCAATAGTGGCAACAATTAAACCAACAATACTATTCATTGCGACTTCCATTATCATTTCTGGCGCTTCTACTTGTTATCTTCTATATTATCTGAAAAATAAATTAACTAGTGATTTGGATATTAATTAATGCACTCAATTTTTCGCTTGGTCTTAATAAGTTGCATAGATGCATTATTATCTATTTTAGCTTTTTTCGCAGCTTTTTGGCTTAGATTAGAAACACTTCCAAATGACCCAATCGCAATAATTCTTGTTATATTAATAACAACTATCTTTTCTTTTTCCATTTTAGGTGTATATAAAAGAATTTGGCGTTACTCTTCTACGGAAGACTTATTAATAATTACAAAAGCATCTCTATTATCCATCTTACTTACAGCTTTTGTATTATTTTTTATGATTAGACTAGAAGGAATTCCTCGTTCTACCATAATAATATTTTTTATATTATCAATAATTTTTAGTGGAGGAATCCGAATAGGATATAGACTAATTAGAGATAAAACACTTACGCCTATATATAATACAAATGAACGAATAAAAGTGATTTTAATAGGTGCTGGAGACCAAGCTGAAGCCTTTATAAGATCATCTCATAAACCTGATGGCCCTTATCATGTCGTTGGAATATATGATAATGACAAAGGAAAACTGGGAAGAAAAATTAGAGATGTAGATATAATTAGCTCTATAAATAATATAGAGAAAAATAAAAGCCTTGATCTACTTAAATCTAAAAAAGTAACTAAAATTATAATTACTGATCCAAAAATATCACGTGAAAATATAAACTTATTATTCAAATTTTGTGATAAAAATGGAATATCTCTTTCGCGATTACCTAAAATTTCAGAATTAGATAAAACATTATCAAATAACCAAAATGAAATAAGGCCAATAGATATAGAAGATCTGTTAGGAAGAGCTGAAACTAGATTTAAGAAAAATAATTTACAAAAACTTATAAACAATAAAATAATTTTAATTACAGGTGCTGGAGGTACAATAGGAAGTGAATTGTCTAAACAGATTTCCGATATGTCCCCTAAAAAAATAATACTTACGGACTATTCAGAATTTGCATTATGGAATATTAATGACCAAGTTTCAGCAAAATTAGATTCAAAAATAATAATACCAATACTTTTAGATGTAAGAGACCTTAATGCCGTTGACAGTATATTTAAAATATATCAACCCAATATTGTACTTCACGCCGCCGCACTTAAACATGTGCCAATCTGTGAAAATCATCCATTCGATGCAATAAGAACTAATATTATAGGAACAAAAATAGTATCACAAAAAGCAATTGAATATAATACAAACATTATGACATTAATCTCCACAGACAAGGCTGTAAACCCAACTAATTTTATGGGGGCATCTAAAAGAGCTGCAGAAATATATATCCAAGGATTAGACAGAAAAAATTCTAAGACAAAATTTGTAACCGTAAGATTTGGAAATGTTTTAGGATCTACAGGTTCAGTAATTCCTTTATTTCAAAATCAAATTATCAGAAAAGGGCCAATAACTGTGACTCATAAAGATGCCACAAGATTCTTTATGAGCGTAAAAGAAGCTGTAGAACTAGTTTTAATTTCCCTTACTCTAAAATCTAATAGAGAAAAGGGAGGCATAACTGTATTAGAAATGGGCAAACCCATGAAGATTGATAATCTTGCAAAACAATTAATCCGCCTATCAGGATTAACGCCAGAAAAAGATATTAAAATAGAATATACAGGGCTTCGTACAGGTGAAAAGCTTCATGAAGCATTGTTTCACGATGACGAAGAGAAAATTTCTACAGACCATCCCGATATATTAATTGCAAAATCTAGAGAGATGCCATTTATAAACATTTCTAATATTATTAATAACATTGAAAAACAAATTGCTAATAACAACCAAAAAGAGGCAATAAATGAATTATTAGAATTAGTTCCAGAATTTATAATTGATCCTAATAATAAAATGTATTAAGGAGTATACATGTACTCAAATTTAATAAAAATAAAACGTGCATTAGTGTCTCTATCAGATAAAACAAATATTGATATTCTTGTTAAAATATTTCAAACTTATAATATTGAAATTATTTCGACAGGTGGGACTGCTAAACTATTAAGAAAATATGATTTAAAAGTTATAGAAGTTTCTAACTATACTGATTTTCCGGAAATATTAAATGGAAGAGTAAAAACACTGCACCCAAAAATACATGGTGGACTCCTGGCCCGCCACACGAATCCTAGTCACAAAAAAGAAATGCGAGCAAACAATATAAATCCTATACAACTTGTAATAGTAAACCTATACCCCTTTTCAGAAGCAGTAAGAAAAAACCTTAATTATCAAAATTGTGTAGAAAATATTGATATAGGAGGGCCCTCTATGATTAGATCTGCTGCCAAAAACCACGAAAATGTATGCGTAATTACAAATGTAGAAGATTATAAAAGCTTTAAAGAAATACTTATAATGAATAAGGGCTCAACTAATTTAAAAGACAGAAAATTATATGCCGCAAAAGCTTTTATGAAAACTGCTTATTATGACTCTTTAATTTCTTCGTGGTTTAATAAAAGTTTAAATATTAAATGGCCAAATACAATTACTATTCCAGCAAAATTATCTAAAAAGCTTCGTTATGGAGAAAACCCACATCAAGATTCTGCTGTGTACGAAAATACTAATTTTCAACTAAATGGAATTGTAAAAGCAAAACAACTTCAAGGAAAACCTCTTTCCTATAATAATATAAATGATTCAGATGCTGCTTTTGAACTTATAAAAGAATTTTCTGAGCCATCAATTGCTATTATTAAACACGCAAACCCGTGCGGTGTATCCTCAGGAAAAAAACTTACAGTCGTCTGGAAAAATGCATTAAGAACCGATCCGCAAAGTGCTTTTGGAGGGATTGTAGCGTGTAATAAAGAAATTAAGGAAGACCTTGCAAAAGAAATGAAAAAAATCTTCTTAGAAGTAATAATTGCGCCTAAATTTTCTAAAAAAGCAATAAATATATTTTCAAAAAAGAAAAATTTAAGATTATTAAAAATAAAAAAGTCTTATGTTCAAAACAACAGTGTAATAAAACAAATTTCTGATGGCTTCTTGCTTCAAGATAATGACAATATAAATTTAAATATAAAAAACTTTAATATTGTTACAAAAAAGCAGCCCTCAAAAAAAGAAATAGAAAACTTAATTTTTGCTTTTAAAGTTGCTAAACATGTAAAATCTAATGCCATAATTTATGCAAAAAACAAATCAACTGTAGGAATAGGTGCAGGACAAATGAGCAGAATTGATTCCACTAAAATAGCCGCTATAAAATCAAAAAATGCTTCTAAATTAGCTAATTTAAAAAATAACATGACAAACGGGTCGGTATTAGCATCTGATGCATTTTTTCCTTTTTCAGACGGCCTATTAGCAGCAGCAAAAGCAGGCATAACTTCCGTTATACAACCTGGAGGATCTATAAAAGACAAAGACATAATAAAAGTTGCAAATAAATTAAAACTTTCAATGGTATTTACGGGTATAAGACATTTCAGGCATTAAAGACTTTTTGGTTCAGACACTTTTAACATTAAGACAAAACCTATTAAGAGAAATAATATAATAGTGCTCATTCCTATGCGCTGACTATCATAAATAGTAACAACAAATGCTAAAATTGCTGGACCTAAAAATGAAGTACATTTACCTGAAATAGCAAAAAATCCGAAAGTTTCAGTATTGTTCCCCTTTTTAATAAATCTTGCCATAAAAGATCTGCTGGATGCTTGTACAGACCCAATAAAAAACCCTAATAAACAGCCAAAAAACAAAAATGTATTTTTGTCACTAATAAATAATGTAAAAGTTCCAATAATTATTAAAAATAATAAGGAAATTAATATAATATTTTTAGGTCCAAATTTATCGTCAAAATAAGAAAAAAATAAAGCTCCTAAGCCCGCAGTTACATTAATCAAAATTCCAAAAACAATAATTTCAGAAAAATTCATATTAAATGTGCCTGAAGCATATAAACCTCCAAATGCAAATAATGTATTTAACCCATCTGTATATATCATTCTAGCAAGTAAAAATTTACCCATAGAATTATATGCTAATATATTTTTAAAGTTATTTATTACTTCAAAAAATAAATTATTGTTTTTAATTAATGAATTTTTAAATTTAGGAATTTTATAAAACAATGGAATAGAAAATATTATAAACCAAATTGCAACTATAGGGCCAGATATTCTAATATTAGCCGCATTTTCTTTTCCTATGCCAAATAAAGGTGTTTCAGTCTGAACAAAACCAAACAAAATTATTAAAAGACAAACTATGCCACCAAGGTAACCTGTGGCCCAAGCTTTGCCAGAAAGGTCCCCAATTTTATCTTTAACAGAAAAAATGGGAATTAAAGAATTATAAACTACACAACCTAATTCATAACATAAATTTGAAAAAACAATTACAACGCATACTAATAAAACACTTGTATAGGCAGGATAAGCAAACCATAAAGAAGCGGCTCCTATAGAAGAAAAAACCGTCAATAATATTAACCAAAATTTATGACTGTTATTTTTATCAATTAGTTTTCCTAAAAATGGGGATATTAAAGCTATTAATATTGCAGAAATTGAGATTGCCCATCCCCACAAAACTGATGCCTTTTCTGCATCTCCCACTATGGCTTTTTCAAAATAAGAGGCAAAAATAAAAGTAATAACTACTGTAGAAAATGGTGAGTTTGCCCAATCATACATACAATAAGCACTAAACGGCCTTATCTTTTTAAACAAACTACATTCCTTCTTTAAACTTTTTTACTTTTATATCTATTTCTGCTGCACGTTTAATATTACCAGGATGAATTCTATAGAAAGAATCTTTCATTAATATTGGCATATAAATAGATAATCTTCTAAAATAATTTGCAGCTTTATCTTGTTTGATTCCTGCCCTTAATACAAATTCAACACCCAATAAATCTGCTTCTGATTCTTTTTTTCCCGTTTGAAAAACAAAAATATCACTTAAACTTCTTATTGAGGGGGAATCTGTTAAAGTCAAAGGATAAACTTCTGATTCAGATATTGCATTACCCTCATAATGATAAATATTATGAACAAGTTCGTGTCCAATTAAAAAAGCTAATTCCTGGTCATTCTTTATAAAATCTAAAGTCGCTATAGTAATAAATATTTTTGACCCATCAGCATAAGCATTTGGGATTGGCGAAATCATAATTTGAACCGGATATCCACATATCGTTTCTGCTTTAAGTTCATAAGTATAATGCTTTTCATTTCGCAAAACAGTTATATTTAAAAAATTATTATTTTCTGCTTTTTTTAATAAACTTCTAAAATTATTTTTTAAATTTTTATTTCCACTAATAGAATAAATCAAATCTCCTTCTAATAATCCTATTTGTTCTGCAGGGCTATTATGAGCAATTGATATTATCATAGGAAACTCTTTAAAATTTTTATTATGATTGTTATTAATATTTGGTGCAGCAGCCCAAAAAGATGGATGCAAACTAACATCTAAATCTTCATAGCTTGCTACCATTAAACCAAATGCATTTATATTTGCCTTTAAACAAAACTCTTTATTTGTCTTCATAATCTGCCATGCTATATCGTGCAACCGCCTATTTGCTGAAGAAACCGCAGACACAACTTCATTTCCTTGTAACAATGTTTCTTTCTCATAATTAAAATTATTCGTAATTAAATTGCCTTCTTCTAATGTGGCGCAAGAAGATATCAATAAGATTATTAAGCTTAATGTTTTATTCATAACTTATTATACCACAAAAAACTTAATTACAAATGGTCTTAAAAAATAAGAATTGATCAAAGTTTGGAGCGGGCGAAGAGATTTGAACTCTCGACATCTTCGTTGGCAACGAAGTGCTCTACCACTGAGCTACGCCCGCATATCCTATACTTCAAGAGAACACGTTATAAGATATTTAAACATTTTGGTCAATGAGTTAAGAGTTGCTATAATTAAAAATAATAAAAAAATAACTAAAAGAAATGCAAAATATAATTATAATCAATAAAAGAGATTAAAAAAATTAACAATCTATTTTTTGGAAAACATAAATGAACGATAATAATTTAATAAAAGAAAATTTAGTAATAGATTCAAATATGGAGTCATTCTCTACTGATGTAATAGAAGCATCAAAAGAAGTTCCTATCATAGTAGATTTTTGGGCAGACTGGTGTGCACCATGTAAACAATTGGGTCCAATATTAGAATCTACTATTAAAGCTTATAATGGAAAAATTCGCCTAGTTAAAATCGATGCAGATAAAAATGAGAGTCTAATGCAACAACTAAAAATTCAATCATTGCCAACAGTTTTTGCATTTTTTAATGGACAACCCATAGATGGTTTTTCCGGTGCTATGCCAGAAAATGAAGTTAAGAATTTTATTAAAAAAATTATAAGCTCGTCTGGTGGAGACAAAGAAGAACAACTAAATATAATGATAAAAGAGGCTGAATCAAAATTTGCAAAAGAAGAATTTGAAGAAGCTCTTCAAGCATTTTCTCTTCTTTTGTCAGAAGATGCTGCTAATTCAAAAATTATTGCAGGATACGGAAAATGTCTATTAAAACTTAATAGAGATCAAGAACTAGACGAATTAATTGATGGATTAGAAGAATCTATTTTGACAGAAGCTCCAATTGAAAGTTTACTTTCTTTAAAAAAATTAGCACAAAATAATAAAAATGCTGGCAAACCAGAAGATTTTACTGAATTAGTAAGATCTGATCCAAAAAATAATAACGCCAGATTTAAATTATCAGAAGCACTTCTAGCCCAAGATAAAAAAGAAGAGGCAATTTCTCACTTATTAGAAATTGTTAAGAATGATAGAACATGGGAAAATGACAAGGCTAGAAAAAAAATTATAGAACTTTTAAATGCTTTAGGTGAAGAAGACCCTATTACAGCTCCCACAAGATTAAAATTATCGTCTATATTATTTGCATAAAATAAATGAAAAACTTCAAAAGCATTAAAGATATTCCAAAAAACATTCCAGTATTCCCCCTTAATAATTGCTTATTACTTCCCAAAGGGTGCTTAAAATTAAATATTTTTGAACCTCGATATTTAAACATGACAAATGATGCAATTTCAAACAACAGATTAATAGGAATGATTCAACCAGGAAGCAACTCAGAATTCTATAATGTAGGTTGCGTAGGAAAGATAATTCATTTTACAGAGACAGCAGATGATAAATACATAATAGAATTAAAAGGTATTTGTAGATATAATATAATTAATCATAAAATTGTTGGAAGAGGTTACATAGAAGCAGAAGTAAAATACACAAACTTTATACAAGATCTTGCTTTAGAAAAAATAAATATTAATAAAAAGAAATTTTTAGACACTTTGAAATTATACTTTATAAAACAAAATATAAATACTGATTGGGAAACAATAAAAAAAGCGCCCTTAAGTTTATTAATTAGATCTATTGCACAAGCCTGTCCATTCAGTTCTGAAGAAAAACAAATGCTTTTAGAAACACATGATATAAATAAACTTGCTACTAATATGATATCTCTCTTTGAAATAAACTCTGCCGGAGACACAAATAATATTAACTAAAGGAATTTATAATGAAAACAAAACAATTAATAAATAAGAAATTGTTAGAAATTTTAGTGTGTCCTATAACAAAAGAAAAATTAATATATGATAAAAATAATAAAGAATTAATTAGCAAAAATGCAGGGCTCGCTTTTCCAATTGAAGATGGTATACCCATTATGCTTGTAGATAAAGCTCGTAAAATTAAAAACTAATATAATGCATTAAATTCCCATTGCGTATTTCATAAAAAATCTTTTCATTATTGTTGATTCTTGAACTATATGTAAACCAGCCCTTCTTATAAATTTTATATTAGAACTCTTATATCTAAAGAACTGATTTAAAAAATGGGTTGCGTTAACTAAACTATTTATATCAAATATTCTTTTTTTCTCAAAAGATCGTAAAAATAATAAGCTACCTATATCTAAACCTAGCTCTTTTCTTGCAGAACATTCTTTAACAAAAGATTTTATATCTCTAATAGAAAGATTAAAACCTTGTCCTGCAATTGGATGTATAGAATGAGCAGCATCTCCCATCAAAACAAACCTATTTCCTGTTATATGTTTAG
>Ga0163108_10004320_pt1 | contig 10073 bp, 7 predicted proteins | sample Fk1155metaG_FD_109644 | JGI IMG/M metagenome (GOLD analysis project Ga0163108, IMG submission 109644) | Marine microbial communities from the Central Pacific Ocean - Fk160115 155m metaG | ecosystem: Environmental > Aquatic > Marine > Oceanic > Photic zone | place: The Central Pacific Ocean...
GGCGGGCTTGCCGTACTTCTGGTGGTTGCCGATATCGAAGTAGGCTCCGACCCAGGGACTGTTCATCGCGTCGAGATACTCCGCCAGCTTGTCGGCGGTCTGGTTGTCCGGTCCGCCGTGCACGTAGCAGAAACCGTTCCATACATTCTCAATCAGGATGTGGATTCCCAGGCGGGAACAGAGCGGCAGAACCTTACCGATCTGTTCGATCGATCTCTCCCAGACCTGCTCCTGGTTCTCTTTCTCCTTATTGGCGACCCGGCCGGGAACCAGCAGGACAGCCGTGCCCCCGACGAGGTGGGTATCGCGCACAGCTGTCTCCAGGCCTGCCCGGCCCTTTTCCCGGACCGCGGGCCTGGGGTCAGAGAGCCTGGTGCCCCAGTGGATGGAATCTACCACTCCATGAATCGGCAATCCGACCGCCTTGCTGGCGGCCAGGGCCTGCTTTTTATTGCAGCCGCCCGGGCTGTTCAGCTCGACTCCATCGTAGCCAAGCTCCTTGAGCAGCTCGAATTTCTGCTGAATCGAGAGCTTGCCTCCAACCATTCCGAACTTGACCGATTTGTAGATCTTGCCGCGGTGTTCACCTGTTGAGGCCTGCAGGGGAACCGCCGCGAGTCCCTTCATTCCCAGGGTCGTCGTGACGCAGGCCGCCGAGGCGGTGCGGATAAATTGTCTTCTTCCAAGTGATTCAGCCATTGTGCCGCTCCGATGAATTCTGGTTCGCTGTTTTATTCAAGCAACAGACAATGTACCGCAAAGATGCCGGCGACGGGACACTAGTTTTTCTTTCCCGCCGACACGGCACCGATCACGCCCAATAGTCTCGAAAAAACCACCTCCATCACTTAGGCTGTCCCGAACCTCTACGGCCGGGCCGCAACGGCCAGGCACCGAAAAACAACCAACGACAGACTGAGGGAACGATGAGCAAGCTACAGGCCTATATTGATGAACGCAAAGAGCTGAACCTGCAGGAGCTCATCGAGCTGTTGAAGATCCCGAGCGTCAGCACGGACCCGAAGCTTGCCGGAGAGGTCGGAAATTGCGCCCGGCGTATGGGCGAGTTGATGTCGGAGGCCGGACTGGAAACCGAAATTTTCGAAACCGATGGACACCCCATCGTCTACGGTGAGCGCCTGGAGGCTCCCGGCGCACCGACCGTCCTGGTCTACGGACACTACGATGTGCAGCCATCGGACCCCGACGATGAGTGGGAGAGTCCGCCGTTTGAACCAACGGAGAGGGATGGATACCTCTTCGCCCGCGGCGCCACCGATGACAAGGGCCAGTTCTACGCCCTCATCAAGGGCATCCAGGCCTCGCGGGAGGTGAACGGGAAGCTTCCCTGTAACGTCAAGGTCCTCTGCGAAGGCGAGGAAGAGGTCGGCAGTCCCAACCTCGATCCGTTCATCCGCAAAGAGCTCGACCGGCTGGCCTGCGACATTGTTTTCATCTCTGACTGCAGCCAGTTCGGCATCGACATGCCGGCGATCACCTACGGCCTCAAAGGCCTCTGCTACCTGGAGGTCTTCGTCAGGGGACCTGCGACCGACCTGCATTCCGGAACCTTCGGAGGCTCGGTGGCCAACCCAGCCAATGTCCTCACCCGCCTGATGGCCGCCTGCCAGGGACCCGATGGAAAGATCGCGATCCCCGGCTTTTACGATGACGTCAGGCCGCTGGAGGACTGGGAACGAGAGATGATGGCGGAGCTCCCCTTCGACGAGGAGGAGTTCAGGAAATCAGTCGGGGCGGTGAAGGTCTTTGGCGAGGCGGGCTATACCACGCTCGAGCGAAAAGGCGCGCGGCCGACCCTCGACATCAACGGAATGATCAGCGGTTTTACCGGCGAGGGAGCCAAGACCGTTCTGCCTGCGACCGCCAGCTGTAAATTCTCCATGCGCCTGGTTCCCGACCAGGATCCCGACAAGATCGCGACCCTGGTATGCGACTTCCTGAACGAGATAGCTCCCGATACCGTCGAGGTCGAGGTCCGTCCCCACCACGGCGCCAGCCCGGTCATCGTTTCGCGTGACGGAGCGGCGGTCAAGGCGGCGGAGAAGGCTCTCGAGACCGGCTTCGGACGTAAACCGGTCTTTGTTCGCGAGGGCGGCTCGATTCCAGTGGTCAACACCTTCCAGGAAGCTCTCGGGGCGGAGAGCCTCCTGATCGGCCTCGGGCTTCCAGATGACAATCTCCACGCTCCAAATGAACACTTCCGTATCAAGGACTACCATCGGGGAGCGGTGACCATGGCCTCATTCCTCGAAGAATACGGCCACTGCGGAGCTTGAGGTGCCGGGAGAGCCCGCGGCTGGCCGTCAGGAACCCGCGGGCGCGGCCGGCTTCTTCTTCGCCGGCTTCGGCGCGAGCACGGGACCGACAGGCTTCTGCGGCCGCGCAGCGGCGGCCGGGCTTCCAAGATAGACCTCAACTCGGGTTGAAGATTTGAGCCTCTCGATGAGTTGACCGTAGGCGACCTTACGGCGGGCGATAAGCAACCTGTTCTCGATCGTGCCCTGGGCCTCCTTATAGGTCTTCGGCTCACCCTTGATGATCTCCTTCATGCGAAAGAACCAGAAGGCCCCCTGCGCCCGATCAGGTCCCGAGTGCTGGCCTTCGCGAAGGCTCTTCAGGATGACTGGAATGGGAAAGGGAAAGTCATCGAGCTCACTGAACTTGTTCTTGAAAACCGTCGCCCTGAGCTTGGGGTTCCCCTGGAACTCTTCGGAATGGGCCATCGCAAGGGCGCTGAAGGCCTTCCCCTCCTGTAATCCCTGCCGCACACTCTGGACCGCTTCGAAAGCATCGGCGTTATCGAAGATCTTGATACGCTGATAGTGCACCTCCTGAGGAGGCGTGAATTCTTCGCGATGGCTCCGGTAGTAGGCTCGTGACTCCGAAGGAGGAATGAAGGTGTCGAGCTTTCCGTAGACCTCCTGCCAGAGATACATCTCCGAGAGCATCTTCTCGCGGATCTCGCGAACAACCTCTTCACGGCTGAGGCCCAGCTCGTTCTTCTGAATGTCGAAGTAATCCTGCCGGGTCGTAACCCCCTTCTGGCCGGCCTTACGACGCTTCTGAATTTCCCGGTCGACCCAGGCCATGACATTGTCAAGAACCACCAGGTCCTCTATCTCCTTGCCGGGGTAGACGACCATCTGGGCCTGGATAATGAGCTCCTTATTGACCATCTCCGAGAGAATCGGAAGCTCCTGCTGACGGCGGTTGATCGCTGCGGGAGACACCTGCTGCCGCGCTACGATGGCAAGAATTCGCTGGTCGACCTTCTTCCTGAGCCGGGAACGTGAAATAACCTTGTTTCCGACAATCGCGGCGATGCCTCCGGTCCGGTTCTCTTCAATCCCGGGGGCTCCGCCAACCGGAGCCTCGGCCCCTGCCTCTTTCTTCGCCGGAGGCTTCTCGGGCGAAGCGAAAGTGGTGACCGGCGGCGCGATCGAGACTTTTTCGGAGCCGCCGCAGCCGCTGAGGGTTGCCGCGAGAAAAAGTACCGGACCGGCCAATATCAACAACCTGGCCTTGCTCAACATCCATCGCTCCCGTTTGAACTGCTACCTGACACTGTTAATGTAAAGGTTCACTCCGATATGTCCACGAATCGTCTTCCCAGCCGTCTTGATTCGGGAAATTTACCTGTCTCCATCCATTGAGCAACAAGTGAAAACAGGTGTTTTCCCGGCTTCTGACCCTGTCCCGGCAGACCTTGTTTTCGCAGGGAAATCGCGACCGTGGCGGGATCGAGAACGGAGATTCGGCAAGGGCAACCATCGAGAAGGCCCTTCAGCTTCTCTCCGCCTCGAAGAATGAGGTTTCCCTCCTCGCAACCGACATATTCAATCTCCCAGGCGGTGCAATCCAGGCGCAGCTGCTGAAGGCCCAGGAGCTGGTCAACCTGGGGCGGCGGCTCGCCGTAGCAATCGCGAATTTCCTCTGCGAGATCCGCCAGGGCCTCCCGGCTCTGCGCCGTAGAGATCTTCCGGTAGACCTCGAGCTTGAGCTCCTGGGACCCGATGAAATCATCGGGAATATGCGCCTGCAAGGCGAGGTCGATCTCAACGGTAACCGGCTCCTGGTAGTGCTGATCCTTCATCGAATGAACACATTTCTCCAGCAGGCGACAGTACAGGTCGTAGCCGATCGTCGCGATATGACCGCTTTGCTGTTTGCCGAGAATGTTGCCCGCGCCGCGAATCTCCAGGTCTCGCATCGCGATCTGGAAACCGGAACCCAGGCCGGAATATTCAACCAGGGCCTGGAGCCTCTTGAGAGCCTCCGGACTGACATGACGATGCTCGGGGAGAAAGAGATAGCAGTAGGCCTGGTGCTTGTAGCGCCCGACCCGGCCGCGAAGCTGATGGAGGTCGGCAAGGCCATAGCGGTCGGCCTCGTTGATGATGATGGTGTTGACCCTGGGAATGTCGATGCCGCTCTCGATAATGGTCGTCGCCAGCAACACATCTGCCTCGTGCCGCATGAAGGCGCTCATTCGCGACTCGAGCTCTCTCTCGTTCAGCTGGCCATGCACAACCAGCACCCTTGCCTCGGGTACAATCTCCTGGACCTGCTTCTTGAGTACCTCGATGTCCATGACCCGGTTGTGCACAAGGTAAACCTGGCCGTCCCGGTTAAGCTCACGAACGATGATCTCCCTCATGCGATTGGTGTCAAAATGACTGAGCTCGGTCTGGATCGCCATCCGCCCTTCGGGAGCCGTCGACAGGCTGGAGATGTCCCGTATTCCCAGCAAGGCCATGTGAAGAGTTCTCGGGATCGGGGTGGCCGAGAGAGTGAGAACCTCGACCTCACTTCTCAGGCGCTTGAGCTTCTCCTTGTGCACGACTCCGAACCGCTGCTCCTCATCGATGACCACCAGGCCGAGATCCCTGAAGCCGACGTCTGCCGAAAGGAGGCGGTGGGTCCCAATCAGGATATCGACCCGTCCCTGCCGGGCTCCCTCGACCGTTTCCTGCTGCTGGGACCGCGAACGAAAGCGGCTCAAAACCTCGATGGTGACGGGAAAGCCTGCCATCCGGTCGCAAAAAGACCTGTAGTGCTGCTGGGCCAGCAGGGTCGTAGGAACGAGAATGGCCACCTGCCGGCCTCCCTCGACCGCCTTGAAGGCGGCCCGCATGGCCAGCTCGGTCTTCCCGTAGCCGACATCACCGCAAACCAGCCGATCCATTGGCCTTGGCTGCTGCATGTCCTCCTTGATCGCGACGGTCACCTCCACCTGGTCCTCGGTGTCGTCAAAAGGAAAGGCCGCCTCGAACTGGCGCTGCCATTCGCTATCCTCCTCGTAGGCGATGCCCGGGTGCTCCAGCCGGGCAGCCTGGACATCCAGCAGCTCAGCGGCCAGGTCCATCAGGGCCGCCTCGACCTCGTCCTTCTTTCGCGCCCAGCTCGTCCCCCCAACCTTGTCAAGCTTCGGAACCCTGTCGCCGCTGCCGATATACTTCTGGACCAGGTCAATCTTCGACACAGGAACATAGACCTTCACATCACCCTTATAGACCAGGGCGAGGAATTCCTGCTCGACACCATCCTTCTCGAGAGCTTCTATACCCATGTAGCGGCCGATACCGTGCACAAGGTGAACTACATAGTCGCCCTTCCTCAGCTCCAGGAAGCTGCGGATCGCCTTGCCGGAAGCCGCCTTCGTTCGGCGAGCTCTTCTGACGACCTGCCGGTTGAAAAGCTCCCTCGTGGTCAACACCGCGCGGGAAAGGGCGGTGATCTCGAAGCCGCGCCGCAGCCCCCCGACCTCGATGGTGATCCCCTTCTCAGCGCCGAGCTGATGGTCCCTGAGCAACTCGCCAAATCGTTTCGCCTCGCCCTCGCTTTCGCAATACACCGCGACCTCGATCTGGCTCGCGATGCGTGACCTCAGGGAATCAAAGGCCCGGGCGATATCCGTTGAGCGCATCTGTTCCACGGAACCAAAGCCAAGGGTGCTTGCGGGAACCGAATCGGAAGTCACCGGCATACAGGAAGCGTGCACCCCGGCACGGCCGCGAAGCCTGAGCAGGAATTGGTCGCGAACGGCATCGCCGACGGTACCCAATAAATTGTTGAAGACTTTTCTCACCCGGTCAAAAACGGCATCGGCCTCCCACAGGATCACCCGGTCGCTCTCCTGGAGATAATCAAGCAGAAGAGCCTCCTCTCCCCTGTAGCAATCTCGAAAGATCTGGTCGCCAGTGGTGAGCGCGAACTCAACACGCTCCTCGACCGACTCCGGCAGGGAGCGCTGGGTGGCGGGATCGTACCTGCGGATGGATTCGACCTGGTCGCCGAAATATTCCAGGCGAAGGGGCGACTCGTGCGAAAAAGGAAACACATCTAAGATGTCCCCACGGCTTGAATATTCGCCCGCCTCCTCCGCGAGTGGAACGTTCCGATACCCCTTGGCGGTCAGGGTTGCGGCCAGCTCCGCGGGTGAAAGCTCTCTCCCCTGGACGAGCTCGACACGGGCATCCTGGAGAAGGCCGGGCTGCGGAACGGGCTGAACGAGCGCGTGAACCGGGGTCACTATAAAGGCCGGCCCAGCCTCCGGCTCCAGCAACTGCTCAAGGATCCGAAGCCGCTCGCCATAAACCAGGGGGTCTGGATTCGAGCTGTCGAGAAAAAGCGAGTCCCAGGCTGGAAAGGCCGCGGCGCTGCCTGGAACAAAGGCCTCCAGCTCTTCCAGCAGCTGGTCGGCATCCTCCTGGCAGGAGGTCACGAGCACACGCCTGCCATCCCCCTCGCGTCGAGCGCCGTGCCAGCCCCCGAGAAAGAAGGAGAACGAGCCGCCCCAGAAGCCTCCAAGCCGGGCGGAGCCGGAATCAAACAGGGCACTGGCCTGTTTGAATTCATCGCAAAGCAGGTAGTCTTGAAGAAGGGCGCTGCTCACTTTTTTTCCACCGCGACGGCCTCGGCTTCATCCAACATCTTCAACGTCTTGCGCGCGGCCTCCTGTTCGGCCTCTTTCTTCGCCTGGCCTGTACCGATCGCATAACGCTTATCTCCGACGACGGCAACGACCTCGAAGGACTTCAGGTGATCAGGCCCCTTCTCGGAGACGACCCTGTAGGTCGGGGTCAGGCTGAGAACCTTCTGCGCCCACTGCTGAAGCAGCGACTTGTAGTTACGCTGGTGACGATCGCTGGCGACGTTCAGCACCTGGTGATAAACGTTTCTCAGGATGAAGCGGCGAGCGGGCTCGAGCCCGCCATCCTTGTAGACCGCGGCAACCACGGCCTCGAAAACATTCGCCAGCAATGAATTCGGAAGTTTCTTGCGCCGAGTAACCCCCTTGCCGACATTGTAATGCTCTCCCAATCCGAGGCGCTGGCTCTCGGCGGCAAGAACATTTGTCGAGACCACCACAGATTTGATCTGTGTCAGATCCCCTTCATTGTGTTGCTGGAAAAAATTATAGAGGAACTCGGTCATCACGAGACCGAGAACCGAGTCCCCGAGAAATTCGAGACGCTCATTGGAAGGGTTCTCGATTGTCTTGATCGACGAGTGGGTGAGAGCCTGGTGCAGAAAACGCAGGTCCCTGAAATTGTAGGAGATCTTCCTCTCACACGCGTGGAGGTTACTGAGCTCGGATTCTCCGAGCTCCTCCGCCGCCCAATACTCCATCGTTTCCGTCATTCGCTGCGCGCTCCTGTAAAAAGAGCCTCCCGCCCGGTTAACGGTCCGGGAGGCTCCAGGCTCTGCATCAGTTCCCGGGACATCGCCGGGGACTCACAGAAAACAGCGAGAGCGGGAAGAACCGATCGATTCCCGGCTGGAAACGATCCGTTTTTCTCGGCCTCGACTTTCCGCTACCTGATTATCGGCTAGATCACACCAACATGTTAACACCTGTTTCGCAGATCACCCATCGATCGGGAAAAACCCCTTTTCCCAGAGAATCTCACGGACCCTCGGCCCCAACAAACCCGCTGTAAAACTGACGCTGACGGCATCAAGACGGTAGGTCCGGGGCCGGCGAGGCAGGCTCTGAAGGTACGCCCCGCAGGCTCGCCGCAGCGACCGCCGCTTGTCGGCATCGATTCGCTCAAAACCTCGGGACCAGGAGCCCTCGCTGGTCGACTTGACCTCTACAAAAACCAGCGTCCGCCCCTGCCGGAAAACCAGGTCGATCTCGCCGCCAGCGAGATGGACATTGCTCGCCAGGAGCTCGAGGCCATTGCGGGCCAGGTAACGCGCCGCATGCCTCTCCCCGAGGCGCCCCAGCGCCCGGGCGCCCGGGCGGAGCCTTGTCGAAAGCCAGTCCCGGATGCCCTTTGGAACCCTCAAATATCGCCCGGCTCGCGACGAAACGATTCCAATTCAAATCCGACCGGAAAAAGCTCAGACACCCGCAGAGGATTCCTCGCTCTCGGCGACCTCGGGCTCATCAGAGGGCGCCTCGGAGGGCTCTTGCGCCGGGGGCTGCTCGGCGGCCTCCTTCTTGGCAAGACGAGGATCATCTCCACGGCGTTCCTTGACACGAGTGGCCTTACCGATCCGATCACGCAGATACAAGAGCTTGGAGCGGCGGGCCTTACCCTTACGGCGAACTTCGACAGTAAGAATGATCGGGGAGTGGAACGGGAAAGTCCGCTCGACACCCTCGCCTGCCACGATGCGCCGAACTGTAAAGGTCGCGCGTATCGAGTTGCCGCCCTGAATCTTGATCACCGTTCCGGTGAAGATCTGGACGCGCTCCTTCTCACCCTCGCGGATCTGGACGTGTACATCGATGGTGTCACCTACCTGGAAAGCACCGAGAGCCTCTTCTCGCTTGTGCTTGGCATCTATCTCATTGATCACATTTGACATGGTTCGCGCTCCAGTCCGCCTTCTCAGCGGACATTAATTTAAAGTACTTTGTTCCCCCGGGAAGGGAAGGCCGCGCCGGCATACCGGCGAGAGCCTCAGGTATTATCCAGCTCCTGCCCCGTCTCCTGTAATTCCAATTTCTCAAGCAGGTCACCACGGCTTGCCCGGGTTCTCTCCAGGGCCCGCTCACGACGCCACTGCTCTATTTCCGCATGGTTGCCCGAAAGCAGCACCTCCGGAACCTTCATCCCCCGGTACTCGGGCGGACGAGTGTATTGCGGGAAATCCAATACTCCATTCTCAAAAGACTCCTGCTCCGATGACTCCGGATGCCCCAGGGCGCCGGGCAGCAGCCGTACAACTCCATCGATAAGGACCATGGCCGGCAGTTCCCCGCCGGAGAGGACGTAATCTCCAATCGAAACCTCCTCAAACCCGAGTCCCTCGACAATTCGATGATCAAAACCTTCATAATGCCCGCAAAGCAGGACAATCCGCGATTCGCCGGAAAGCTCACGCATCAACGGCTGATCGAGCCGACGGCCCTGCGGAGTCAGAATAATCTTCCGGATACTCGGTTCCGCCGATGAGTCGACCTCGCCCAGAACATTCTCCACGGCATCGAACACCGGCTCCGGCTTGAAGACCATTCCAGGTCCGCCGCCGTAGGGGCGGTCGTCTACCGATCGATGCTTGTCCTGCGTGAAATCTCGCAGATCAACGCGGTTGATCTCGACGAGCCCGGACGTCACGGCACGGCCAACGATGCTCTCGCTGACTACCGAGGAAAACATCCCCGGAAAGATTGTGATGATGTCGAATCTCACGGCCATGGCTCTGCGACTCGTCGGAAAGAAAAAGGTTCCTGCGCGGCGCGCTGGCCTCAAGCCATGCTGGCGCACAGTAAATAAACTGACTGGCTTGTAGTGCTCGTACTTTCAATGATCCCTATTCGCCGGAATTCTCGGACTCCTCAGCGGGAGCTTCCTCAGCGGGAGCTTCCTCGGCGGGAGCTTCCTCAGCGGGAGCCTCCTCAGCGGGAGCTTCCTCGGCGGGAGCTTCCTCAGCGGGAGCTTCCTCGGCGGGAGCTTCCTCAGCGGGAGCTTCCTCGGCGGGAGCTTCCTCAGCGGGAGCTTCCTCAGCGGGAGCTTCCTCGGCGGGAGCTTCCTCAGCGGGAGCTTCCTCAGCGGGAGCTTCCTCAGCGGGAGCTTCCTCAGCGGGAGCTTCCTCTA
>Ga0163108_10004326_pt1 | contig 10064 bp, 6 predicted proteins | sample Fk1155metaG_FD_109644 | JGI IMG/M metagenome (GOLD analysis project Ga0163108, IMG submission 109644) | Marine microbial communities from the Central Pacific Ocean - Fk160115 155m metaG | ecosystem: Environmental > Aquatic > Marine > Oceanic > Photic zone | place: The Central Pacific Ocean...
AATCTTCTTTTTATCCATCACTTGTTATGATCAATCTATATGAAATATAGTAATAATAAATATCATTATTCTGCAACAATAAGAGTGAGGAGATTTGATTGGTTATCATTTGTCCGACCAAATAGATTATTTACAAAATAATTTTCTTAATATTATTTGGATTGGAGGATATAGTTTATAACGGATACTAGGCTTATTTAATATGGATAAAACTGCTGAATTTGTACGTTTATGGACCCAATACCACAGGGACATTGAGCGTTATGTTTACTCGATGATTCCGCGCTCAGTTGACGCGGCAGAAGTCGTGCAGGTAGTTTCAGTTAAGCTCTGGGAGAAGTGGGAAAAGTATGACCACGAGAGACCCTTCATACCTTGGGCCATGCGCTTTGCTTATTTAGAAATTTTAAAATGGAGACAACGTCTCGCTAGAGAGAAACTCGTTTTTTCAGATGAGTTATTAGAGCAGTTGAGCTCGACTCATGAAGAATTGGATCCGTTAATGGAGATGAGACGAAAAATTTTAGGACAGTGTCTTGAGAAGCTCAATAAAGAGGACCGTGAATTAGTTCGTCTTCGTTATGATGGTCGGCACGGGGCCATCAAGGAAGAGGCTGAACGTACCGGAAAGAAAATGCATAAACTTTATTATGCTCTAGAAAGGATACGCGCTCAGTTATTAAATTGCATTGATCTTAACATGAGCAAGGGGGGTATGGCTGATGCATAGTTTAAAGAATACGGATTTGGATAATCTACTTGCGAAGTTAGTGGAAGATTCTATTACGGATGAAGAGCTGGCCGTCCTCGAGAAAATTCTTGATGGGGACGTGTCAGCGCAGCGTCGATATTTCCATTACCTTGACCTTCATATGGATCTTCAGGAAAGAGTCACGCAATCCAAGATTCATCTTAGGACTAGGTTCCGTTTATCTAAATGGAAAGTTGTAGGCGTTGCCGCAATGTTTTATCTATGGAGTGGTTTGAGTTACTTTGCTATTAGTGGGAGTTCAGGGTCCAAGTCTCCTCCCTTTGCCCGCATCACAGGGATGGATGGTTTGATCGAGTGGAGTGCGCAGGACGGCTCAATCATTAATGATCTTAGTGTTGGGGATCCTTTGAAAGAGGGGATCCTTGAGGGGCTAAATTCAAATTCATGGGTTAAGATTGAGTTGAATGATGGTTCGGAGGCAATCATTTCAGGTGTTTCGAAATTAAAATTTTCTCAAGACGAAGGATCCAAGGTTCTTCGTCTTAGCCAGGGTTACTTGTCCGTTAATGCAACGCCACAACCTGAGGATAAGCCTATGCTGGTATTTTCGCCCGGAGCCAGGGCCGAAGTTTTGGGGACCCAGTTCAATGTTGTGGCTAGTCCAGAATCGACTCGTTACACGGTCAATGAGGGGTTAGTTCGCGTGAAAAGGATTGATGATGGGAGCGTTCAGGAAGTGTCCGCAAATCATTATGTAGTGGCTAAACTTAAGAGTGAGGATGAATTCAAATCGGTTCTCCTTAAGGATTATTCTGAAGAATGGAAGAGCGAGTTTCCACGCGATGCGAGAAGAGGTCATCTGTATCAGCCGAAGTTAACTCAGGGTATTCTTGCTCCTCACCGGTTACGGACTAAGCCGTGCCTGTGGTTTGAGAAGGGCAGGAAACCCGAACTTCATTTTTCAGTAAATATTGGAGTCTCTGCCACTGGTCCTTTACCTGTGCGCATTGATAAGGACGCTAAGTTTAAGGTTCGGGGAAGAATTGATACGAATATGTTTGGTGTGGATAATTCTAATTCTTTCCTCGTCGGGTTCACTTCGAATTACGCGCATGGTGGTTTTTTCGGAAAATATATTACTAAGGAGAAAGTTGATCTGAGCCCCAAAGAAAATAATGACCAGTTCGAAATTGAGATTCCAGTCAGTGAATTTATGAAAGTTAAGAAGGGTAAGCTCAAAGATTCATGGGTCCTCGGTTCCTCCGCAGGTCTCGAACTATTGGATATTTGGTTCGTGACTTACCAAAACATTGGGCTGGAGATATTCGATGTCGAAATTATATTAAAGGATGAATAGGAGTTTATTTCCTCATATTATCTGGATCTTCGTTGCTTCAATTTCATTTATTGTTGGTTACAAGTTCTTTCCTGCTGATGATGGTCGTTTAGCGGGTCCTGCAGTTTCGGAGCAAGGGAGCCAGTCCTTAAATGATGGCAAGTCTCTTAATCGTGAGGGCAATGGGGCGTCGAAACAGCAGGGGGATGGAGCTGGATTTGAGATTGGTGGTAATACTTCATCAAAAAAGAAAATACTTACTGATCTTGAGATCGAATCGCTCGGGCAAAAGCTCAAAGACTCGACTAGCCCCATCGATAGGCGGCTCGCTTTCTCTCAGTTACTTGATGGCCTGACTGCGGAAAATGCCTTACTGATCAGGGACCAGATCAAGGACTTTGATGCCGGTAGTCCGGAGTTCAAGGAATTTCATTATGCGTGGGGAGCGGTCGGAGGAACTGATGCGATCATGTTCGGAGTGGATACGGTAGAACCTGACATGTCCCCGGCACTTTCGGGCTGGGCCAGCTCAGATCCTCAGAAAGCGATTGCCTGGTTTGAGGCACTGGACATGGAAAATGATTCTAGCTTTGATCCATTACTAAAGGACCGGAAAATGAAGGCGGATGATCTTCGTAATCACCTGATGGGGGGATTAGTTCAGGGCCTTGCCGATACGGATCCTGACCTTGCAATTGAATTTGTTCAAGGGGTCTTGGAATCAGGTAATAAGGCCGCTCATGGGATGGTGCATGCTCCTATCTCTGCAATGATTAGATCGAGTTCCCCACTCGAAGCGGCTCAGTGGGCCAACCAACTCGATGAGGGCTTTGTCCGAGACCAGGCCATGAGTCGTACAGCGGATCACTTCGCCAGGAAAGATTTTGAAGCGGCTAAAGAGTGGGCGGAATCGGTGAGTTCCAATGATGGGGCAGAGAGAATTATTGGCCCAGTGACTAGGAACTGGGCATCAAGAGATCCTGAAGCTGCAATGGATTGGGTGTCCGGGCTGCCTGAAGGTAAGGCCCAGCACTCAGGCACATGGGCAGCCCTGAATGGTTGGGCCGGAAAAGACCCGACCGCGGCGAGTGATTATCTTGCAAATATGCCGGACTCCGAAATGAGGAATGCTGCTATTTCCGGATTCAGTGATCGTTTAGTATGGGAGAACCCTCAAGCTGCAATGACTTGGGCAAGTTCGATAACATCCGATGAAATGCGGAACGACACCATGACTCGGGTCGGAAGGTCCTGGGCCAGAAAGAATCCTCAGGCAGCGGCGGATTGGGCTGAGAACACACCCGGAATTCCTTCAACGATTCAGACTGAGATTGAAAATGTGAACAGAGGTAAACGTAAAAATTAAGGGATCTAAAAACCTGTTATTTTTCAACCAGATGAAGGACTCAATTCTAACTCATTCCTCTTGGACGATGATCACGATGATCACCTTCTTTGTTGGATCGCAGTTGGCACCTTCTTCCAAGAAGAGCGACCAGAGTTTGATTGGAAAGGGCTCTGAAATTAATGCAGAGAGGGCAAAAAATTATCAGCTCCTCAATGCGCCTCGATCATCTAAAATTAAATCTTCAGGGACTGCATTGGCTCAGGGCGGTGCAGAGGACTTTCGCCCGAGGGGTTTAGCGGGAAGGAGTAGATCGAAGCCCAGTTCAGCGAAGAGTGGTGACTCGAGTGATTTTATGAATCAGAAGGGGCCACTCAATAAGAAACAGCTTCAGGACCTTGTTCAGCTAGCCGTAAAATCCACAAATCCGATTGAGCGGAGGAAGGCATTTGACCGGCTCCTAGAAGAGATGCGCTCTGACACTTTCACTTATGAGCAGGCCATGACGATTCGTCATGCCATGCATCATGGAGGTGCCGACGGTGAGCAGTGGAGGACATTTGATTATGCTTGGGGTGCTAATGATCCGGCCTCAGCAGTTGCGGAAATTGACAAGATCCCAGAGCAGTATCGGCGAGGGTTTACTAGTAATATGCTTCCGGGACTCGCTAGCGTTGAGCCGCGGACAGCTATTGGTATCGTTGAGTCGATGGAAGGGGAAATGCGTCAGCAAATGACCGGCCGTTTGCTCGAAGGATTGGCTGATTATGATGTGGGATTTGCGACCGATTACGTTTTTGATATGGCAGAGAGTGGAGATCCTAACGCCTCTCAATACATGAGAAAATTGGCCAGAGAAGTGATGGAGACGGCGGGATTTGAGGGGGGTATAGAGTGGGCCGAGAGTTTGCAGGAAGGAGCATTGCAGGCAGCGGCCCTAAGGAGTGTAGCTAATGAGTACGCGAACAATGACCCTCAGGCAGCCGCGCAGTGGGCAGAACAGTTCGTTGGTACTGAACAGAATTCCAGACTCTTTGGAGAAATTGTTCGTGAGTGGGGAAATAAGGAAGCAGCTTCCGTCTGGGTCGAGTCATTGGAGCCCAGTCAGGGGCAGCGTGACGCTCTGAGTGCCGTTTACGGGCATCGTGGAGCGACTAGTCCTGAGCAGGCATTGAAGGAAATTCAGGCAATGCCGCAGTCCGCCGACAAGGACTTTGCTTTGAACGGATTTATTAGCGGTCTGGCTCACCAAGATGGGGAAGCGGCCGTGGCGTGGGCAGCAGAGATTGATATGCCGGGGATGAGGGAAGCGGCAATGGTCCGGGCAGCTAAGCAGTATTATAAACAGGACAGACAGGCAACGGAGGAGTGGTTCGTTGCGAGTGGATTGCCATCAGAGTCTTGGCGGCAAATTGTGAGTTCTAAATAACTCTTACCATTTATGATGTTTGTTGATTAAGGATTTTAATCAACTAACTATTCTATTATCCTTTCTTAATATAATGTCTGAAACTCTCGAAAATAAAGATCAAGAAGAAGATCGGCTAAAGGATTTCGAGGAGTTATCAACTGAATCTCAACCAGGATTCTTGAGGGAGTTCTGGAACTTCTTTCGCAATAACAAAAAATGGTGGCTCTGGCCCATATTAATTAGCCTCCTTCTTATCCTTGTTCTGGTGCTGATCGGTAATTCACCGCTGGCTCCGTTTTTCTATCCATTTTTATAACTTTCCCTCAAGTAACTAAGCCCCCAAAGACTTGTCTGTAATTCTCGGTATATCCGCTTTCTATCATGATTCGGCAGCTGCTTTGCTAATTGACGGCGAACTCGTTGCCGCTGCTCAGGAAGAACGGTTCACTCGTCGCAAGCATGACGACCGGTTCCCTCATCATGCAGTTGATTACTGTTTGGCTAAGGCCGGGATTCGGCCAGAGGATTTGGACCATGTTGGATTTTATGATAAACCGTTTCTGAAGTTTGAGCGTCTCCTTGAGACCTATTTGGCTGTTGCTCCTCGTGGGTTGAGGCAGTTTTATACTTCGATTCCTCTCTGGCTAGGTAAGAAACTTCATGTGCCTGCACAGATGAAGAAGGCACTTAGTGGCGGATACGATCGCCGTTTCGTTTTTACAGAACATCATGAATCTCACGCCGCGAGTGCTTTCTTTCCTTCACCCTTCGAGGAAGCGGCCACGCTCACGATTGACGGTGTAGGGGAATGGGCAACTTCAAGCATCGGGACTGGTAAAGGGAACCGGATCGAACTTTCTCATCAGCTCAATTTTCCCCATTCTCTTGGCTTACTTTACGCGGCCTTCACGGCCTATTGTGGGTTCCGTGTAAATTCAGGTGAATACAAGGTCATGGGACTGGCTCCTTACGGAGAACCTCGTTTCACTGAACTCATTTTTGATAAGCTTCTTGACCTTAAAGATGATGGATCGTTCCGCATGGACATGAGCTATTTCAGTTATTGTCAGGGATTTACCATGACATCATCAAAATTTCATAAGGTGTTCGGTCAGCCTCCGCGTATGCCTGAGTCAGAGTTGACGCAATTTTATAAGGACATTGCTGCATCGATTCAGCGTGTGGCTGAGGAAATTATGCTTCGGTGCGCACGAGAGGTTCATCGTTTGACGGGTCAGAAAAATCTCTGTTTGGCTGGAGGAGTTGCTCTTAATTGTGTTGGTAACGGAAGGATCCTCCGTGAATCTGACTTTGAAAATGTTTGGGTCCAGCCCGCTTCCAATGATTCGGGCGGAGCGATCGGTGTGGCATACTATATATGGCATCAACTTCTTGGAAAAGAGCGTCGCGTCAATCCTAACGATAGTCAGAGAGGGTCTCTCTTGGGCCCAAGTTACTCGCCTTCTCAGTGCAAGGAATCATTAGACGAAGCCGGAGCGCAATATCAAAAAATCGAAAACGAAGATGAGCGGTCCCGTTGGATCGCTCAAGAACTCGCTCAGGGCAGAGTTGTTGGTCTTTCTCAAGGATCCATGGAGTTCGGGCCTCGTGCTCTGGGTTCTCGCAGTATCCTGGGGGACCCTCGTCTCCCGGGGATGCAGAGCCTGATCAATCAGAAAGTAAAGTTTAGGGAATCGTTCAGACCATTCGCCCCATCTATACTGAAGGAACGCGTCAGTGAATTCTTTGAATTAGAGGAGGGGCAGGAAAGCCCTTACATGCTGGTAGTGACTAAGGCCATCAATGAGGACCTTCCTGCAGTCACTCATGTCGATGGTTCGGCCCGGGTCCAAACAGTTGATTCTGACAGGAACGGATTCTATTACCGTATCCTGAAGGCATTTGAAAATGAAACAGGTTGTCCGGTTCTCATTAATACGAGTTTTAATGTTCGTGGGGAGCCGGTCGTTTGTTCTCCAGCAGATGCCTGGCGTTGTTTTATGGCTACAGACATTGATACCCTTGTGGTCGGGGAATTTGTTCTTAAAAAGGAGGATCAGACTGGTGACCATCCTTCTACGAGCGCCGTGATCAGGAAGGATCCCCCATCTTCAGCTGAGTTAAAGTGGTTTGGTATCCTTCTTGTCCCATTCATAATGATCCTGGCCGCATTGGCTTTATTTAAATGGGATTCGCCGGTCACAGGATACTCGATCCTTGGCGGGGGTGGATTTATTGTGTTTCTGTACGCACTCATTGCTCGATCTCGTCCGCTCATATACAGGGCATGGATGACAGTGGTTTATCCGATCGGTTGGCTCGTATCACATTTTTTTATGACGGTACTTTATTTTCTGGTCTTTACGCCGGTCGGATTTCTTATGCGTGCCACTGGCCATGACCCACTCACGAGGTCCCTTGATCCTGAGGGGGAAAGTTACTGGATTGAACGCGATTCATCGGATAAGGACCTCAGGAGATCATTGCGCCAGTTCTAAGATTAAAATCTCAAAACAATTTTTATAGTATGACAACGAAGCCAATTAGCCCTGCCCGCAAGTGGACTTTCCGTTTGCTCTCGATTTTACTTGGGCCGCTTCTTTTCTTGGGAATAATTGAGCTGATTCTGAGCATTGCTGGTACTGGATATTCGACTGACTTCCTAATCTTCGATCCTAATGATAAGACAAAGTGGCAAGACAATAAGAACTTTTCGCGGCGATTCTTTCCGCCTGAAATGACTAGAAATTCTCAACCGATTCTCATCTCAAAGGACAAACCCAAGAACACTCACCGGATCGTTATTTTTGGAGGATCAGCAGCAATGGGTGATCCGGACCCGGCTTTTGGGCCTCTTCGAATATTGGAGGTGATGTTGGAATCGCGGTATCCTGAGACCAATTTTGAGGTCGTTAATACGGCAGTGACTGCCATTAATTCCCATGTCGTGCGTGAGATTGCTGCTGACCTTGAGAAATTTGAATCCGATCTTTGGATTGTTTATATGGGAAACAATGAGGTGTACGGGCCATTCGGTGCGGGCACTGTATTTGGCTCAGTTGCTCCTCCTCTTTGGATTAACCGGACCGGTCTCTTTTTCAAAAAAACTAAGATTGGACAGTTAGCCGAGAGTATCTTTTCGGGGAAGGGTAAGGACCGGAAATCTTGGGGAGGCTTAGAGATGTTTCTCGATAAACTGATTTCCCGAGATGATCCGGTTTTGGAGCGGGTCTACCGCAATTATGCTTACAATTTGAGTGATATTATTTCTTCTGCTCGTGAGGCGAACGCGGATGTTCTGGTCAGTTCGGTAGCTGTTAATCTAAAGGATTGTCCACCTTTCCGATCGAATGATGATACGGCAAAGCGGCTCTTCGGGGAGAAGAAATTTATAGAGGCTCGCGATGAGGATGCTCTGCGTTTTCGTGCAGATTCCAGAATCAATGCTGTGGCCCGTGAAGTTGCGGGCAATCAAAAGGCTCGTTTCGTTGATGCGGAGAAGGGTCTTTCGGCAGATGGAGTTCCTGGTGATGAACTGTTTGTAGATCATGTTCATTTTACCTTTAAAGGAAGTTATTGGCTGGCTCGTTTGTTTGCGGATGAGGCCGTCGCTAGTCTGGGCCTTGGTGAGTCAAAGAACCCTTGGCTCAGCGAACTGGATTGTGCGGAGCGCCTTGGCCTTACCCCAGTGCATCGGATTCAGATCCTTCGCGAAATGCGGCAGTGGTTTAGTCAGTCTCCTTTCAAAGATCAGGCCAATAATAAGGAGCGCGATTCAAATATAAAGGCTGATCTTGTTCGATTTGCTAATGAGCAAACAGTGCAAGTTCTGGACAAAGCGGAAAGTAATTACGATCAATTTCTCAAAGATGATCCTAGCGATTGGCAACTCCGTAAAGAATATGCCATTCTCTTGGCTGCGAGGAACAAAAATAAAGCTTCATCTTTGCAGTATGAGAAGATAGCTGACCTTTTGCCTCATAGACCAGAGATGTGGTACCGGTTCGGTTCTTCCTGCCAGCGTCAAAGTGATTGGGCTAAGGCTCAGAAGGCTTTTGAAAAAGCGATCCTCATTAAGCCTGATTTTCATCAGGCTTACTTTAGCCTTGGCCTATGTCAAATAGAGCAGAAAGCGTGGTCTGTGGCAGGTGAGAGTTTTGAGAAGGCAGTGGAATTTAAGCCTGACTATGTGACTGCTTGGATTAGATGGGGGCAGTTACTTGAGAGTCAGGGGAAGACACAGGAAGCCATTAATAAATATGAACTGGCATTGGAAGAGGTGCCAGATTCGCTCGCTGTTAATAAGTTATTAGCTAGCCGCTATCTTCAGAAATCAGATAATAAAAAAGCAGCAAATTACTTTCGTGAAGCGGTAAGGGTTTCGCCAAAAGATACTGAATCTAATCTTGGCCTTGCACTTTCACTGATTAAACAGCAGAAGACTAATGAGGGAGTTCCAATTTTGCGGAATGTTCTCAAAATGGATCCGAATAATAGCGTGGCTAAACGTTATCTTCGGCAGTTAGGATTAGACAATTAAGTCATGAGTACTTTAGGAGCATCTTGATTCTTTTCCTTCTTCTTTGAGGTAAAGACTTGCGAGGATTATAGGTTGGGTATAGCATTCAAATTCTCCGGAACCAGCTAGTTTTTGCTGAGTTGATTTTGGGGCCTGTAGCTCAGTGGTTAGAGCAGGGGACTCATAATCCCTTGGTCGCAGGTTCGAGTCCTGCCGGGCCCACTGTATCTTGAGTCTGCTATCGTAGCACCAATCGTATTAAGTAGCTTCCGTTATCTTATATGAAAGCTTTAAAATAGGCAAGTTGATACACTTTTTTCCCTTTCCTGCATCCTAGGGTTCAATATCTTTTCTTCAGATAGGGTTCTAATGATTCATTGAATCCTTTGATGAATTATTAGGACGCAACTCCTAAACCTTCGAGGAGGGGCCACGGGTGGGGTGGCGGTTTTTTGTGTGGGGTGTGCTGTATATATGTAGGGAGTAAGAAAAAAAATCCTAAAAAACTCCAAGGGCTAGCTATTACCTAATGTCTGTGCCGAACCCCCACTCGTATTTGAATGCAAGATAGAGGAGAATTAACAGTATTATAAGAATCGGTATTGCCAATATACGAAATCCCTTCTCACCACCCGCCATCATTTCATCCATTCGTTTTTTATTTGCTTCGTAAGTCACTCTTTCTTCTTCCTCAATTTCTTCTTGGTACTTCTCTTCCCATGTTTCCAATTCTTCGTCAGA
>Ga0163108_10004327_pt1 | contig 10062 bp, 8 predicted proteins | sample Fk1155metaG_FD_109644 | JGI IMG/M metagenome (GOLD analysis project Ga0163108, IMG submission 109644) | Marine microbial communities from the Central Pacific Ocean - Fk160115 155m metaG | ecosystem: Environmental > Aquatic > Marine > Oceanic > Photic zone | place: The Central Pacific Ocean...
AAGATGAACCAAGCCATCGGCACCCCCACGGTCATGTCTGGCTTGGATGAGGACCTGTACCTCAGCCTGGTTCAGGTCGATACCGAAGGCGAGATGGCCAGCCTCAGCGTAGTGGTGGAACCATTGGTCTGGTGGCTTTGGTTCGGTGGTGGCGTGATGCTGCTCGGCTCCATCGTCGCAGGGTGGCCAACGCGAAGACGAAAGGACGCAGCATGAACTGGAAAGTTCTGGGAGCCGGTGCAGCCATCACCGTGCCGCTCGTGGCCCTTCTCGCGGCAGGATTCGGACGAGACCCCAAGCTGCGCTCCAACGCCCTGGAAGGACGAGAGGCACCCAATTTTTCTTTGCGCACACTCGATGGGGAACCCTTCTCCCTCTCGGAAGCAAGAGGCAATCCGGTCGTCGTCAACTTCTGGTCGACATGGTGTCAGCCCTGCAAGATCGAACATCCGGTCTTGATGTCTGCCGCAGAATCCTATGGCCCGAATGGCGTCCATTTTGTCGCCGTGCTCTACCAAGACGAAGCACCCAAAGCCCGTGCATTCCTGAATCGCTCGGGCTCACACTGGCCCACACTGGAAGACCCAGGCGGACGCACCGCCATCGCTTACGGTGTTGCCGGTGTACCCGAAACCTTCTTCATCGACAAAAGCGGAACCATTGTCCGCAAGGTCGCCGGACCCGTCAGCCAAGAAATTATGGTCACAACGCTGGAACAAATGCTGTGATTCGTTCTTTCCTCTTCGTGATCAGTCTCGCGCTGGTTTCACCGAACGTTTCGGCCGGTGGAGACCAGGACGTTGTTGAAGAATTGGCGACCGTTGAACTGCCCGACCCACCCCTGGAAGACCCACCTTCGGCATCGATCGCAGCGGCCCGTACGGAGCGGCTCCAAAAAGCCCTTCGTTGTCCCGTCTGCCAGGGACTCAGTGTGGCAGACTCGCCCTCCGATGCAGCGCGGGCGATGGGTGACCGAATCGAAGAGTTGGTGACCGAAGGCTACACGGAAGCGCAAGTCACGGAATATTTTGTTGATCGATATGGGGCCTGGGTGGAACTCGAGCCGCCTTCCGAAGATCACCAAACCCTCTTTTTTGCCCCCATCGTTCTGCTGTCTCTCGGGATGATTGGCCTGTTGTTCTGGGCCCGACAACGAACCCGCGAGGACACAGACACAGCCCAGGACAACCCAAGTCCAATGGTGCCCACTCCGGATCCAGATCTCGAACCATGGCGCAAGCGGATCTTGGCCGAGCTGGATGGGAGCGCATCATGAACTGGGATGTCTGGGGACCTTCGATCGTCGTCCTGTCGCTGGGCTTGGTGGCGGGCTTGGTGATGATCATGCGTTCCCGCGGCCAAGTGCGCCATGACCCCAGCATCAATGCTTGGGCACGCAAAGACTCCTTGGTCGATCAGCTTCGCGCGTTGCGGGCAGACAAAGAGAAAGTAGACCCACATGTCTGGCAGGTTCAGTGGGTTGAATTGTTGGACGAAGCCGCTGCAGCGCTGCGTGATGCAGAACAGGCCAACCTGCAGCCAACGGTTGAACAAGAAGTGGTGGTTGCAACAGAGAGCAAGAAGGTCCGCCGGTTTCTCTGGGTGGCCGCTGTGGCCCTGTTCTTTGTCGGACTCGGCGCCACACTGCAAATGGGCACACAAGAACGCAGCCAAGGCGGCTCGATGACCGGTGGTGCGATTGTAAGCGGCCCATCGATCGATTCAACCATCCAAAAACTGGAAGAGGAAGCCGCAAGCAATCCAAATTCAATCGACCCAAGGAACAAGCTGGCCCACATCGCTATTCAGCGTGGCGACATGGGTTCCGCGATGAAGTGGATGGATGAGGCGCGCGCGCTGGATGGGGACCATCCGCATGTACGCACCCACTTGGCGATACTTCAGACATCCATCGGCATGACGGACCGCGCCAAAGGCGAACTCGATGCTGCACTTGCCGCCGATCCAGAAATGTCCGAAGCATTGCTGTGGAAAGGAATCATTGCCTTGCGTGCAGGTGACCGAGACGCGGCGGTTTCCATCTTGGAGTCTGCCCTCGAGCATGCAGAGAGCCGGGAAGAAAGAATGATGGCCACAAGCGCTCTATCGGAAGCACGCAAGCCACCTGCCACCACAAAGATCAAAGGACAAGTCGGACTCGGCAACAATGTCACCGTACCCAACGGGGGCGTACTCTTCATCATGGTACGCCGTACAGCCGAAGGCTCTGGGCCGCCGGTCGCGGCACTCCGCTTGAGCCCCCGCGGGGTTCCCGGAACCTTCGCCGTAACGGACCGCGACATGATGCTCGGTGGCCCATGGCCAGAACAAGTTTGGGTCAGTGCACGCATCGATACAGATGGGAACCCCACCACCAAGCAGCCAACGGACTTGCTTGCAGACACCGTTGGGCCCTTCAGCGCTGGCGCCGATGACGTCGTGCTCACACTGGAAGGCACTTCGTCTTCACCAACGGAAAGCAAACCCTCGGACACAAGAGTGGGTGGAACAATCGAAATGGGAGAGGGTGTTGCACTCCCTGAAGCGGGCGCCGTTTTCATCATTGTACGGCGTTCCCCCACACCCGCTGGCCCACCTGTCGCCGCGGTACGGCTGCGTCCTTCTGATGTACCTGGGCCCTTTTCCGTTGGAGACAGCAACATCATGATGGGCGGCCCTTGGCCGGATCAGGTGTGGGTCCAGGTTCGGGCAGATAGCGACGGAAATGCAATGACCAAAGATGAAAAGGACCCCTCAAGCGAACTGATCGGGCCGGTCAGTAGCGGCACGAAAGACCTGGTCTTAACGCTCGGCTTGTAAGTCACCTTTCGTGTGTGTGTTGGGCGACAAAAGACAACAGATCCGACAGTGAAAATGGCTTGGTGATGCGCGGAATGGCACGTGTTTTGCTGTCTGCACCGTACTGTGCGGCGTAGCCACTCACCAAACAAAGGGGCACATCAATCCCCAGCTCTGCCATGCGCTCCGCCAACTCAAATCCCCCCATACTTGGCATCACCACATCCGACAGGACCAGGTCCACACAGGGCTCTTGCTTCAATCTCTCGAGTGCAGTCAGGCCAGAGTCGACCGACTCCACACTGTAGCCACCCAATTGGAGCATTTCGTTCAATGTTTCTCTGACGTCCGGGGCATCTTCAACGACCAAGATTCGCACCCCATGCTGCGCTTCTGGGTTGGGCACCTGCACCGGCGCGATTCGGGCAGGCTCATCTGCCAACGGAATGTGCACTTCTATGCATGTGCCCCGCCCTCGCGAGCTATCCACAAACACCTCACCACCAATTCCTTGCACCACACCGTACACAATCGACATTCCAAGACCGGTGGCTCCCTTCCCTTTCCGGGTCGTGAAAAAGGGTTCAAACATGCGCGTGCGGACATTCATGCCCATGCCTTCACCATCATCTTGCACCCACAGCACCACCATATTGGAGGCACCTGTGCGCAACTCTGCACCAATGTCGATTTGCCCAGAACCGTCCAATGCATCCTTCGCATTGGCCACCAAATTGAAGACTATTCGCTCGAAGTCATTCACGTCGCCATCGACCCATAAGCCTGCCCCATCGTCGAAGTGGGTCACGAGGTGGATGCTCTCCTCCACCATCCGACGAACGACGGGAAGCATTCCGGACAACACCCCACTCAAATCCAAAATATCTGGAGCCCTTGCAGCCGTGCGCGTGAATGTCATCAATTTCGAGGTGAGCGCCGATGCCCGCTCACCAGCCTCACGAATGCGCCTCAGATGGCCACGTATTGGGTCCTTGGATCCGGCCTTAAACTCGGCAATCTCCGTTCCGCCCAAGATGGTGGTCAACAGGTTGTTGAAGTCATGCGCGATTCCTGAAGACAAGCGATGAAGGGCATCCATTTTCTGGGCTTGAAGCATTCGACGTTCGGACTCATACCGAAGCAGAGCCGCATCCAGCAGGTTGGTTCCAACCTGAAGCGTCCATGTTGCATCCAGCAAATTTCTACTTCCAGCGGCCAACAAGTAAAAGGGAGCGTGGGGTGCTCTCACCAAAAAGCCAAAGTCAAGTTGGTCGAAACCACCAGATTCGATGACTTCCTCCAACTGCGACTCAGACAACTCCCGTGTCGTGCCCACAGCCATCTGCTCATCCACAGTCAGACAAACCAAACCCTCCTCGGAGTGCGCACCCAACCCCGCGCCAGCGATCAAGACTCCAGACCGCCCAAGGATCATCACCACGTCTGCCCCAAGGGCCTCGCGAAGCCCGATGGCGACCTCTTGCGACAAGTTTGTCGGCTCGTTCATGCCCACCAAATCCTTGGCGAGCGCACCAATTCGCTCTGCGCGGAGTGCGCGCCGTTCATCCGAATTGCTGGCAAGTTGCAGCGCCCGATTTGCCTCCGCCATTCTGGCTTCACTAAAGCGTGCTTGCTGAATGGTATCACTCATGTACTGGATACCCACATACGTGACCCCACCCGTAGCCATCAGTGTGGAAATAAGCGCAAGAAGCCGCATCGGGGGACTCACCACGACCAACGGTTCAGGGAACCACCCCAAATACAGCACCCAAGAGAACGTCAGGATGAGCACCATGCTGACGCCACTCACCCATAGGGCCATACGCCGCCCCAGCATGAACCCAGAAAAAAGAATGAGGTTCACAGACGAAACAAGTGCCTGTTCCGAGACGCTGGAATTCATGACCAGCGCACCCACCTGTCCGAGCATCGTACCGACAACAAAGGTCCAAGCAGCCTGTTTTGCGCGGCCATGCTCCGCCATGTACCAACAAGCCGCATACATGAGCGCAAACGGTACCATGCCAATCAAAACCACCCAATACGGAAGGTCGCTTGGAACAAATGGCGACACCACAATGGCAAACAACGTCGCTGCCAACACCAACTTGGACAGTTGGGCCACGATCTCCGGCGAGGGCACCAAATCCGCGGGATCTCCCAGTCGAGAGTCTGCGTGCTCTGGAACCAATGGCTTATCCGACATCAAGTCGGACTATCACGTCGACTAATCGAGCGCCTCGAGGTCTTCACACTCGAGATCCTCATCGACCCGACCATCGCAGTTGTTGTCAACCTCGTCACAGACCTCCTGCGACTCTGGATAGGTGAATGGATCTGACTCATTGCAGTCGCCTTCAGAGGCGTAAAAACCATCGCCATCCAAGTCACGGAATGCGTTGTCATCACCCAAGTGAGAGTCACAATCGTAGACTTCCACATAGGATCTTTCGAACAAATTGCAGTCCGTCTCATCCACCCAAATCTGAACGACTTTCTTGGGCGAAGATGGGTTCCACCAAGCCAAGTCCAGGCAATCCCATGCCTGAATTCGCTCGCGGAAAACCGCTTCATCTTCGGTTTCCTCACCCTCTTCGGATGAACTCTTCGCCGCCATATCTGGATCGCCATAGGACACGACGGTTTCCCAATCCGGGGCCACCGTGGTCGGCACCATATTGCGAGCAGACTCTTCATTTGCGCAGGTCGCCTCTTCTTGAAGGTCCCCTCCACAAGCGGACAAAAGAACCGTCACAGGAAGTACAAAACTAAACCTCATGATTCACCTCTTCAGTACATGCCGACAAAAAGGTCAGCGTCACAATATTCAGCTGTGACGTTCGCTTTCACTCGGTGATTCCCGGGAAAGTTTACGTCCACCTTTGCTTTTAGATGGTCAGCGCCCAAGCGTTTGAACTTGATGCCACCAGACTCCGTATCAAATTCATCGATTTCAGTGTTCTCTGACACCGCCGCGTATGCTTCAACCGCATACTCTCCTGGCTCATCCACGTTCACATTGGTCCAAGCGGAAAGCACCCAAAAATCATCCTGGGCGGGCAGATCCGCGGACGCCAAGGACTCGCAGAGTTCTGGCAGGTTCGACATGATCACCATCAGGTGATCATTGTCATTTCGAGAAAACACAACGGACTCAGGATTACCCAAAACATGTCCGTCAATCGTATCTAAATTGCGATCACACCCCAATCCAAGGGTGGTGACGGACATGAGTACGATGCCGAGATTGCGCATGATGCAGCCTCCTTTCGCTTGCCATTCCATAGGGGAATGAAATCGATGCAGGACAATCGTACCAATTAGGACTGCCCTTGACAAGGCAAGGGCAGTATTTTGTTTTACTTTAAGTATTGCTCGGAACTACTTGCCAGCGTGGAAAGTCTCCGTGGCGTCACCAACCTGAGTAGGTTTCTCCTCCTTGGCTCCAAGCAACTGGTTCACGCTCACCATATCGGCGGGAGGCGCTTCCGTTTCCTCTTGTACATCGTTGAGTACGGATGGATCCCACGGTTCGCCAAGGAACGCGAGCACCTGCCGAATGACAGCCTCAGGATGAGCAACCAAGTCCTCGTAGCAGACCTCAAGGTACCGACCGGGGACCGTTGATGCTTGCGTTCGAATCGCATCCACAACATGGGTCCAATAGTTCGCGGCAGCCTCTGGATCTTTACAACACCAGACACGCTCACCGGTTGCTGGGTCCATCCAATCCCTTTGAAGCAGAGACGACACCACGTCACGACCATCTCGAACAACGTGAATGAAGCGACCGCGAGGGAATAGACTGCCCATCATCGCCATGTGCAGCAAGGTATGCGGGGTGGTTTCCACCTTCCGAATATCGGTGCTCACTGTGGAACTATTCATCAAGGTCCGGATGAAAGCGGCCACGGCTGCATCGAGTTGCTGCTCGCCGATTCCGGCAGCTTCAAGATCGAGCGCCATTCCGTCCCACCAATCGTTCCGAAGAGAACAAATGATCGGAATCAGTTTGGTTTCCTCTCCAGCTTCCATTCGGTGGTGACTATCGAGCATGCTCTGCAGTGTACGAACACCAGAGTCCCATGCGCCTCCAACAAAGACCGGAGTTGGTTGGCCATCCTCAGTCGCTTCAGCACCGTGGGCCTCGAGCGTCTGGCGGACCACTTCACCAATCCCTGGGGTGACCTGTTCTGCACGTGCTTCCAGCAGACTCTCCACCAAGTCTACCCAACCTGCAGCCAACCAGTGTGTCACCACACGAACCGCTTTGGCCGCATCTACCGGTGCCGCCGTGGCATTTCCTGGCAAGGGCTGTCTGGCCGCAACAGCCGCAATGGCGCCCCATGGGCCTGGACCGGAAACTGGCTTCCCAACGTATAGGCCCGCCATGGACAACAAATCTGACATGCGCATGGTTCGATGAGCGGACACTTGAAGACCATCTCCAACCAATTCATTGGCTCGGCCAACAAAAAGGAGAGAATCTTCCACACGTCCCATCTCTTCACACGCAGCGGCGGCCAACATCCACGCATCCGCGATGTTTGCCTCCATAAAAGGCATCAAAGCATCAAGCGTCGAAGGCCCCTCACCGATGTCAATCAAAACTTCCAACAACCCGAGCGTCGCCTCAGCATGCTCCGGATCGGCTTCCAGCGCGGCTTCAAAAGCCACCCGTGCGCCATCGATGTTGCCCAGAGCCAACCGAACCGTACCGAGGCGCGTATTGCCCGCCCAACTGGTCACACCCGGTAGGCTATCTCGGGCACTGACTGCCGCAGGATAGGAAACACACGCTTCAAACGCGGACTCGGCTCTTGCCAAACACTCCCGCTGGTGGTCAATACTGCCGGAACGCATTCCGGTGTTCTCCGCAATCACGCCTTGCAACATGTCCAAGTTGGGGTGATGAATGCCCCAATCCAACGCTTGACCAATCGTGCCAAGTGCCGATTTCGGGTCACCGTCGAGCACTTGAATATGGGCCCGCAATGTGACCACTTGGACCACATTGGGATCATCTTGAGTAAGCGTAGACCAGATTTTCTCAATCGCTGTGCGGGTTCCGTCCAGATCATTGTCATGGTAGCGATCCCAAGCATGAATCAACAGATCATCGGAAGAACTTTGGCCCACTCCTGAAGCAGCCTCTTTCGGTGTATGAACAGTTGCATTCGGTGCAACAAAGACTTCTTGTTCTTGCTCAGGTGCCGCGGGCTCTGCTTCCACAGCAGCCTGGGTTTCCGCCACTTCTGCAACGACTTTGGGGGCCTTGATGATCGCGGCATCAATGGAGCGCACACGGCGCGCGCGCATCGCAATCCACCCGTTGACACTGTCTGGATCGTCTGCATCCCACCGAAGATCGATGGTGCGACGCAACAACCGTGGTGTGCGAACCAGAGAATCTTCATCCATCGTGGTCAAACAAAAGGATTCCGCTTCAGCCGCGTCTGCTGTGACGATGGGCAAGAAAGCGCAGTCCATGCCGCCCGCTTGTATTGCCGCCTTCAACGCTTCATCCGAGCCTGGCGCAAGACGCTCCTCCGCATTCAACACAAGAATCCAGTCACCCGTTGCCTGACGCGCGGCCGTCGTTCGGGCCTCCGACAAGTCACCAGTCCACTGGTAGGGGATCATTTTGGCCCCATTGCTAACGGCCCACTCTCCTGCTCCATTCAATTGACCGCTATCGAGAACGATCACTTCGTTCACAAGACCTTCGGCAGATTGAATGCAGTCCGGAAGAGATGGAGCTGCGTCGCGAGCGATTACACACAGAGAAATGGTGGGCATGGATACCTCCGAACACCCTGTCGGTCACGGAAACCCCCGCCTTCAGTTGAATTTCATTCGAGGTGCGATTTTTCTTTCTCGCTTCCACGCTGTACGCTGTTCTTCAGAGGTGATCGTGGGAACAAAAATGACCAGCACAACCCTGGGAGATGGCACCAAAGTCTTCTGCTTGAAGCCTCAAGAGGCAAAAGTGCTCGATTCACACATCGAGGGCTATATGAACCACGGCATTCAGGTTCAGCCAGGCGACACGGTGTTCGATGTGGGCGCCAATATTGGAATGTTCGGCATGCGGATGGCGCAACGCTGCAATGGAAACATCCAAGTGATCGCTTTCGAGCCCATCCCCGCCATCCGCTCATGTACCCAACGGAACTTAGAGCCATGGGAGGGCGCCACAGTACTTCCTTTTGGCGTCGCGCGCGCGCGCGGGGAAGCGGTTTTCACCTTTTATCCCAATGCCCCGTCCCTCTCCTCCGCACACATGGGTGACTGGGATGGACAAGATGGAGCGCTCGAAGAGGCCGTCGTCGGCAACGCCCAAAATGCGCCGATGTGGTACGCGAAGTTTCTACCGAGGTTCTTGGCCAAGCCGATCGCCAAGTGGCTGGTCCATGCACCCATCGAAGTGCACTGTGAACTCCGAACCTTGTCCGAAATCATTGAAGAGCACAAAGTGGAAAGAGTAGACCTTTTGAAGATCGACTGTGAAGGAGCCGAAGAAGAGGCACTGCTGGGCCTCAACGAGGACGACTGGGAAAAAGTCCAACAGGCGGTCATCGAGGTTCATGATATCGACGGACGTCTCAACCGGATCGAAACCATGTTGCGCAATCATGGGCTGACCGAACTCGTGACCGAAAAGGAACCGGCATTGCAACACACCCGTCTATCGAACGTGTACGCACACCGGCCTCGTCCCTGACATGAATGTGGCGCATTGACGCCACTGGATCTTCTTCTTAAACAGGCGGCCACAGCATTCATACGAAAGATGTTGCGGTTTAGGGAAATCGGTGAGATTCCGATGCGGTCCCGCCACCGTAAGTGGTCACGCTCCGGCCACACGCCACTGGGGAAACCTGGGAAGGCGCTGGAGACAACGGCCACAAGCCGGGAGACCTGTCGCAACATTGGAAAGCACTCCCGGGTCAGGGGTGGAGCCCGCTGTCTCCTTGTCCCTGATCTATTTGTCCGAGGAGACAAAACATGCGTATCAATCTGACCAAGATTGCCCTTCTTGCCGCGTTCGCCGTGGCCTGTTCTGAAAAAGGCGGAAGTTCAGGTGCCTATGATGGCCAAAACTTCGGCGACGGCGATGAAACCGGTGGTGAAGAAACCGGTGAAACCGGCGGTGGTGAAACTGGAACCACGGACGACACCGGCGAAGAGACCACGGACGACACCGGCGAAGAGACCACGGACGACACCGGCGAAGAGACCACGGACGACACCGGCGAA
>Ga0163108_10004328_pt1 | contig 10060 bp, 7 predicted proteins | sample Fk1155metaG_FD_109644 | JGI IMG/M metagenome (GOLD analysis project Ga0163108, IMG submission 109644) | Marine microbial communities from the Central Pacific Ocean - Fk160115 155m metaG | ecosystem: Environmental > Aquatic > Marine > Oceanic > Photic zone | place: The Central Pacific Ocean...
CAGTTCCGGACTCTGGCGTGCCAGGTGCCATGGGCTACAGCCAAGCTTCGGGCATTCCGTATGGTCTGGGGCTCATCCGTTCCCATTATATTGGCCGTACATTCATCGAGCCCTCTCAACAAATTCGAGATTTTGGTGTCAAACTGAAATTGTCGCCCATTCGGAGTGTGATCGGCGAAAAGCGCGTGGTCGTTGTCGATGATTCTCTTGTGCGGGGAACGACTTTGCGCAAGGTGGTGCGGATGCTGCGCGAAAATGGAGCATCGGAAGTTCACCTCCGAATCACTTCACCGCCAACCATTGGCAGTTGCTATTACGGCGTGGATACGCCCACCCGGGATGAGTTGATCGCCACCAGAATGGATGTTGAGGGTGTTTGCGAGTACCTGGGCGCGGACTCTCTGGCCTACCTATCGCTCCACGCGCTGCGTCTTTCGGAAGGGGCTGAGCAAGGCCGTTTTTGTGAGGCATGTTTTACAAACGATTATCCGGTCGATCCGCACCCAGACCGCTTGCATCGGCAGATGCCACTTTTCGTTGATGATGGTTCGGAACAGGCCAGCTGAAGAATATGCCACTTTCAATTTCCACCTATTCGCCGGATAGCTGATAGAATCCGCGGAAAAGTGGAAACAATTTCATGGGCAATGTCATAGGCATAGATTTGGGCACCACAAACACGGCCGTTTCGGTTGTGGTGGACGGCCGTCCTCAAATGTTGGAGGACTCACACGGATACAAAGTGGTGCCTTCCGTTGTGTGGATAGGTGACGACGGCACCGTCAAAGTTGGCCAGCAGTGCAAGTCTTTGTTGGTGACGGAACCAACGCGCACCGCATTTGCAGTGAAACGAATCCTCGGCCGTCACTTTTCGTCACAAGAAGTCAACGATGCACATGCGCGCGTTGGCTACAACATTCTCGAAGACGATGATGGTGGGTGTTTGGTTGAGTTGTCATCGCAAACATTGACTCCTGTACAGGTAAGCGCTCATGTGTTGCGCACCGCGAAGGATATGGCAGAGCGTGCATTGGGCGGTGCAGTCGTAGAAGCTGTGATTACGGTTCCGGCCTATTTCAACCATGCGCAACGGTCTGCGACGCTGGACGCTGCCCGCAAGGCGGGCCTTCATTGTGAGCGGCTGCTGAATGAGCCGACGGCGGCGGCCCTGGCGTACGGGTTCCGAAAGGAAATCGATCGAACATTGTTGGTGTTCGACTTGGGTGGTGGAACCTTTGATGTCAGTGTTTTGCGCCTTTCCAAGGGCGTGTATGAGATCCTCTCGACACTGGGAGACAGCTATTTGGGCGGTGAAGATTTTGACCACCGAATTGTTGATTGGCTCGCTGAACGGTTTGAGTCAGAACATGGTGTCGACCTCCGAAAGGATCGCGTCAACCTCCATCGTCTCAAGGAGGCCGCGGAAAAGGCCAAATGTGAGCTTTCATTTACAGAGTCGGTCGATATCCAGATTCCGCACATTCACGATGGCAAATCGGTGATGGAACAGTTGGACCGTGCGAGCCTCATCGGCCTCGTTCAGGACTATATCGACCGATCCTTGGAAGTAACACTGAATGCTGTCAGCGATGCCGGCCTCAGCAATGGTGATGTTGATGAAGTGATTTTGGTGGGTGGTCAGACACGAATGCCTGCCATTCGGGAGGCCATCTCAACGGCTTTCGGCAAGGAGCCTAGCCGAAGTGTGCACCCAGAGGAAGTGGTTGCCATGGGTGCCGCAGTTCATGCCGCAAGCTTGGGCGCGGACTCGGATGTACCACCTGCAGTCCTGATTGATGTCACGCCTTTCGACTTGGGCATCGACGTTGCGAGTGGGATGTTTCAGCCCATTATTGTCCGAAATAGTACGATTCCCACTGCCGCATCCAGGGTGTTCGCGACGGCAAAAGCCAATCAGTCGTCCGTACAGATTACCGTTCGTCAAGGCTCTTCACGTGTTGCGACGGACAATGAGTTCCTGGGTGAATTCGTCATGAGTGGCCTGACACCTGCACCGCGGATGGAAACCAAGGTAGAGGTGAATTTCCAGATCGATACGAATGGCATGCTTCGCGTCAGTGCGATGGAGCCTGCGACTGGGAAGCAGACCGAGATCACGGTCCGGAATTTTAGTGAGGTTGCAGGTTCTAAAGGTGAGGTCACTCCCGACGTGCGGAGGGCCGCGGATGCCCACTCTGCTGACGAAGCGCCGAACGAACCACAAAAGGCTGTAGATAAGGCCGAAACAACCAAGAAAAAGAAAAAGGCCAAGAAGAAGAGCAAATCATCGAAAGAGGGTGGTGGCTTGATGGGCGCTTTGTTTGGGCGCATGTCGAAAACGAGAACCAAGCGGAAGGTTGAGGCCGCTACGCCCGTCGAAGCATCGGAAACCGGTTCGATCATCGATCAGGTTGTGGCGGAACGTGAAGCCGCCCAAGCCGAGGAACCGTTGCAAACGGTACAAGCAGAAGACTTGGAACCGATAGAAGAAATTGTGCCAACCGAGGCCGTCGCAACCGAGGCTGTTGCAACCGAAGAGTTGGCTGCGGAGCCCATCCGGTTGCCGGATATCGATCCCAGCGCTTTGGAGGAACTCGAGCCAGACATGGATGAGCCCACCCCGATTTTGCTGCCTGATCTGGGATCGGAGGCTTTGGAAGATCTGGGCGACGATGCCTTCGAGGAGTTGGGCGAGGAATCGCTGGACGACTTGGATGACTTGGATGACTTGGATGACTTGGATGACTTGGATGACTTGGATGACTTGGATGACTTGGAAGAACTACCAAGTTCGTCCGAGGAATCGGGTTTTCATGATGAAGGCCAAGCCGTTGATGATGACGGAGATCTTGGTGACACTGGAAGTCCTGAAGAATCGGCCGAGGAACAGGCAGAAGAGTCTTCGGAAACAGAAGAAGAACGAATGGAGCGCCAGCGAGAAGAGATGATGGCGAGGCTGTCTCAGCCCCTTGGTGCGGGAGACGATGAGCCTGAGTCGCCAGCCGATGCGGAGCCACAACCCATTGCGCCGGAGCCAACCGCGGAACCAGAGCCGGCCCCGCCACCGGAGCCAGCCCCAGCGCCTGCGAAGAAAAAGCCAGCACGATTGAAGTTGTCCTACAAGAATCCACGCTCCGTGGTTCGTGAGTACACGGAAAACCTGCAGCGTGGCGGGTGTTTCATCAAGACGACAAAGCCCTTGGCTGTGGGACGAGAAGTACTCATCGAGGTTCGGGTCCCTTCCATCGCGGACAATCCGATTTCGATACCAGGAGTGGTGACATGGTCGAGCCGCGATCTGGATGCGTTGGAGCCAGGACAGGATCCGGGCATGGGCATTGAGTATCTTCTGGATGAGTCATCGAAGGCAGACGTTGCGGGCCGAATCGACGCTCTGAAGTAGAAGGCTCAACCGCCCAGACCGCCATCAACAACCCATTGTTGCCCGGTCACGTAGGACGCATCGTTAGAGGCCAGGAAGCGCACGACCTTCGCAATCTCTTCGGGCAGTGCCAAGCGCCGCATTGGGATCATGGCTTTGGCCCCTTCGACCACTTTGGGGTTCATCGCTTCCACCATGTCGGTTTGGACAAAACCGGGAGCGACACAGTTTACGCGAATACCTCGGCGGCCCATTTCCTTCGCCAATGATGTGCTCATTGCCGCAATGGCGGCCTTGCTTGCCGCGTAGTTTGCCTGCCCAGCATTGCCTCTGATTCCAGACACACTCGTAATGTTGATGATGCTTCCACTTCGCGCACGCATCATGATTTCGGTGGCAGACCGGCAAAGTCGAAATGCGCTGTGTAGATTGGTGGTCATCACGTCATTCCAATCTGAGTCCGACATACGCACCATGAGCCCATCCCGGGTAATGCCTGCATTGTTGACCAAGATGTCGAGGCCACCCGCTTCTGTGGCGGCTTGGATGAGTGCATCACAGCCCTGCTCGGTGGAGATGTCCGCCTGAACAGCGACTCCACCGATTTCCGATGCAACAGCCTCGGCGGCCTCGGCATTTCGGTTGTAATTGACGATCACAGTGGCACCGCCGGATGCGAGTTCGACAGCGATTGCTTTCCCGATGCCTCGGCTGGCACCCGTTACGATTGCGATTTTTGAACTCAGGTCCATGTTCCCTCCGGAAGGCTGAACTAACGCGTGCGATGCCTCGTCGAGTGTTGACTCGGCGCACATTCTTTCTATCGAATCTGAACCTGCGCAATATCGGTCTCGCCGGTCAATGCCATGACCAGTCTGTCCAACCCAAGTGCAATCCCAGCGCTTCTTGGCATAAAAGGGGTGGAGGAGAGCAGCTTTTCATCCGTGGGGTGGGGCGTTTTTTTGGCCGACCTTCTGTAGTCTTTAGAGGCATTGAAACGCTGCCGCAGGACTGCATGGTCCCCCTCTTCGGCGAAACAGTTCGCGATTTCGATACCCGACAAATAGACTTCAAAGCGGTCTGCATGTCCGTTGCGCTCGGTCGCCATTGCGGCTTGCCACAACGGATAATTGTAGACGATGGTTGGTCGACTCAAGTGAGGTTCCACATGGGTGATCCACCCCCGAAACCACTCGACTTCATCCACAGTCTCTGGCAAACCTGCACTCTTGCGCAATTCGTCCACAGTCTGCCGTACGAAATGAGGAGGTTCAACGCCAATGGCTCGCGCGGCCGCCGCGATGAGTGATTCGACTTCCTCCATGATCTCCGGCGTGCCAGCGCCCGCTCGATACCATTCGAGCATAGAAAATTCACGGGCGTGATGGTCGCCCTCTTCTTCTTCTCGGAAGCACGGCACGATTTGGTAAATGCGGCACAAGCCTGCCGCCAGGACGCGTTTCATTGCGAATTCAGGACTGGTGTGGAGAAACTGGTGACCCACTTGTACGGGTTCGAGGTGTTCTTCCAGTGCAGGGCAGTCCACCAATGTTGGTGTATGGACTTCCAGATAGCCGTGTGCATCAAACCATCGGCGGATTGCAGCTGTGATGGCTGCGCGCTGGCGCAACCTCTGCGGGTTCATTTTTGAACCCGGCTCACATATTCCTTGGTGCGGGTATCGATCTTCAGGGTTTCACCTTGGTCGATAAACAGCGGGACGTTTACTGTTGCGCCACATGCAAGCGTCGCTGGTTTGGTCGCTCCTTGCGCGGTGTTTCCGCGAACACCTGGTTCACAATACACAACCTCTGATTCGATGAAGTTGGGCAGGGTGATGTTGACCGGGTTGCCCTTGTAGTAGAGGACATCCACTTTGTCATTTTCCACCAAAAAGTTCGCTTCACCTTCGATGGATTTGGCCGGGATAGCAACTTGGTCGTACGTTTCTTCATTCATGAAGTGATAGTCATCGCCATCGTTGTACAGGTACTGCATGGTTTGTTCTTCAATATCGGCAGCCGCCAAAGATTCACCTGTTCTGTAGGTTCTTTCGATGACGTTACCACTGAGCATATGCTTGAGTTTGGTGCGGGTGAATGCAGTACCCTTGCCCGGCTTTACAAATTGGAAATAGACCATCACGTATGGGCCGTTGTCGAGTTCCACTTTTAGACCGTTTCTGAAGTCTGAAGTCTGGTATGTACGTCCCATGTTCCTGTCCTATAGTTTCGTGTGATACGGGTTTTATTGTGATGAAACACTCTTATAACGAGCGAAGTCAGTGCATGTCTCCCCGAGAGGTGAAACAACGCTTTTCAGGGATCGATCTCGATGTATGGAATGATCTGAATTCGTTCTTTCCGGTTCGGGTGACCCGCAGTTGGATGGACCGGGTCTTGACACCTGAAGGTCCACTTGGCTTACAGGTTTTTCCCGATGCCAGCGAACTGGTTTCGGACCCAGAGGATGTCACGGATCCTGTTGGGGAGGAACAGCGCATGCCAGTGCCATGGGTCGTTCAGAAGCATCCTGACCGCGCACTGCTGCTGGTGACCCGCAGATGTCATCTACATTGTCGGTATTGTTTTCGACGTGATTTGGATGGCCCACCCGACCCGACCTCCGCAGAACTTTCCAATGCCCTGGATTATTTGCGCAACAGCGGTGTACATGAAGTGATCTTGTCGGGTGGTGACCCGCTGATTTTGCGCTCCGATCGTTTGATGCATGTCATTGATTCCTTGCGGCCTCATGTTCCTCAGATTCGGATTCATTCCCGCGCGCCGGTCACCCATCCACAGCGTGTTGATGATGAACTCGTAGAGGGCTTGCGGGCACGAATCCCAGTATGGCTTGTGATTCATGTCAATCATCCACGAGAGCTTTCCGACGAAGTATGTGCAGGCCTGTGTCGTCTTGTCGATGCCGGTGTTCCGTTGGTGAATCAATCCGTTTTGCTTCGTGGTGTCAATGATGACCCCGATGTGTTGGCTGATCTCAACCGTCGGCTCGTGGGTCTCCGTGTGAAGCCCTACTATTTACATCATCCGGATGCCGTTCCGGGTGGAGCGCACTTTCGGGTGACGGTTGAAGAAGGATTGGCAATCTACCGTGCGCTCCGCAACAAAGTCAGTGGTATTGCATTGCCTCAGTATGTGATCGACCCACCGGATGGGACGGGGAAGGTGCCAGTGGCAGAATGGGCCGCGCGTCCGGTACCATTAGCGGAGCGGAGGTAATTTTGGCTGCACGCCACGCCACGTATGAATATCCCGATATCGGCACCTTCTTGAAGGCGTACGAAGAGTCGCTGTCAAAGTCATCGCTTTTCTTGCCTGCTGGGGCCATATCCGAAGAAGTGGCCAACGAGTTCAAGCTGGACCTGGTCATTCCGATGATCGGTCGTCAGGGGCCCATACCGGTACAAGTTGTGCATCGCGGTGGCGATGGCAGCCTGGGTTTGCATTTGCCCGAAATTCCGGTGGAGGTGAAGGAGTCTTTCGAACGACTGTTTGACTTTATCGGTACGATACGGGACTACCTGGTTGATTCGCAACAATTGATCGGACGGAAGGATTACAACGATATCGTTCGCCGTTTGGCGGCCGTCGAAATCAAAGCCAGACAAGCCAAAGAGGGTGGGGACACCGGTCGGCAGCGCCAAGGTCGTGGGATTCCCATCCCAGATGTTTCGGGCCTTCAGCCCACACTTTCTGGAAAGATGGCTGATCGCTCCTTGCGTGATGCAATGGTGAGCTTTGCGGTCGAAAACAGCACAGGGTTGTTGAAATTGTCCTACCCGGATTCGACCACTCGGTATGGTTACTGGCTCAACGGTGGTCCTGTGGGTTGGCGCTCAGAACCCATGAAAGAAGATGAAGTGCTCGGTGTGTTGCTGTTCAAGGCGGAGCAGATCACCAAGGAACAGGTCGCGGCGAGCCTCGAGATCATGAAAAAGCAGGGTTGTCGGCAAGGGGAAGCCTTGGTCGATATGGGTGTGATTGACTTCACGCAGCTCATTCGCGTCTTGTCCAAGCAGGCTGAATATATTTTGCAGCAGGTCATGTCTGAAAAGAATGGCGATTGGTCATTCTTCGTGCTGAGTCGATTGCCAGAACAGTTCATGCCTTCACCTGTTCCTGTCCCTTCGCTGTTGTTCCGGGCCCTGTATTCGCATGCGCGTGAAATGAATATGTCTCAACTCGATGAGAAAATTCAGCCCAATATGGACCGCTATTTGTCCATAGAGGCCGATGCGACGCATGTATTGGCCGAACTTCAACTTACCAAAAAGGAAAAGGGGTTCATCGACGTTGTGTTGTCGAACTCTTGGCGTTTGCGGGAAGTCTTCAGTGTTTCGCCGCTGGGCCGAGGACAAACATCAGCTTTTGTTTGGGCCTTGGACGAACTTGGTCTTCTTCTTATGAACGATCAAGAGGATGAGAGCCGCACCAAGGCGCGCGTTAGCGACCGAATTGAACGAAAGAAAACCCAACTTCGCGGTACGCATTTTGATGTGATCGAGGTCCACTGGGTATGCATGAAGTCCGATATTTCAGAAGCGTACAAGCGACTCAAAGCAGAGTTTGATTTGAGTCGCTTCCCTGGAGCAGAGCCGTTCCAGATCGAGGAACTGGAACGGATCAATGCACGATTAGACGAGGCCTTCAACGTGCTTGAAGACGATACGACACGACGCCGTTATCGAGGGGAAGTGATCGAGAAAGATGCGATTATCAACTCCGCCGACATGCTGGGCAAACAAGGCGAAATGGCCATCATGCGTCGGGACCGTCGTGAAGCGTGCGGTGCTTTTGCGAAAGCGGCTGAACTGGTTCCCAGCGAGCCCAGTTACCGAGATGGTTTGCGCAGGGCCACATCGATTTAAATTAGTCGCGAAAGACCGAGATTCTGTTTTTCAGTTTTCCTGAAAAAATCAGCCGCATCAGCTTTTTGAGTATTCCGTAGAGCTTCGGAGGGTAGGGGAACCAAAAGGGCTCTCGGCGAAGCCATGGAAACCGGTCATAATTTACATGCCGTTGCTGACACATGTGACGCAAGGAGTCATCTCCATGCGTATGGCCAACACCGCTCTGCTTGACACCACCCCATGGCGTTTCTGGCATTCCGTGTGTGGCCAAGACATCGTTCACCATGACCGTGCCGGCTTCGATTTGATCGGCGAATGTACGGGCGCGATCTGTGTCCCTTGAGAATACATATGCAAGCAGTCCCAGGTGAGACCGGTTCGCTTCCTTGAGCATGTCCTGTTCATCGTCGAACACCATGATGGGTAGCACAGGGCCGAAGGTCTCATGGTTCACGACGTCCATGTCTTCGGTGACATCAATCAGGATGGTTGGCTCAAAAAAGTGCCCAGGGCCTTCGATACATTTCCCGCCAAGAAGAATTTTTGCACCTTTGGACACGGCATCATTGACCCGTGACTCCACAATGTCCCGTTGTCGTCGATTGTTGAGTGGGCCAATTTGTACAGAAGCGTCTTCCTGGGAGTTTCCAGGTTTCAGTGCTGCGACTTGGGGTAAAAGTTTGTCCAAGAGGCCAGGAAGAACCGAACGATGAACCAACACTCTTTCCACGCTTGCGCATACCTGGCCGCAGTTCGCAAAACCGCCCCATACCAATGCATTCGCGGCGCGGTCGACGTTGGCATCTTTTAGAATGAGCGCAGGTGCTTTTCCGCCCAGCTCAGTCACACAGGGAATCAGTCGTTCTCCACATTGAGCAGCAACCTTTTTCCCGGTCGCCACGCTGCCTGTGAATTCGATCATGTCGGCATGGTCGATGACGGCGGAACCGGTTTCTCCGTAGCCGTGTACCACCTGAAACAGGTCTTCCGGTATGCCTCCAGCGATGAATATTTCCCGTGAGAGGTCTTGAATCAAGGGCGTATATTCGCTTGGCTTGATGACCACCCCGTTGCCCGCGAGCAAGGCCGTCACGGCAGGGCCGTTGCAGATATTGAACGGGAAGTTCCAAGGTCCAATGATGCCAACCACACCGCGCGGTACCCAGTGAAGATAGCTGGCACGATGAACAAATAGATGAAGGGGAATGGGTTTGGGGGAAAGGATTCGCTCTGCGTTGCGCGTGAAGTAATGGATGAGGTCGACCAAGTTGGCCACATCGTGAACCATGGCCTCGATGTGGGGTTTCCCTTGTTCTTTGGACAGCAAATCGCAGATGTCATCCGCCCGTTCGATGATGACTTCTTTGACATCGCCCATGATGCGGCATCGCTCTTTCAATGGCCTTGCCGCCCATTCAGATTGTGCTGCCCGTGCGCGCTCGAATGCATCACGCACGTCGTCGCGACTTGAAAGGGGTACGCGTCCGATTGGCTCACCTGTTGCAGGGGAGAAAACTTCGATGTGGGTTTTGTCCATCCGGTCCTCTACAAACCCCGTAACGCACTCGATGGGGCCCAAGAAAAACGCCGGCAATAGAGCCGGCGTTCAATCAATATACGTTCGATGCCTTACTTGGCTGCGTGGCCATGACTGCTGGGATGAACGTGAACCTCCAGATCGTTGGGCTCGAACATCTTGTCCGTGATCGGTGAGGCTGGAATCCGTGATAGCGCCCAGCTGACGACGAGCACCATGGCACCACCAAAGCCGAATGGCATCAGGATTTCTCCAAGTCCCATTGGGA
>Ga0163108_10004329_pt1 | contig 10059 bp, 8 predicted proteins | sample Fk1155metaG_FD_109644 | JGI IMG/M metagenome (GOLD analysis project Ga0163108, IMG submission 109644) | Marine microbial communities from the Central Pacific Ocean - Fk160115 155m metaG | ecosystem: Environmental > Aquatic > Marine > Oceanic > Photic zone | place: The Central Pacific Ocean...
ACCAACCTTAGATAGTAACTTAGTGGTTTCTAAAAACATTCCCGATACAGAAACATCTATAATACTTTGAGCTGTTTTGTTGATATTCATAGATAAAGCTTCAGCTAATGGCATCAAGACCTCTCTAGCTGCTGATATATCTAGTTCGACCTTACCATAACCTAATTTACCTTCACCCAATAACCCCAAAACAGCGAAAGCATCAGTAATTGTGGGCTTTGCTCCACCTTGCCCATAACAAGCTGGCCCTGGATTTGAGCCGGCACTTTCTGGTCCAACTTTTAAAACACCAAAGTCATCAACCCAAGCAATTGAGCCTCCACCTTCCCCTATGGATGTAACAGAAACAGTTGGTACATATATTGGAAAATCTCCAACCATTTCACCACTACTGTAAGCTGGTTCACCATTACTTATAACAGCAACATCAGCACTAGTACCTCCGACATCAAAACTTAAGATACTGCTAACACCCACTTTTTTTGCGATCTCTGCTGCACCGATTACACCGGTGGCAGTTCCAGATAATAACATAGAGATTGGATCAGATTTTCCGAGCTCCGCTGTCATAACTCCCCCATTTGACTTACCAATCATTGGGATCGCTGGAATTCCAGCTGATTTAAGGGCATTTTGAAACGCAGTTAAATAGTTAGCCACACGTCGTTGCACATAGCCGGCAACCGTTGCTGTTACTGTACGTTCGTACTCTCTTATAACTGGCCAGACATCAGATGATAAAGTAACTGCCATCTCAGGCTCAATTGAATTAATTATTTCTCTAATACGCCTTTCGTGTTTGTTATTAGCGTAGCTATGTAGAAGTGCTATAACTATTGTTTCGCTACCCATATCTTTAGCAGATTTTAGTGCTAGTTTTACTGACTCTTCATTTAATTCAGAAACAACACTTCCATCCTTTAAATTTCGTTGAGCGATTCCAAAAACTCTTTCTCGAGGAACTAAAGGGTTAGCTCTCCGAGAGAAGATATTGTAAGGGTCTGGCACCTTCAACCTAGCCACTTCTAGAACATCTTCAAAACCACTGGTAACAAATAAAGCTAGCTTTGCGCCCGACCTTTGAATAACCGTATTTATTCCCACTGTCGTTCCGTGACTAAACCAAGTAACCTCCTTAGGATTTAAAACTCCCTTTTCCTGAAGCTCGGATACTCCCAGGACAATTTCTGATCCTGGATTAGTTGGAGTTGAAAGAACCTTATGTGTACTTAAAGATGAGTTTTCTTCATTAAAAACACAAAAATCAGTAAACGTTCCACCAATATCTGCTGCTACTCTATATGACATATTTTTTTACCTTACACTAAATTGGCTAATGTTATTGTTTTCTTGTCTTTTGAATAATAAGTCTTCTATTGTCTTTGCGGATCTCTTAACTTCTTGAATAATGATATCTTTACGTTTAAAAAAACGTGGAGTTAACATTACCATATTAAGAGCAGCTCTCGACAACCCAGACCCATCAATAATTGGAACAGCTACTCCACTTGCTCCCTCAAATCTTTCATTAACACTTAGCGAATACCCTCTATGACGACAAATTCGTAGACGCTCCATTATTTCACTTGTTGAAGTTAACGTTTTTGGGGTTAGCGCTACTTTTGAAACAGCATCAATATATTTAAAACTTTCATCTTCAGGAACACGGGAGAGAATTGCGTGCCCAAGAGATGTGCACCATCCTGGAATAGTCGGAAGGTTTGTAACTGAATAACTCATTAATTGGGATGATTGACGAAAATCAGTAATCTTCACATCGTAACTATCAGTCGGAACTCCTAATACCACACTTTCTTCAAAAAGAACTAAGAGTCTATCCATCTCTTTTTTCGCTGCACGCCTAATTGCTCCGTCTAACCCCCCTACCCATCCTACTGACCTCTTAAGATTAGAATTTAATACAAAAGAGTTGTGTGAGAGTTTCTCTAAGTATCCTTCTTCAATCAAAGTATAGACCAAAGTATGAGCAGAGCTTTTAGGGATCGATAGATTCGAACTAAGCTCTCCTAAAGAAACTGAAGCAACGGCAGACTCAAAATATTCTAGAATTTTAAGAGTGCGGACAGCCGATTTAACACTATTGTTAGTCATTTTACTTTTTGTTCACATATGTGAACCCTCATTCACAATTATAAAATTAGCTATTGACTTATATTAGATTTATTTGTCAAGTTTTATGTATAAAATAAATTTTTATAAAAAATTAAGTGTGGATAATTTTTTAGAATGACAAAATCAGAAAATAGAGTTTCGATAGTTACTGGGGGAGCTAGAGGAATAGGCAGAGGGTGCGCTCTTAAGTTGGCAAGCATGGGCTCCTCAATAGTTTTGGTCGACCTCCTCGAAGTAGAGATTGCAAACACAAAAAAAGAAATTGAGGCTTTAGGAGGTTCTTGTATTACCTTTATTGCGGACGTCTCAGACCATAAGAGAGCCAAAGAAATAGCTTCTGATGTTTTTAAAAAGTATGGAAGAATTGATGTCTTAGTTAACAATGCAGGGAAAGCGAATCCAAAAGGAATTTTAGAAATTACAGAAGAAGAGTACGACACAACACTAAACATTAATTTGAAAAGCTGTTTCAACTATATCCAAGCAGTTGCGCGATATATGCTTAAAGCCAAATGGGGAAGAATTGTCTCCATGTCATCTTTAAATGCTCATAGTGGTGGGGTAACTGCAGCAGTATCAAAATTCTCCTATACTTCTGCTAAAGCAGGAATACTAGGAATGACCAGAGCCTTAGCTAAAGAACTAGGTCCAGACATACTAGTAAATGCGGTATGCCCCGGTCTTATAAAAACTGAAATTACAAAAAATGCTGTTATCGCTGAACGCGAACCTGAATTAGTAAAAGGTATAGCTCTAAAACGCGTTGGTACCCCAACAGATGTAGCAGAGTTAGTAAGTTTTCTTGCCCTGTCTGAACCTAATTTTATTACTGGACAAGATATTACCATTGATGGATTTCAATGGAATCGTTGACTAAAATTAACACCAAAGAAAGGAATAATATAATGTTTAAGCTAAATACAATAAAAAGCCTGACTCTGGTCATGGCTCTAATACTAGGGGTAGGGGGTTCCATGATTGCCCCAGCGAGTTTGGAGGCAAAAAATAAGTTTATTTTTGCTAACTCTTCACCTTATGACACTATGGATCCTCATGCGTTGTACGACGTTGGTCGGGTCGCTTATCGTATCAATCTCTATGACGGACTGCTAAGATGGTTAGACAATCCGCCAAAGTTATCTCCTTGGTTAGCTGATAGTTACGAAATTTCAGAAGATGGTAAGTCTTACACTTTTCATTTAAATAAAGGTGCAACTTTTCATGATGGTTCACCCGTAGAAGCAAGTGACGTTGTATATTCTATGGAGCGCATTTTAAAATTAAAAAAAGGTGCTTTCTCTCTTTACACTGGGTCAATTGAACCAGGAAGTACAATTGCAATTGACAAGCACACAGTGCAATTTAACCTTACTCAACCATCTTCTATTTTCTTAGCAACAGTCCCAGCAATCCATATTTTAAATTCATCTCTTGTCCAATCACATGAGGTTGATGGTGATTTAGGAGCAAAATGGCTTTCTCAAAATGATGCAGGATCTGGTTCGTTTGTACTTGATAGATATGACCCAGCTATAGGGTTCTCAGCGAAACGTTTTGAAAATCATTTCATGGGTTGGGGTGATAAATATCTAGATGAAATCGAATTCAGAACTGTGATTGAGATTAATTCTCGAGTGCTAGGCCTAATGAATGGTGATTTTCATGGAACAGATGGTTATCTTCCACAAGACCAAGTTAAGCGTTTAGAAGCCTCTGACAATGTAGATGTACAAGTTGAAGAGTCTATGCGTATCTTTTATGTTATTTTAAATCATGACCGTGAAATAATGCAGGATATCAATTTCAGGAAAGCTCTTTCATATGCATTCGATTATGATTCTTTCATAACTGATATACTAGGTGGGTCCGTCGCAAGAAACCCCGCGCCTATGCCCAACAATATTTGGGGAAATCCGTTGGATGAAAAAGGCTACTCTTATGACATGGACAAGGCTCGTGAGTATCTTGCGAAGGTTAAGAAACCTATTCCTGAGTTCGTCCTCGGTGCACTAGCTGGCTACGGGCAAACTGCGCAAGCTGCTGCATTATTTCAAAACAGTCTAACAAAACTTGGCCTAAAAACCAAAATTGTTGAAGAACCATGGTCGGTGGCTTCAAAGAAAATGCGAGATAAAGAGCAAATGTATGACTCACTATTTATTTGGAGATCAACATACTATGCGGATCCAAACAACTGGATTGGTGAAATGTATGCCTGTGACCAAATTGGTGCTAGAAACAATTCTTGGTACTGCAATCCTGAAGTAGACAAACTACTAATGGATGCACGCACTGAACCAGACCAAGCCAAAAGGTCTGTAAACTACAAGAAAGCGGCGAAGATGGTAATGGACGATGCTGGCGGTATTTTTGTGTATAATACTGTTTGGTTTGGACCTTACAACAAAGATGTTAAAGGTGTTCGCTTCTCACCAATTGGAAACGCTCAAGAAATGCGTTGGGTTTACTTCGATAAATAAATAATGATTAGGAGCAGCTAAAAATTGGCTGCTCCTTACTTTACACTAAGCCTAGCATTGAAAAAACTAACTCATTAATTTACAGATTAGACAATTTTATGCGAATTTTATACTTTATGTTTAATAGAATGATTTGGTTTTTTCCAACAGTATTTGGGCTCCTTTTAATCGTTTTTACGATAAGTCATATAATTCCTGCAGATCCGGTAGCTTTTTTAGCTGGTGATTATGCCACAAACGAACAAATTGCAGAATTACGAGCACAATATGGCTTTGACAAGCCACTACATATTCAATTCATAAATTATGTAATGGGTACATTTCAAGGTGATTTAGGAATTAGCTTGTATACTCAACGACCAATATCAGATGATTTATTGGCAAGGTTACCTGCTACATTAGAGCTGACTTTTGCCTCTGTTTTAATCTCAGCTTTAATTGGTGTTCCACTAGGTGTAATTGCAGCTGTTTATCGCAATTCAGTAACAGACCACATTCTTAGGTTAATAACGGTCTCTGGGCTTGCGATTGCTAGTTTTTGGTTGGCTATACTGTTTCAATTATTTTTTGCGATGGAACTTCAATGGACACCACTCCAAGGTAGAATTGATGGGTGGGGACCAGATCATATCACTGGATTTTTTCTATTAGATAGTCTGTTAGTGGGAGATTGGGAATCTTTTGGGAGTGCCTTTAGCCACTTAGTTTTACCCGTAGCAACTTTAGCTTTCCCCGCAATGGCAACCATAATGAGATTTACACGGGCTGGTGTTTTAGATGCAATTAACTCTAATTACGTTTTATATGAACAGGCTATGGGGTTTCCTCAGCGAATTATTGTTTGGAAGTATATTCTTAGAAATGCATTAATTGGTACGGTTACGCAAATTGGCTTAATATTTGGCATTCTGTTATCTGGAACGGTGGTTGTGGAGGCAGTTTTTGACTGGCCGGGCCTTGGTCTCTACGCAGTTCAATCGATAATGAATTCGGATTATAACGCAATCATGGGGTTCACACTGATTACCGGAACTATGTTTATTATTATAAATTTATTAGTAGATATTCTTCAAGGTATACTGGATCCTAGGAGTCAACTTTAAATGATTGAAACATTTAAATTTTTATTAAAAAAACTAGCGCAGGACCGAACAGCGACGCTGGGAGTTATTCTTATTCTAAGTTTAGTTTTAATAGCAATCTTTGCGCCAATTCTTGCCACACACCCGGAAGATATTAGTGAGTTTCATCCACCAGAAAGATTACTCGGTCCTAGTTCAGAACATTATTTTGGAACCGATAGGATGGGATCTGACATCTACTCAAGACTTTTATATGGTGCACGAATAACCATAGCCATTGCTTTAATAGCTATAAGTGTTTCTGTAGTCATTGGTGTCCCAATAGGTTTATTAGCGGGTTATTACAGAAATTGGATGTCTGATGCACTAATGCGCATATCAGATATATTTCTTTCAGTTCCGCAAATCATCCTAGCAATAGCGATTGCTCAAACACTAGGACCATCAATTCAAAATGTTATTTTAGCACTTTCTGCAACATATTGGCCCTTTTGGACAAGACTAGTTTATGCAGAGACACGATCTGCTCTAAATGAACCTTATGTTGAAGCATCAATTGCTCTTGGCGCTTCTCCAAGTAAGGTAATGATTTTACACGTACTTCCTAATATTTCTTCCTCCATTATTGTCAGAACAACTATTGGCATGGGAGGCACCATATTAACAGCTGCAGCTCTTGGGTTTTTAGGATTAGGCCCCCCTCCTCCAAGTCCAGAGTGGGGAAGAACAATCGCTGAAAGTAGAGAGTTCTTACCAGAAGCTTGGTGGTATGCAGCAGCACCTGGAATTGCTATATTTTTAGTTGTTATGGGTTTCAATCTTCTAGGCGATGGGCTCCGAGATATACTTGATCCTCGAACTCGGAGGAGTAAAGTTGGGTAACAATTTATTGTCAGTTAAGGGGTTAGAGGTTGGCTTTAACACAGAGCAAGGTTTAGCAAAAGTACTAGATAAAGTGAATTTTGACATGATGCCTGGTGAAATAGTTGGACTTGTGGGGGAGTCTGGTTGTGGAAAAACGACTTTAGCTCGAGCTATCTTGGGAGTATTACCCAAAAACTCAGCTAGGATATCCTCAGGTACAGTAATATTTGACGATAATGACTTACTAAAAATTTCATCGAAAGATCTTGCAGATAACATTCGGGGGAAGCTTATTACTTTTATACCTCAAGACCCTCTAACGTCATTGAATCCAGTATTTACTATTGGTTCACAAATGATGGATTTAATGAAGTGGAAGTCTCCTGATTTCGTAAAAGGAAAATACTTCACAAGATATAAAAAATCTAGACAAGTAACTGATAAAAAAAGAATTATAGACCTACTTCATACAGCACAACTTCCGGACCCAGAAGGAATTTTACGGAAATATCCACACGAAGTGTCAGGAGGGCAACGACAGCGTCTTATGATAGCAATGGCTCTATTGCCCGAACCAAGAATGATTATAGCTGATGAACCCACCACTGCCTTAGACGTGACTATTCAAGCCCAAATCTTAAAATTACTACGGAGCGTAGCAGTTGAAAGGGGCGTTTCTGTTTTATTTACTACACATGACTTAGGCGCAGCATACGAAATATGTGACAGAATAACTGTGATGTATGCTGGACAAGAGGTGGAAACAGCTATTTCAAAAGATTTTTTCTCTCAACCACGCCACCCATATACAAGGAAACTTTTGCAGAGTTTGCCAAATAACTCCCAAGATTTAAAAGGAATACCCGGCCAAATTCCCGCATTAATAAGCCCTCCATCAGGGTGCCGTTTTCATCCTCGATGTGATGAAGCTAAAAGTGAGTGTGCAAAACTCAGACCAGAGGTAACATGGCCTAAAAAAGGGCATATGCTAAGATGCTTCAACAGCACTTTAGTATCGGCTAAGGAAACAGAAAATGTCATCAGATAACGTAAATGATAAATTAGGTAGTGAAGAAATTGCTACAGGGGAGCCTATCTTAGGTGTAAAGAATTTCTCTAAATGGTTTCCAATAAACAACTCTTGGAACCGACAAACTGGTTGGTTAAAGGCTTTAGATGATGTCTCTCTAACAGTTAAAAAAGGAGAGATAGTAGGAGTTGTTGGCGAATCTGGTTGTGGAAAATCGACACTTGGAAAAACCATTATGGGAATACATAAGCTAACAGAAGGATCGGTTAACTTTGAAGGAAGCGAAATAGGTAACTTCAGTCCGTCTGAATCCAGGCAATTAAGACGTCGACTTCAGTACACGTACCAAGACCCTGGCGCTTCCCTTGACCCAAGATGGAAAATTGGGAAATCCTTACATGAACCACTGGAAATCCACACAAACCTTACATGGACCGAACGGGAAAAGCGTGTAAAAGTAATGTTAACTGCTGTTAATCTTCCAGAAGCTCATCTTGATCTATACCCACATGAAATATCTGGAGGGCAACAACGTCGTATAGGGCTTGCAAGAATTTTAACGCTTCATCCAAGTCTTATAATTCTAGATGAACCCACTTCAGGGTTAGATGTTTCTGTACAAGCTACAATTTTGAATTTGTTTCTTGACCTTCAAAAACAATTTAATCTTACCTACATATTTATTAGTCACGACCTTTCGGTAGTACGAATGATTTGTGACAGAGTAGCTGTTATGTATCTTGGAAAAATAGTCGAAATTAATGAGACAGAGAAACTTTTCTCTAATCCAAAACACCCGTACACCCAGTCGTTATTGTCTGCAATTCCCGTCATAGGAGGAAAAAAGGTAACCGAGAATTTTTGGTTAGAGGGTGAGCCACCAAACCCAAGCAACCTTCCCTCAGGCTGTAGTTTTCGAACTCGGTGCCCAAAACAAACTGAACAATGCGTTCAATCATCACCACCCTTAATAGATACAGACGAGGAGCACTCAGTAGCGTGTTATAATACATAACACCTCCCTTCTTATAAATAGAACTGATTACCAAGAGGAGATAACAATGAAAAAGGACACAGAGCATAAAATTCCAGAACAACCAGAAAGTTGGCGTTGGCCAGAGGAAAAATGGAGAGAGATTGTTAATAAAATCAGGGCTGGTCGAAGCATGAAGCCAACCCAATGGCCTAATGGTGCAAAAGTTGCAGTAGCACTTTCTTTTGACTCAGATCATGAAACTCAAACATTACGGTGGGGCCAACATTCTCCAGGAAAGTTAAGTCAAGGGGAGTATGGTAATCGGGTTGGTGTACCAAGAATATTAGATTTACTTAAAAAATATCATGCTCAAGCTACATTTTTTGTGCCTGCTGTAATTGCAATGCTTTATCCTGATGAACAAAAAAGGGTTATTGCGGAAGGTCATGAAGTAGCTATTCACTCTTGGATCCACGAACTGAATAGTGCATTAGCACCTGAGGATGAACGAGAGCTACAAATGCGTTCTGCTGATAAGCTAGAAGAAATTACAGGAGTACGACCAGTTGGCATCAGAACACCATCTTGGGATTTCTCTCAGCATACTATGGAAATCACTCGTGAAATGGGCCTTATTTATGATAGCTCTCTTATGGCCGATGATGATCCATATGAAATATTAGAGAATGGTCAATCTACAGGAGTAGTTGAATTACCTGTTGAATGGATACGAGATGATGCTCCCTACTGGGCAATGGATCGATTTACAGGACTTAGGCCTTACACTCCTCCATCAGGTGTTCTCGAAGTGTTCAAACGTGAGTTTGACGGTGCTTATGCGGATAATGGGTTATTCCTTTTAACTATGCATCCGCATTTTATAGGCCATAGATCTAGAATTCAGGTCTTGGAGGAACTCCTACAGTATATTAGTTCTCATCCAGACGTATGGCTTGCCACACATGCAGATATAGCTAGATATTGTCACGAACAAGCACCTGGATAATTGCTACAGTATGTTAGAAAGCTATTAGGTTTAAACTGAATGAGTAAAGTATGGTTGCCATTTCTGTGTGTTTTACTTCCACAAATGGCACTGGCCATAATAAACCATGGAAAATTAGTTTTAGCGCCTCTCTATATCTCAGCAGCAGGTTTATCCCCTGAAACAGTTGGTATAATCGGAGGCTTAAGTGGGCTTGGATCTATTTGGTTTTTCTCTGCAAATAGTGTAATTTTGCCTAGTTTCGGCCCAGTTAGAGCCTTAATATTTGGTTGTTTTTTAGCTCCGTTTGGTGCTATGTTACTACTTTTCCATCAACCCTGGCTTATGTTTACGGCAGCCGTAATAATGGGTTTTGGATACGCTGTTACAGTGCCAGCAGGAAGTCAGATCTTAGCTACTCATACGCCAAAAAGATTGTGGGGAACGCTTTTTTCTATCCGTATGGCAGGTGTCCCAGTTGGTGGGGCGTTTGCTGGACTCGCTGGAGG
>Ga0163108_10004331_pt1 | contig 10056 bp, 10 predicted proteins | sample Fk1155metaG_FD_109644 | JGI IMG/M metagenome (GOLD analysis project Ga0163108, IMG submission 109644) | Marine microbial communities from the Central Pacific Ocean - Fk160115 155m metaG | ecosystem: Environmental > Aquatic > Marine > Oceanic > Photic zone | place: The Central Pacific Ocean...
AGCCGTGAGGGCATCGAGGTCTTCCACTTCCAGCGCAAGGTGCTGGACCCAAATCGGTGTGTTCTCATCGCGGCCCATTTCATCGGAATTGGGCAGTTCGAAGAAGGCGAGCACATTGCCCATTCCCGCATCCAAAAACACGTGCATGTAAGGATCGGGTTCCTGGGTGGACGGCACCTCGTTTTCGGCAATCGCCAGAACAAAGTCCATCTGGAGCACCCGCTGATAGAACTCCACGGTCTCCCGGGTGTCCTTGCAGCGGTAGGCCACATGGTGAATGCGTTTCAATTCAACGGTCATTGCTTCCCCCTATGCCAGCACGCCGCGGCTCATTTGGTCCCGTTCGATCGACTTGAAAAGGGCCTCGAAATTGCCCTCACCAAAGCCTTCGTCTTTCTTGCGCTGGATGAACTCAAAGAAGATCGGCCCGACAGCTTTCTCGGAGAAGATCTGCAGCAACAGGCGGGACTCTCCACCCTCGGTGGTGCCGTCGAGAAGGATGCCGCGCTGCCGCAGTTCATCAGTGGGTTCGCCGTGTCCCGGAAGCCGTTCCTCCAGCATGTCGTAGTACATAGTCGGCGGCGGGGTCATGAAATCCACGCCGGTCTCTTTCAGCCTGTCCCAGCAGTCGATGAGGTTGTCGCAACTGAAGGCGATGTGCTGAATGCCCTCGCCTTTGTACTCCCGAAGGTACTCCTCGATTTGCCCGACCTTTTCGGACTTCTCTTCGTTGAGCGGAATGCGGATCATGCCATCGGGTGCGGTGAGCGCCCGCGAGACCAGGCCCGTGTACTCGCCCTTGATGTCGAAGTAGCGAATCTCCCGAAAGTTGAACAAGTCCTCGTAGAACTTGGCCCAGTGGTCCATCCGGCCCTTGTAGACGTTGTGGGTCAGGTGATCGATGATATTGAAGCCGCACCCTTCGGGATGCTTGTCGACGCCATCCAAGTATTCGAAGTCGATGTCATAGATGGAGGTACCCTCATTGAAGCGGTCGATGAGGTAAATAATGGCGCCGCCGATGCCCCGGATCGCGGGCAAACGAAGTTCGCTAAATCCCGATGCAACATCCACCGGCTGCGCACCTTTTTGAAGGGCCAACGCGTAGGCCTTTGGCGCATCTTCGACCCGGAAACCCATGGCACAGGCGGACGGTCCGTGCTCTCGTGCGTAGAAGTCTGCCGGGGTTCCAGACTCGTAGTTCACGATGAGGTTGATCCCGCCTTGGCGCCACAATTGAACGTCTTTGGAACGGTGTTGGGCCACCTGAATAAAGCCCAGACTCAAAAAGACCGGCTCCAGAATTCCTTTCTCCGGCGCGGTGAACTCAACGAACTCAAATCCGCGCAATTGCATGGGGTTTTCAAACAAATCGGTCATGGTACACCTCGGTGTTCTGGGTTGGGATCGAGTAGATATCGTAATAGTTGTACTTGCGTCAAGTTGTAATTACAACTATATTGAAACCATGACGAAAACTTCCGATCCAAATGACAACATCCTGCGCCTGGACAGTTACTGGCCCTACCAAATCACGGTTCTTGCGGATCGCATCTCACGCCGCACGAGCAAGATCGTGAAGGAACATGGGCTCAACTTGTCGCAGTGGCGGGTCTTGGCGGCGATCGCCGAAGTGCCCGGTCGGACCTCGGTGGAAGTCGTCCAAATCACGCCCATGGACAAGGGCATCGTGAGCCGCGCCACAAAGGCCTTGCTCGACAGTGGGCTGGTTCGCCGCGTGGCTTCGCAGTCCGATGGCCGCCTGAGTCACCTCCACCTGACCAGCAAGGGCCAAAAGCTCTACCAAAAACTCAAACCCTTGGTCGAAGACATCGTCGTCAGTGCACAAGCCTGCCTCGACGATGCGGACCAAAAGCACCTCAGCGAACTCTTGCGCAATCTCATGGAATTCATTCCCGACTTGCGCTGACCCAACCCTTTTCCATCCATCGGTGAAATGCCGCGCCCACACAGCGGTACTGGAGACAACATGAAACTTGCTACACGAAAGAACGATACCCGCGACGGAGAACTCTTGGTCGTATCCAGAGACAACCGCCGCGCTGTGGTGGTGGGCGCATTGGCCCCTACCCTTCAATCTCTCATCGACAACTGGGCACAAAAAGCTCCCCAGATTGAAGCCATGTACCAAGAGCTGGAGGCCGGTACGCGGGCTGACGCATTTGATGTGGATGCCGCGGAACTCCACAGCCCACTTCCCCGTGCCTACGGATGGATCGATGGCAGCGCGTACATCAACCACATCTTGCTGGTCCGGAAAGCCCGCGGTGCCGAGCCCCCCGCAACCTTGAAGACCGATCCCTTGGTGTACCAAGGTGGCAGCGACACCTTTTTGGGTCCACGCGATGCCATCCCTCTGGCCAACAAAGACTGGGGTTGTGACTTCGAATCCGAAATCGCCATCGTGATGGACGACACCCCCCAAGGTGTGCAGCCACACGAAGTGAAACAGTACATTCGTCTCGTGATGCTCTGCAACGATGTTTCACTGCGAAACTTGATTCCTGGCGAGTTGGCCAAGAGTTTCGGCTTCTTTGTGTCCAAGCCATCTTCCGCCTTCAGTCCCTTCGCCGTCACGATCGATGAACTTGGCGATGCATGGCAAGACGGGCGGGTTCACTTGCCGCTCATCACCCACCACAACGGTGAAAAGTACGGCGACCCCGATGCGGGCCGTGAGATGCACTTCAGCTTCTACGACATCGTGGCACACGTCTGCAAAACGCGGTCTCTGTCCGCAGGAACCATCGTGGGCAGTGGCACCATCAGCAACGAAGACCGCGGCCGCGGCTCCTCTTGCTTGGCCGAGAAGCGCATGATCGAGAAGATCGACACGGGCGCCTTCAAAACCCCCTTCATGGACTACGGCGACCAGGTCGCGATCGAGATGTTCAATGCTGCCGGTGAGAGCCTCTTCGGCCGGATTGAACAGACCGTCGTCCCAACCGCCTAAAGGGGAAGTCATGGGCTTGATTCTGCGTGGTTATTGGCGTTCGTCCAGCACTTGGCGGGTCCGCATCGCACTGAATTGGAAGGGCTTGTCCTACGAGACCCTTCCGGTTCATTTGGTGGAGGATGGCGGGCAGCAACACAGCGCCGAGCACCGTGCACTCAACCCCATGCGGGAAGTGCCGGTGCTGATGGTGGACGGACAATCCTTGGCACAGAGTGTGGCCATTCTCGAGTACCTGGAAGAAGCCCATCCGGAACCGGCTTTGCTCCCGACCGACCCGATCGACCGGGCGCGGGTGCGGCAGCTCACCGAAGTCATCAATGCGGGCATCCAGCCCATCCAAAACCTGCGGGTGATGCAGCGCTTGGGACGGGAATTCGCCTTCGAAAAAGACCAACAACAGGCGTGGTCAGGCGGATGGATTGAACAGGGTTTTCAGGCCCTTGAGTCGCTGGTGAAGGCACATGGTGGCCGCTATTCCGTGGGCGATGAAGTCAGCTTTGCGGACCTGTGTTTGGTGCCGCAGCTGTACAACGCACGGCGCTTCGATGTGGACCTGGGTGCGTACCCAACACTGCGCGCCATCGAACACAGGCTCAACGAACTGCCGGCCTTCGCACATGCCCACCCGGATCAGCAACCGGATGCGCCCGTCGCACTCACTCCATGTAGCCAAGCGATTTGAGCGCTTCCTGGGTCTCTTCAGAAAGCTGTTGTTCCTCCGGTGCACCCAACTCTGCCGACCGGCGCAGCTGGGCATCCCGGTTGCCCTCCACCCGTGCCAATGCATCTGGGTCATCGATGGGCCGCAGCTCGTATGGGTCCGTCTTCCGGTCATAGCGAACCACACCCTCTCCTTCGGTCCAAACCCACTTGGAATCCGAGGTGGTGAGTGAGTGGGTTGGCTTCGCACCGAACAGGGTGACCAGCCGCATGGACTGCATGCTGTAGATCGCGCGCTCTTCCGGCTTGTCGTCCAGCACATCCACGCCGCTGGCTTGCGAAAAGAATGCATCGCTTCCCGGAATGTTCATTCGACCGAGCAGGGTGGGAATGGCATCCATGACACCCGTGGTGGCAGCATGGCGTCCAGGGCGAACACCGGGCGCCATCAGCATCATTGGCACCCGAACTTGTTCGTTCCAAATCCGACCATGACCGGGCTGTCCGTGCTGGCCCAGGCCCTCGCCGTGATCGCCCACCACCAGGATGATGGGCTTCACCCGCTTCTTGGCGATGGCCACCATCAAGCGGCCGATCTGGCCGTCCATAAAGCGGATTTCTCCGTCGTACATGTCGTTGGCGGAAACGGTCTCCACCTCTTGGCCTGTCGGCCGGCTGCTCTTCTCGGAGAATTCGCGCTCGGCCAACCACGGGGCTTGGTCCCCTTGACCCACGAACTGTTTGGTCCAGGGCTCCGGCGCGGCGTAGGGATTGTGTGGGTCATACAGATGGACCCACAAGAGCCAGGGCTTTGACATGTCGGCGGTCTCGAGCCAAGCCATGGCCGCTTCGATGGTTTGGTCCGCCTGACGTTCGATGCCCGTGGGGCCGTCGTAGGTGGTGAAGCCGCGATCGACACCGGTACCTGCCTCCAAGGGCGTGGCACTCACGAATCCTGCGGTTTGGTAGCCCGAACTCTTCACCAACTGCGCAAAGGTCTGCACCCGTTCGGAGGGCACAAAGCGGGTCCCGCCATGAATGATGTTGGCCGTGGTTCCGTGCTCGTGGGGTGTGAGGCCCGTCATCAAGGTCAAATGGGTGGGCAAGGTGGTGGCCATGGGTGCGATGGCATCGTCAAAGACCAGACTCATCGATGCCAAATGATCAAGATTTGGACTGGTATCTCGGAAGTACCCATACAGACCCAAGTGGTCGGCCCGGGTGGTGTCGAGGGTCAGAATCAACACAGGACGCTGGGCATCAACCGGCGGCGTCGACGGTGCCGTCGTCGAGACAGGCTCCGCTTTCTCCTGCACAGGTGCATCGGAACAAGCCCATGCGCAAACCAACAGCAACCAACGAGCCAAAGCCACTTGAATCTCCAAGAAGTCCCGCTCAGCCTATCGCCTTGTCCCCGCGGTGTCCCCTGCATGAAGTGGGCACGCCAATGGACCAGACACCAAAACAACACCCACCCCAACCGGAACGGTGGAAGGTGTTCCAAGTGCTGCCGGTGGCAGGCCAGAATGTCCGAGAGCGGTTCGATGAACTGTAAGTTCCGCGGGCCTCGCTTCGTTGCGGTTGTATACACCCCAAACCAAACGAGTTTCCATGCTGTTCCACCGCACCCTCACCGCCGCGACCCATGCGCTTCTCATGCTCTCCTTTTTGATGGGGTCGCACACTGCCCGTGCACACGGCTGTGGGCCCCAGCTGGATACGACCGATGCGACACTGTCTGGGATGGAAGACAGCAATGCCGTGATCAGTGGCGGCCAGCATCCGGGCAAGATCTGCACCTTCACTCTCGAAGGCCCCCAAATCCGGGATGCACCGCGCCTCGACAAGGACCCCTTGTATATTCGCCCGATGGGGGTCGAGGTGGGCTTTGTAGGGGCCGATCCGTATGTGGGACACAAGAGCAAAGTGGTGTTGAGCGCCATCGAAAACAGGAAGACCGCAGCAGCATTCACCCTCCGCATTTCGGGCCCAAACGGTCACCGTTTTGAATCCCAAGTAGAGATACCCACGGACGGCCCCTCCCAAGTCGAGGTGCTCACCCCCGTGTGGCCGATGGCTGGCATGTACATGGTGCACATCGGGCCACCCATACCGAATCCAGCCAAGCGCAGATGGCGGGGCAACGCCCGTCACTTTGAGGTGCGAGACCATCCTTTGGCCCACCAAGTGGGGCTGCCCAAAGGCCATGTAGAATCCAGCCGATCGATAGAGAGTATTCTCATCCGAACTGGGGAATCTCCGCACTTCAACGGCACATCCTTGATTCGCTGCGGCCAAAACAAAGGCCACGAAATCTGTGTTCGAAGTACCCACCCCATCGCCGATTGTTCGGCCCTTCTGGAAGCCACCATGGAAGCCGTGCCCCGCACTGCCGGGACAAAACGCAGTCGGGAAACAGCCCGTTGGTGCAGTGAGGGCCGAATGCTCACCGTGTACAGCAACCGCCGACGCGGCCAACAGGAGAGCATCGATGAACTGCAAGAGCGCTTTGCACCCGACAGCCCACAAGCGCTGACCCAAGACACGCGGAAATAGGCTGAACCAGTGCTGTCGTGGAACAGGCTGTACGTTCCACAGGCGAGGGTTTATTGAAAAAACAGCACCCTGTTCCACTCGTTTTCACCAAAGGATCGATGAAACGTGGTCAACTGTTGATCCCTGCGCCGGTTTGTATACAGAATGGAGTTGGACGATGCGGCGGCGTCCATTTCCCAAGGAATACCCAAGTGGAAACTGACAAAATTTCCGTACCCAAAAACCCCCGGGGCTACAGCCTCCTGTGGGCACTCGCCCTGCTCTCGGTGGCGGGAAATGTGGTGCTGGTGGCCACCTTCTCCCAGACCGACCGCATCCGCGACGAGGTCGTCAAAGCAGCACGCTCCGTTCCGCTGGATCCAGTGCCGCTCTCGTTCACGGTCGGGGTGTCCGACAGCCTGCCGATCAGCATGGACGTGCCGGTTCAAAAGACCATCAAAGTGCCCCTGGAGATGACCGTGCCCATCGACCAAGTGGTGACCCTGGATCTGCAGATCATGAAGCGGGTGGTTCCGGTGCGCCTGCCCATCCGGACCGAGGTACCGGTCAAAACCACCCTGTTGGTGCCCCTCGACGAAGTCTTCGAGGTTCGATCCACGGTACCCCTGAACTTGACCCTGCCGGTCAACGTCGAGGTCGACCTGGACCCCTTCCGCGATGCCATCCTGTCGGCCGCCGAGGATCTCTGAGCGAGACCGCGTGCATCGGCAAACCCAGCACAGTCAGACTGACTGTAAGTTCCTCGGCCGCGCGTTCGTTTGAAGGTCAATGGCGCCTTCTTTCCCACGACTCGGTCTATTCTTCTCCATGCTGCTCCTGCTGCCCCAACGGGTTGTCGCGCAGGAAACCAAGGCGGCATCCATCGAAGCGGTGTTCGAGAGACTCCGCGTGGGCCACAAGACCTTCGATGAACTGACCCAGCAGCAAACCTGCACGGTGGTCATGTCCATGCCGAAGCCGCTCCCCGCACCAAGCCTCACAGGAGAGCCGCTGTGGATTCGGTCCATCGGCATCGAGGTTGGCTTTGTGCGCCCCACCCCGTACACAGGCCACGAGGCCCGGGTTCGCTTTCAACCCATTCAGCCGGTGGCGCCCAACACACACATCCGCTTCCATCTTGTGGGCCCAGACTTCGAACGGACCGAGATCATCGAAATGCCCGAAGGAGAGCCAGCACCCGTCGAATTGATCATCCCAAAGATCAATTCAGAAGGGATCTATTTGATGGTGCTGGAGTCTCTCATCGAGGACACGGCCGACCAGACATGGAGCCAACAGTACCGGCATTTTGATGTGTACAAGCACCCCTTGAGCAACCACGTGCTGTTGCCACGGGGCTTCACCGAAACCCACCGGTTCGTGGAGAGCCGCACGGTCGACGATGCCCAAGAAAACCCACCGCCGCCCGAGGCCTTGGTGACCTGCGGAAAGCAGAATGAGCAGCAGGTGTGCGTGCGCACCACGGATTCGCTCGCACACTGCAGCGCCCACCTGGATACGCCGGTCTCCACCGCACCCAAACGCCATGGTTCAGCCAAGCACCCCGTGGCCCGTTGGTGCAGCGATGATCGAATGCTCACCCTGTACAGCAGCCGGAAAAAGAACCAACAAGACGCCATCGAAGATCTGCAGTGGCTTTTCCCATCGGACGCCCCCGAGTAGAGCGGACTTGATGGTCGGTGGGTCAGCCGGCTACAACCATGGCTCCCCTTCACAGCCCGGCAGTTCCCGTGACAGACACATCCATGGATTCCATCCGAATGGTCACTTGGCTCGCACCCGGTCTGCCGCTGGCCTTGTTCGAGAAGGTGCGCGAAACCGTTCAAGATGCACTCGATGTGTCGGTCTCCTTGGAGTCCAGAACCAAACTCTCCGGCCCCGAAGTCGGAAGCCTCGACCCCTTCGCCGACGGCATGGCCGAAGTGGGCTTTCTCTGCGCACCGGCGGCGGTCCCGCATACCGTCCGCACCCAAGCAGGCTTTGAGCTCCTGGGCCTCGCACCGCTGTTCGACGACCCCCGCTACAACAACCAGCCCACCTGCTACTGCGACTTGGTGGTTCACGAAGACAGCACCGCCACCGGCCTCGACGACCTCCGCGGCCAGACCTTCGGCTACAACGACACATCATCGCTCAGTGGATGGCTTGGGCTCTCCACCGAACTCCATCGCCGTGGGACCACCACCCAAGACTTCTTCGGCACCCTCATCCAAACCGGTGGCCACCAGACCTCACTGAAGGAACTCCGAAACCGATCCATCGATGTGGCCTCCATCGACAGCAATGTCCTGCGCACCCACCCCGAAATCCTCCACGGCCTCAAGGTGGTCGACAGTGTGGGCCCCTGGCCGTCGCAGCCCGTCGTGGTTCGCAGCACCCTGGACCCCCAACGAAAAGAGCACATCAAAGCTGCTCTTCTCCGTTGCGGACCGTGGCCCGCCTGGAGCTTTGTGGGCTTTCGCGACCAGACGGCGGAACAGTTGGGGGCAGTACCCTCTGCGACCAACAGCTGAACAAAAAATATGGGCAGCAATTCCCCACCATTGAACTTGTGAATTGCTGTATCGACATCTTTCCGCATAGCCACACCGAAGCCAGGCGTTTAGAAGTGTCCGGCCGGAGAGTTCTGTGTCTGTACTGAAAGTTCGTGTTGATGCTGTACCCGTTTCTGTCGTGGTTCTGGTCTTCTGTCTGCAGCTGTGGGCATGCACCCTCCCGCTGGGCTGGACCGCCGCAATGGCGGTGGTGCTCGTGTTCTTCTGTGGGTCCGTTGTTTCGTTTCAACATCACCACAACCACTGCCCCACTTTTCATCAGCGTTACCTGAATGAAACGCTTGATCTCATCATGGGTCTACAAAGCGGAATCACAGCCTATTCCTGGGTTCTCCACCACAACATTGGTCACCACGGCAACTTCCTGGAGCAGTATCCTGGCACTGGAAAGCAACCTGTGGATGCAAGCGCCTGGACACGAGAAGATGGCACCTGCATGGGCCGCTGGGAATACGTGTGGGTGAACCGACTTCGCATGCACTCAGGGTGTATGAAAGTCGCCGCCAAAGCCAAAAAGATTGGGCGGCTCTACCGCAAGTTTCGCATCATTTCTTGGATCGTCACTGCGACACTGCTCGCTGTGTTTGGTTGGCAAGCGGTATTGATCTTCATCGTGTTGCCCCAGGTCATGTCGCTCCTCACATTCGAGGCCACCTACGACCATCACTCCGGCCTCTACACCGAAGAGCCGATGGAGGGCTCGCGCAACATCACGTCTCGGATGTACAACCTGACGCGATTCAATCTGGGGTACCACACAGCACACCACTTCAAGCCCGGCATGCATTGGTCGCGACTGCCTGAACTCCACGCAGAGTTGAAGCACCACATTCCGCCCGCGCTCATCGAAGGGGATGATGGCTTGGTTGGGAGTCTCCTGAAGGGCGTCTTTCGCCCCAAACCAAGAACCGTTGCATAGCCACACCCTCACTGCTCACCTGCGGCCCCTGGCCCGAGTGGAACTTCGTGGGCTTTCAAGAACAGATAGCGAAACAGTTGGAAGCCGTCCCCTCGGCGGCTCACAGCTGAGGGGTTCATCGACCCTACTTCACCCCACCCTCCACCGGGTGCGCAAAGTCCTTGGTGAACACCGTCTCCATGCCCTCTGCGAGGCATGCGCGGTCGGCACAATCGGCGGTTCCTTTTAGTGGGTCGTCTTGGTGCGCTCGGCCGACATTCCAGGCCACGATTCGTGTGGGTGAATCGGTGGCGAACAGCTCCCGGGCCAAGGCCACCATGTCCGCCTGCGTGATGGTTTCGATGGCTGCGGCCACGTGGTCACCGTAGGACCCATCCGTATCGCCCCAG
>Ga0163108_10004332_pt1 | contig 10055 bp, 23 predicted proteins | sample Fk1155metaG_FD_109644 | JGI IMG/M metagenome (GOLD analysis project Ga0163108, IMG submission 109644) | Marine microbial communities from the Central Pacific Ocean - Fk160115 155m metaG | ecosystem: Environmental > Aquatic > Marine > Oceanic > Photic zone | place: The Central Pacific Ocean...
TCCAAAATGGAATGATATTTCTGATGCTTTACCACCTGATAGAGCAATAGCACAACAGATTCCACATAAGTTTATGAAGATGCCAGCATTTACAGTGGCAGAAGCAACTGACAATGGATGGACTTGGAGAATCCCAATTGGTGATAGGTATGGTACAGGATATGTTTATTCTTCAAGGTTCTTATCTGATGATGAAGCAAGAGAGAAGTATGATGCTTGGTTGTTTAAGAATTTCAAGGTGCACCTGGATACTGACCGGATCATCCGGTATAGACCAGGGTATTATGATGAGTATTACATAGGAAATTGTTTAGCAGTAGGACTTTCTAGTGGATTTGTTGAACCATTAGAATCTACAGGATTACAAATTGTTATCCAACAGGTTCAAGAGTTTATGACTATAAACTCTACATTAAAGAATTTGAACTATAATAAGAGAATTTTAAATAAAACAAATAGAACATTATATACTGATGTTTATGATTTTATTTGTCTACACTATAATACTAATAGAACTGACTCTGAATTCTGGAGATATATGACTAATAATAAGACAGATTGGGTTAAGGAATTTGATGAGAAGTGTAAGAAAGAGTTCTTAGATGCTAGGACTTGTTTCCGTGAGAAAACTTTCTGGGGTACTGATAGTTTTGTGCAGGTATGTGAAGGACTTAATATGGTTGATAAAGAATCAGTTAAGAATTTTTTAAATTCTAAGATTGATAGGAAGGATATTTTACTTCAGGCGAAAGGAGATCATCAGTTCTTAGAACTTACAAAGAGAAATGCAAAAAGGATAGAACATAAGAAAGTTTTAGATGTTATTCATAAATAGAAAAAAGTGTAGAGATTAATGGCGGTAACTGTATCAAAGGATGGTTTATATTTTCCATCAGGTACTAATAATATTAAATGGAGTCAACTTCGGGACACCTTTAAAAGAAATGCTCCCAGTGAACCTCAAGAGAATGGTTCTCTTGGCACTATAATTTCTGGTGCTATAAGTGCATCTGATTTATTACGTGAGACTGATAGGTCAAATACAAATCCATATGTACCTGATTGTGATCAAAATAGTGATGTAGGATCTTCTATTGATTGGAAAGTATCTCAAATGAGAGATACAATTAAGTATTATTGGATTACAGAGACGGGTGATTATGATAATTTTGATATTGATAGTCCACCTGATAATACTACCGATTGGAATGGAAATATAGACAAAACTATTGTAAAGAGAATTTATATTAATGGTGATTTGGGTACAACTAGTCCATCAAATGCTGCTGCTCGTCTTAGTGCTAGATCTTGTAATCTAACCATTGATATCAAGAGTGGTGGAGAAATGCACGGTGCTGGTGGTGCTGGTGCTACTGGATATAGTGGTCCTGGAGATAATGGTGGACATGCTTTACAAATTGATAATCTTGCTCACGAAAATGTTAGAGTTTATGTAAGATCGGGTGCTGAAGTCTGGGGTGGAGGCGGTGGCGGTGGTCATGGTGCCGCAGGTGGTCAAGGATGTAGTGGAACATGTTGGGATTATGAGTATACGACTGTAGGTAGTGGTTGTGGATGGTGTGGAGATTGTGGATCAGGTTGGGAACAATATGGTGGTTGTAATAGTGGAGGTGGATGTAACTGTGCTGGATGGGGATGGTGGTATGGATGTAGAAGTAATAACTTATCTTCTGCACAATGTCGTAGGCAAATATACACTACCATAGACGGTGGTGCAGGTGGTTCTGGAGGAAATGGTGGACCTGGAAGAGGAGACGATCATAGTGGATCTTTAAATGGTGTAGCAGGTGCTCAAGGTGCTGCTTGGTCTGGGTGTGGTAGTTATGATGGAACGGGAGTTACTGGGTGTCAGGGAGTCACTGGAGACCCTGGTGGTGCAGGTGGTGATTGGGGTTCTGCTGGAGTTAATGGTAGTGCATCAAATGGTGGTATTGCTGGAAGAGCAGTAACAGGTGCAGGTTATTCGGTAGTTGGAACTATTAATGGTAGCACTCTTAAAGGATTGTATAATCCATAACTATAATATATAAAATAAAATTGATTATATAATGCCTAAATTCCCTTCGTTATCTAAACAAAGTCTTAATGCCATAAATTCTTTTCGTGGTGGATTTCATCATTGGATTACTGCTGCAACTAGCAAAGAATATAGAGAAAAAGTAAAAGCAATGGTGACGAATGAAACCTATGATATGAGGGTTTCTATCTGTAGTCGTTGTGATAGATACGATGAACCATCACATAGATGTATGGAATGTGGGTGCTTTTTAAATGTGAAAGCAAGATTTGGATTTGAATCATGTCCGTTAGATAAATGGGGTACTGGTGAATATGAAATTACTAATCAAGGATAATTTTTTTGTTGATCCTGATAAGGTACGTGAATTGGCACTCTCTATGGAATATGTCTGTAGTGAAGATCTAATTATTGATCCTGGATGGAGAGGATATAGAACTGATGATTGGGATAGTGAAATAAGTGAGAATATCTTAAGTATTGCTAGTGATTATTATAATATATCTAGACAAAGGATCTTATCATACTATCACATATCTCATCAAGGAACTAGAAGAACACTAGATGATTTTGATAATAGGAAATATCATATTGATCCTGATAGATCATATGCTGGTGTTGTTTACTTAACACCTAATCCACCACCTAAGACTGGAACATCAATACTAGATGGTAGTAAGAATGAGGTTATAAATGTGGAGAACGTATATAATCGTTTAGTTTCTTATCCCTCTAATTATATTCATGCACCCTCTGATGTATTTGGAGATGATAAAGAGACTGGAAGATTAACCCTTACATTTTTTATAGAACCTAATTGGAGTCATTGGTCTTCTGATACTGATGTCCTTATTGCTAGTTAAAATCTCATTTATTATACATATCTTTGTATGGTTTGTACGGGATCCTCTAGAGTGCCTTAAAGACCCGTTCGGAAGAACCAATAAAAAGAGGGAACTCACGACCCTCTTTTTTTATGCTATAATATAAGGGTAGGATCGCCTACAACACTTGTAAACCCCCTTTTGGTACAGATATCAAACTGTCACAAACAAGCATCATAGAGCAGTAAATAGAGTATAATACATGTATGGAAGGGATATGTGGTTCTACTGCCTCTTAAGAGGGTTCAGGTGTAAGCGATTCCCAGTAGGTAAATTTGGGCATATAGGTGAAACCTATGTCGATGCCCCACTCTCTTCCATACAATCCATACAGGAGATTTCCAATGAGATGTGAAGTTAAACTTTATGTTGCTGGTAAAGTCTTTACTGAAGAAGTAGAGGCAGTTAATTATCAAGACGCAAGAGAAACTGCATTAGCGAGAAATCCAAAGGCAAAAGTAATTAGTGTAAATGCAGTATTTAAACAATGATTGATTCTAATGTAAAATGTTACATTGATGACCAAGAAGTAGATTGTGAAACTTGGGAATCATGTCATAGGGAAGAAGTATTATCAATGCTTAAGAAAGATGCTCACAAACTAGGAGATTATACTCTTTCTAGTGGTCGTAAGAGTGAGCACTATATCAATTGTAAACCTGTCACACTAAGTGGACATGGTAGTGCATTGTTGGGTGATATGTTACTAGAGTGTATTGATAAAGATGCTGTAGCAGTAGCAGGATTAACTTTAGGTGGTGATCCTTTAGTGAGTGGAGTATCTCTTTCAGCATGGTATAGTGAACGTAAACTTGATGCTTTAATTGTTCGTAAAGAAGCAAAGGGTCACGGTACAAATGCATGGATCGAAGGACCGTTACCACCATTAGGATCTAAGGTTACAGTTCTTGAAGATGTAATCACAACAGGTAAATCTGCTATCAAGGCAGTAGAAGCATTACGCACTGTTGGTTATGTTGTTGATCGTATTGTTTCTATTGTAGATCGTCAAGTAGATGGTGAGGCAGATATTAATATGTGTGCTGCTCACGTAGAACTTTATAGTTTATTTTCATTAGATGAAATTACATCTTAAATGAATTTACAATTAGAGGAGACTCGTAAGCATATTAAATGGTTGCAACAATTAAAAAAAGATCTTAAGTATGATCGTAAAACCTCATTACGTAAAAAGGACAGAATTAAAAAGGATAAAATCAAATGAGTGCAGATTACAGAAGATTTTACAAGAAAGCAATGGATGAAAAGACTGGTTATGTTACCAAAGATGGTGACTGGGCAGCAGTACCCTTGATGAATAGTAAAAAGTTTGTTATAATTCACAATGGAGAGCAAGTTCACGTTGCAAGAAATTACGATTTTGCAAAGAACTACATATTGAAAAATACTAAAAAACATGCACGATCAAAACTCAATTGATGCGAGTGAAACTAAAGAGGAAAAGAAAGAACGTGCACGATGTTTGTTCTTAGAATCTTTATATAAAGCAGATCATGATCTTCGTGGTTGTGCACATAACCAGAAATGCTATAATGAATTGTTAGAGATACGAGAAGATGTAATAGAGTATGTTAGAACCTTAAGAATGGATGTATGAAAAAACCAGAACCAGTTAAATCATTTAATGGTATTAGTGTTTTTCTATTGCGTGGAGCATTAGGACAACATTATATGAAAGAATGGACAGAGGAGCAAATAAAAGAATACCAAGAATATGTAAGTAAAAATGCATAGGCATAAATTTTTGTAAAAATGTACTTGACTTTATGTGTAAAGTAACATATATAATACAGTAAGAGGAGGAAACAAGATGACCTGAACTCCTTTGTTATGTGTGTACAATATGATGGATTTTTGTATCGAGGACAATTTATGCACAACTTAATTCCCTACAATCAGTTAGCAGGATCAAAGCATCCAGAACATTCAGAAGATCCTCAAGACGATTTAATCGATGAATACTACGAGTGCTTAGTTGACTGTGAAGACGACCAATCAAGTTGTAAACGAATCTGTAAGGAGGTTTTAACCTAGTTTAGAGTTAAAATGGTAGTTTAGTCAAGAGTTAAAATGCTACTACATTCACATCCACCTTAGTTAGTTCATCTTTCAATAAAAATTAAATAGTAAAAAGAAACCTTCTGTCTTGACAAAACAAGCAGAAGGTTTTATACTTGTAAACATATATCCAAGAGAAATGCACGGAAATTTAGAACCAGAAGAGAGAGTGTTTCCTAATGTTGGGATTAATACTACACAGAAAATACCTGGAATTGATATATCTGATCAAGGACCAGGATTATTTGCAGAGAAATTTTATAATCCAGATGGAACTTATGATATAGATTTTGATACTGATCCTGATGGTGGTGTTTATGATGATTATACTGATCCCTATGGCGGACATTAAATGACAGTTAATGCACAAGTATTTGAAATTATTATACTCATCACTGTACTGTGTTGGTTAAGTTTATTACTCAATCCCCCAACAAAATGATGAACCCTGAAAAAATAGAATTAAAGAGTGTATCTAAGAAGTTTCAGTATGGAAATATATCAAAGAGAATTGAGAATATTGATGATGTAAAAGTATTAAGAGAGATGGTTCGCACATATGTTAAGATGCATTTTTATCATGAAGAAATGATGGATGATCTGATGTCAAAACATAGAAATATATCTTGGTCTAAGAGGTGACTACATAATTTACTCTGAATAATTTTAAATGAGTGAATTTCAATCTGACATTAAAGATACAAAGTACGATGAAGATGGTAATGAGTTAGATAAGCATGGATTTAGGGTTACAGTTTATCCCGATGGTTTAGAGACAGTTCGTAAATCAGTTGCGAATTGTGAACAGATGGCAGGGTTAGATAGAAAAGTAGTAACAGAATTGCTTAAAGGTGAGTGGAAAGAATGTAATACGTATGACCATACTGGTAGATGTAGTAAAAAGATTATAATAGAGTATGATGTAGGAACATATGAAAGAACTAAGAGTGATGCTTGACATTTGTCTCTTATTGATATATTATAGATAGTGATGGAGACCTGCGGAACTAATGGTATTAAGATCACACACGATTACTAAAAAGAAGGAAACTCATAACCAAACTTGGGAATGGGAAGAAACCTCTGAAGTATTAGCAGCAATAGAACAATTGCATAAATCTTCAGAGTTGGTTGAGAGTATTAAAGTACCAACTCTACATGTAGGAACGCAGAATTACGCAAAGGGGAAGAAAGATGATCGAGTTGGATTGGAATGACGAGATTAACGCAAATAAAGTGATGATTGAGGATGGTATAGGATCTCAGTATTCAGTATTTGATTGGTCTAATCATCTTCAAAAAAGAATTGAAATGCTTGAAGATAGGGTTGAGGAATTAGAAAAAGAGAAGATAGAGTTTATAAATGAAATATATCGGGTAGAGAATGTACTTGATGCTCGTCTAGATACTATAGTAAACGAGTTATCACAGTTTAGGTCTAGATGAAGGATAGGAAAGCAGCGAAGCAGATCATTAAGAGGCAAAAGAAACACCCAGATTGGTATACAGAACAAGAGGTACAGTACGCTAAACTTATTAGAAAAGCATCCAAGAAAAAGAATGATGATGAAAGTCAACGACTCCTTGAAAATAAATCAGAATGAAGATGGTTCATATACTATGGATTGGGATCGTAACGATCCTGAATGGAAATGGTTAAATGGGTTGACATCTAAAGAGATTCAAGTTATTATTGAAGAAGTAATTTTGGATGACAAAACCAATGCCTGATGACCACAGAAGTTATTCATTGGAGATGCTTGAGGAATGGGTATCTGATGCTTTAGATTCTGATGCTACTCCTCAAGAAATATATGAGTGTATTATAAACACAGTAGCGAAATCAGTTAACTATCATAGAGCATGTCTTAATCATTCTTCACGTTTGTTATCTTTACTAGAAGACAAGGTTGACATTACAAACCCTAGTGAAAGTGTTGTGTCATTCAGTGATTACTGGAGTGGTAAAGTAACAGATAAACAATTCCCACGTGCGCTTAATAGATATGGATATGAATATACTCCTGCGGATTTTAAACTAGACTCACCACATCTACATAATGATGAATGAAACGATTAATGAAACGAGAGATGCTAAAGGATCTCATTTTTCTTATAGAATCACATAAAGATACTCATCCAGAACTATATGAGTATCTCATCAAAACTTGGGTTTCATGTGATTATGATTCAACATTATATGCATGTAATGTTACTGGAATGACAATGAGTCAACAACATTTAAGTCATTTTGATGGTGAGGATGAAAGACAATATGAACGTGAATTGAAAAGGGGTGTGAGATTTGATCCTGCTGCTGTTTATACTAAAAGAACCCAGTCAACACGGAAGATGGGTTGTAAATAATCGTTAAGCAAAGTTGAAGAGAGTATTAAATTTATAGATAAATTACCTAACTATGTTAGGATCAACACACATTCTATTAAACAAATGATTAATCTCGACGAACGATACCATTCTTACTTAAACAGTAGTAAAAGAATGAGAATTGATGGCGTTGGTGAGAAGGTTACGGCATATGGTTGGACAGATAATGGAAAAGATATAATAGGACATTATGTTATCACCGATAATTACAAACTTCATTATAATATGGATGCACAGTTTGTCAGGATGGAACCACTTAGGGAGTTAGAAGCAGTTTAATAAGAATAAATATAAGTGATTAAGGCATTTTAATTATGACAATCAAACACGATTTAGACCACGAAGTTTATATTGATCCAAAGGATCATAAGGAGCATACTAATCATGGTATGCATGAATATAGCGAGGCAGATCTGAAAGATGTTCACGCCAATTATGAAGAGTATCATAAGGGTGATGAACCTGAAATTGGCATTAATGATTATCATATTAGACACACAGATAAGACTTTAGAAGTCTATTGTGATAATCATCCTGATGCATTTGAGTGTAGAGTGTACGACGAATAAGACAGTTTAAGAAGTGTCACACTACCTCTTGCGTTATTCGTGAGGGGTTTTATAATGTCTTTATAGGATAATTTGTTATGATTGAACGATCACTTGCTTTGGTAGAATGTAATAGGATTTATTTCCATCAATTTCCTGCACAACTGGAATTAATGGAACTTGGAAGACGTGAATGTAGTTTTTATATTGGACAGACAGATCCTTCACGTGGATGGGTGATAGAAGGTGAATATTTGGTGCGTTGGGGTGATAATGATTATCAAAAATGTCCTGAGAAACCTGTATATTTGGGTCATCTTGATGTTCATAGAGATATTAAGGACCATGAACTTCGTGCTTTGATGAGGAAGTATGGGTGGTATAAAAATACTCAAGGTTCTCCAGAGATGATTATTCATCCTACAATTAAAGATATTAATATTGGTATCATTCAAGTTAAGGAAGAATTAAGAAAGTTAGATGCATATTATACTGAGTTTGAAAAGAGTCATGGATTTAGTCCTCTAATTGAGAGAAAGAAAATAAAGAATCGTCAAGATGATCTCCATCGTATTCCTCCTCGTAGTTTAATATATGAATTATGTGATGATGTATTGACTGGTTTGTCAAAAGATGCTAAAATTTATGTAACCCAAGATGCACATGCTCATTTTTGTGAATACTTAATTTCTAAAGGGTTCACCAATTTATATACTGAATCAGAGTATAAATATTTCCCTAAAAATGAGCAAGCAGAGATACTTGGGGTTGATGTTGTAAATTTAGTAACTAAAAGACAACTGAGTAAAATGAAGTTTGATGTTAATTTAGGTAATCCCCCATATCAAGCACCGAAGTTAAAAGGTAAGATTGGCAAAGGTGGTAATAATTCTCTTTATATTGAGTTCATTGAAAGAGGTGTTGAACTGTTAAAAGATGGTGGTAAAATGTCACTTATCACACCACCTGCTGCATTGATTAAGAGTACAGTTTTGAATCAACCAACACCAACTCTTAAAATGATGCTTGAAAATGGTGCTCTTACTAAAATAGATCTTACTACTAGACCTAAACATTTTTCACATATTGGGTCTAATGTTTGTAATTGGTCGTATGTTAAAGGAGAGGAGCAAGGTAAAGTTGAAATAATTACTGAAGAGGGGACTTTTTACGATGAAATTGAGGATCTATATTATGTTGGAATAGGTGTAGATAAACCATATAAAAGAATAGAACATCAAATTTATAAAAAGATAGTATCTAATGATGTTGGTGAATATCTTGAGGTAAGAAGAGGTAAGAAAGCATATACTAAAGATTGTACTTTGTGTAGATTTGGGTATCCAAAGATTCAACACGGGTTAGATCCTGAAAATACAGACCCTTTAGGATTTGATGGTCAGTTTTATGAGTTTATGACATCTCAATTGGGATTGTGGTTAATTAACTATGTTAGTAGGCATGATGTTATGATATATCATAATCTATTAACTGGTATCAGAGTACCTAAAGATGGGTTTAAACTGTATAAACTATTACTTTTGACTGCTGAAGAGGATACCTTTATCAACAGTGGTAAATGGACAAACTTTTCTACAAATGATTAAGAATATTCATAATCAATCAGTAGGATCAGAGATTGAAAGATCTGATGAACGTATTGATTTAACTGGTGAGGTATTCAGTCCTATGACATTGTGCATTGAGATGGTGAATGAAATACCATTAGATACTATTAAGAATCCAGATTCTATATTTTTAGATAATTCTGCGGGTTCTGGTAACTTTATAGTTGCATTATTAGACAGATTGAAAGAATACCATTCAGAGGAGCATATAGTTAATAATATGTTATATGCGATAGAATTTATGGAGGATAACCATAAAGAAATGTGTGAAAGGTTGGGTGTATCAGTGGATCATCCACATTATGTTTGTCACGATGCACTTACTTATGATTATGGTTTTGGTGAACCTGTAGGTGTGGAGGCATTTTTTATCTAAATGAACTATTCTGAATTTATTATCAAGTACAAAACTATTGAAGAAAAGGGATTTATTAAATCTCAACGTAAAGGTGATGGTGCTGCTGGTAATACATTTGAAGATGAATTGGGA
>Ga0163108_10004334_pt1 | contig 10054 bp, 7 predicted proteins | sample Fk1155metaG_FD_109644 | JGI IMG/M metagenome (GOLD analysis project Ga0163108, IMG submission 109644) | Marine microbial communities from the Central Pacific Ocean - Fk160115 155m metaG | ecosystem: Environmental > Aquatic > Marine > Oceanic > Photic zone | place: The Central Pacific Ocean...
ATTATAAATCTTTAGAAGTTTTAAAAAAAAATTTTATTAATTTTATAGAAAAAACTCCATCATTTGGAAAAGTATTTATTTGTTTAGATGATAAAAACAATCAGCAAGTAATTAAAAAGATAAGAAATCTAAATTATAATACTTACGGAACAAACAAATCATCAAATTTTAAAATATTAAATGTTTTACAAAAAGAAAGCTATTCCGAATTTGATTTGGAAATAAGCTTACCAGGAGTAAAGAAAAATTTTATTAAAAATATTAAAATTCCTCTCATTGGTCTTCATAATATAAGAAATTCAACTGCGGCAGCAGCCGTTGCATTTTCTGTTGGTATACCAGTTAAAATTATAAAAAAAGGATTGGAAAAATTTTCTGGTGTTCAAAGAAGATTTACTAAAGTTTTTTCTTACCAAAATGTTTCATTCTTTGATGATTATGCACATCACCCCACAGAAATTACTGAAGTATTGAATGGAGTTAAACAAGTTTATAAGAAAAAAGAAATAATATGTGTATTCCAACCTCATAGAATTTCTAGATTAAAAAATTTGCAAGAAGAATTTTCAAAATCATTTAAAGAGGCAGACACAGTAATTTTGTGTCCAATATATAAAGCAGGAGAAAATATTAAATTAGGATTCAGCTATAATACTTTTGCAAAAAAAATTATAAGTAATTCAAAAGTAAAATTAATTCTAATTAATAATAATTTAGATTTAATTAAGTATGTGAAACAAAATGTGTATGGAAATAAAATAGTAATAGGAATGGGTGCTGGATCGGTCTCTAGTTGGATGAGAGACTTGTCAAAATATGTTAAATAATGAATATTGAAAATTTTGAAAACAAATACAAAAACTTTAGTGATAGAATATATTTTAATCATAGTATTAAAAAACTTAATTGGTTTAATATTGGCGGTAATTCAAAAATTTATTTTAAACCAAACACACTTCAAGACCTGATAGAATTTTTAAAACTATGTAAAAATGAAGAAAATTTTTTTGTCATTGGAGCCGGATCAAATGTACTCTTTAAAGACGACGTTTTTGAAGGAGTAGTTATAAAATTAAGTAAAAATTTTTCAAGAATTTCATTGTTAAATGAGAATACTATAATTGCTGGAAGTGGAGCTCTAGATAAATCGCTATCAGAATTTGCCTTAGAAAATAGTTTAAGCGGATTTGAATTCTTATCTTGTATACCTGGTACAATTGGAGGAGGTATAAGAATGAATTCGGGATGCTTTGGTAACGAATTTAAAGATATTTTAATTTCGGTTCAAGCTATTAATAGAATGGGAAAAGTTTTAACAATTCCTTCAAAAGATATAATATTTAGTTATAGGTCATGTAACTTATCAAAAGATCTAATTTTTCTTAGTGCTTCGTTTCAAGGAATTAAAAAAAATAAGGAAAAAATTAAAGAACAAGTAAATAATTTTAAAACTAAAAAAGAAAAAGCCCAACCAACTAGAATTAAAACTGGTGGAAGTACATTTAAGAATCCAATAAAACAAACTCATAAAAAAGTTTGGGAAATTATTAAAGAATCTGTGCCAAACAATACTCAATTTGGTGATGCGATTATATCAGACAAGCATGCAAATTTTTTTATAAACAAAGGTAACGCAAGTTATAAAGATATGAAAAAATTGATTGATTTTGTAAAAGAAAGTGTAAGAAAAAAAACTGGAATAAAATTAGATTTAGAAATTATTTTAGTAGAATAAATGAAAAAAAAAATTCTAATTCTTGCTGGTGGATTTTCAAAAGAAAGAGAAATAAGTATAAAAACTGCCAAGGGAGTTTTTAATCAAATTAAAAAAAAATATCATGTTAAGATTTTTGAACCCAATGGTAGTTTAATTAAAAATTTAAGATCATTTAAACCAGATGTAGTATTTAATGCACTGCATGGTAGATACGGTGAAGATGGATATGTACAATCAATATTAGAGTCTGAAAAAATAAAATATACTCATTCAGGCGTATTATCTTCTTCAATAGCAATTGATAAGGAAATTTCAAAAAATATATTTATTAAAAATAATATTTTAACACCTAAATATTTTAAGTTTAAATTTAATAAATTTAAAAAAAAATCTGAATTAATTAGAAAAATTAATTCTAAATTAAGTTTTCCTGTAGTGATAAAACCTTTTAATGAAGGTTCAAGTGTGGAAGTTTATATCTGTAGTAAAAAAAATTTATTTAAAAATTTAAAAAAGCTTTCACCATATAGGGAAATAATGATTGAAAAATATATTCCAGGTAGAGAAATTCAAGTCGCAATTATGGGAAAAAGAAAATTAGGTGCAATCGAGTTAGTACCCAAGAGAAAATTTTATGACTATCAAGCAAAATATAATGTTAAATCAAAAACAAAGCACATTATTCCAGTTAAAATAAATAAAAAAATGATGAAGGAAGTATTAAATATTGCATTAAAAGCTCATAAATCTATTGGATGCAAAGGTGTAACTAGATCAGATTTTAAATTTTACAAAAATAAATTTTATCTTTTGGAAATAAATACTCAGCCAGGAATGACATCACTTTCTCTGGTACCAGAGATTGCAAGGTTTAATAATATTTCTTTTTTAAATTTAATTGAGTGGATAATAAAAGATGCATCAATTTATAGGTAAAAAAAAATATATTTTATTTATATTTCTATTTTTTCTTACATCGATTAATAGCCAAATATTTGTTGAAAAAAAAGACTCATTATACGATTTAAATCACATAGAAGTTGTTGGATTAAATGAAAAGTTAAATATGGAAATAAAAAAAAATTTAAACTTTGTAAAAGAAATGAATATTTTTTTTTTAGACAAAGAAATTTTGGAAGACCAAATCAATAAATACAATTTTATAGAAAGTTATAATATATCAATATTATATCCTTCAAAAATAATAATAAAATTGAAACAAACAAAAATTTTGGGAAAAACATACAAAGATAACGAAGTTTATCTCATAGGATCAAATGGAAAATTTATAGATATAAAAAAATTTAATCAATATAAAAATTTGCCAATTGTTTATGGAAAATTTAATCCAGATAAGTTTATTTTTTTAAAAAATATTATTTATGAAATAAATTTAAATTATAATGATATTAAAGAAATATTTTTTTATCCTAGTGGCAGGAGTGATATTAAAACTATAGATGGTGTGCTTATAAAACTTCCCATTAATAATGTTAAAGAAGCTTTGATTAAGGCAAATAAAATAATGAATAATAAAAATCTAAAGAATAATGTGATTGATTTAAGAGTATCAAATCAGTTAATTTTATCCAATGAATGAAAAAAACTTAAATGTTTTTATTGATTTTGGTTCATCAAAAATAAGAATAGGCATTTTTGATAAAGAAACTACAAAAAATATCTTTATTTCTGAAAAAGAATGTACTTCAAATTTCAATTTAGAAAAATTTGAAATTAATAACTCAAATGAAGTTATAAAAGATTTAATTCAATCTGCTGAAAAAAAAATAGATAAACATATAAAAAATATCAATTTAATGATTGATACACCAGGTATGTTTTCAATTGATATTTCAATCAAAAAAAAATCTGATTATAAAATGAATTCAAAAAAAGATATTCAATCTTTATTGAAAGAAGCAAAAAGTTTAATACAAAAAAATTATCCCAAACAAAAAATTATTCACATAATTGTAAAAAAATTTGTTTTTGATGATAAAAAATATTATGAATTTCCAAACAAGGAAATTAACTATTATTGTTTAGTTGCTGAATTAAAGTTTATTTGCATGCCATACCAAATTTGGAAAAATTTACATAATATTTTTAATAAAAATCATATCACAATAGATAACTTATATTGCTCAAGTTATGTAAGATCTAGCAGTTGTAATTTAATATTTGATAATTTTAAAAAAAAAATTGTTTTAGATATTGGATTTGGAAAAAGTTCTGTTGCTGTTTTTGAAGAAAAAAGACTTTTATATTTTAATATTTTACCCATTGGCGGAAGACACATAACTAATGATATTTCTTTACTTTTAAAAATAAACCGAGATGAAGCAGAAAAATTAAAAAAAAGCTTAAACAAATCAGAAATTACATTTTCAAATAAAACCGATATAGAAAAACAATCATCAGATTTATCAAAAGAAGTTATTTTTGCTAGAGTTGATGAAATAATTAAATTAAATTTAGCCGATGATTATTTTAATAATTTTTTTACTCAAAAAGATAACTGTGTTTTAATTTTTATTGGAGAAGGATCAAAAATACTGAATAAAAATTCAATTTATTTAGAGGAAAAATTTGATTTTTTTAATGAAATAAGTTTTTTTGAAGAAAATACAACTTCAATATGTGAGTCTGGATATAACTTTGTTGAACGAACTAAATTGCAAGAAGTGGATTTTCTTTCAAAAAAATCAAAAAATAAAGGTTTTTTTGAAAAAATATTTTACTTATTTGATTAATCTCCGTATTTTCTTGTAACAATAGTTGTATTTTTTTGAATTAGATAAGCATGTAATTTTGGAGCATGTCAATTCTTAATCAAAAAACTTTAAAGAAAAAAGTTAAATTTGAAGGTGTAGGTCTTCACACCGGTCAAGATGTTTCGATAACAATATTACCTTCAACACCAAATACTGGAATAGTTTTTAAAAGAATAGATATAAAAAATAATAATATTGTTTTGCCAAATATATACAATGTTTCAGATGCAACACTTTGTACCACTATATCTAATGAATCTGGCGTAACAGTTTCTACAATAGAACATTTGATGGGAGCATTTTATGGCTTAGGAATTGATAATGCATTTGTTGAAATCAATTCACAAGAAGTTCCAATAATGGATGGTTCAGCTAAAGTTTTTGTTGAAAAATTTTTAGAAGTAGGTTTTGATATAAGTGAAGTTCCAATTAAACTCATTAAAATTTTAAATAAAGTAAGTGTCGAAGATGGATCTAAGTACATTTCTATGGATAAATCAAATGTTAGCCTAGATATAGATTTTGAAATTAAGTATTTAAATTCATTTATTGGAAATCAAAAAAATAAAATAAATGTTTATGAAAATAATTTGTCAGATATCTATAATTCTAGAACATTTTGTTTATATGAAGATATTGAAAAATTAAGAAATATGGATTTGGCCAAAGGTGGAAGCTTGGATAATGCAGTTGTTGTGAAAGATAATAAAGTTTTAAATAAAGAAGGTTTGAGAAATAGACTTGAATTTGTTAATCATAAAATTCTAGACTGCATGGGTGATTTGTACCTTTCTGGATATAAAATCATTGGATCAATAAAATGTTCTCAAGGAGGCCATAGGTTAACAAACCAAATTTTAAGAAAAGTATTTAATGACAAAAATAATTACTCAATTTTTGAAATTAAGGAAAAATCGCTTCCTCACACGTTTATTAATAAATCAGCACTAAAATCAATTGCATAATAATTAGAATTTTTTTTAAATTCTGCTAAGAATTTAAAATGAATTATTTTGTTAAAATTATACTTATACTATCTTTTATTTTTATAGGTGCTTGTAAAAATAATGAAAGAGAAGTTTCAATTATAGATGAAAAAGATTTAGATCTTCGGATGATAGATTCTTATGAAGAAGGATTAGAACTGTTAAATACTGGATATCCACTGGAAGCAGCTAGAAAATTTAATGAAGCAGAAATTTTATATCCACAATCTTTATGGGCACCAAGATCATCATTAATGTCAGCTTATTCTTATTATTATGGGGCATATTACGAAAACTCAATAGATGAGCTTAAAAGATTTATGGAAGTTTATCAAAATCATGAGCGTTTAGTTTATGCTTATTATTTATTAGCAATGTGTAATTATGAGCAAATTGCAGATGAAAGAAAAGACCTTAAGTCAATTGTTGACGCAAAATTAAATTTTGAATATGTGGTTACTAATTATCCTAACTCAGAGTTTGCATTAGATTCTGAGCTTAAGTTAGAGCTTATTCAAGAAATTTTAGCTTCAAAAGAAATGTATTTAGCAAAATATTATTCTGAAAAAGAAAAATGGATACCAGCAATCAATAGATATAAAAATGTTTTAAATAATTTTGAAACTACCATTTTTGTTGAAGAAGCACTACATAGATTAGTTGAAATACATTACAAAATTGGACTAATTGATGAGTCAAAAAAGTATGCTGCTTTATTAGGTTATAATTATCAATCTAGTGATTGGTACGAAGAGTCCTATAAAGTTTTTAATAAAGATTATAAAAAAATATTAAAAACAAAAAAACAAAAAAACAAAAAATCTACTTTGGAAAAAATAAAATCGTTTTTGAAAAATGAAAAGTAGCGATTCTATAAAAAAAAAATATATTTCTAAAATTAAAGAGTTAAAAAAACACAATATATATTACTATGAAAAAAGTACTCCAAAAATAACTGATTCAGATTACGACAAACTAAAAACTGAGATCATTGAATTGGAGAATAAGTATGTCAATTTGAAAAGCAAGAGTTCTCCAACATTAACGGTGGGTTCAAAGCCATCAAAAAAATTTGCTAAATTTAAACACAGAGTCAAAATGCTTTCTTTGTCTAATGCTTTTGACTTTGAATCTTTAAATAATTTTGAGAAGAAAATCTCCAACTATTTGAATTTAAATAAAAAAGAAAATTTTGAATATAGCGTAGAACCAAAAATAGATGGAATTTCAGCTTCGTTAACTTATAAAAATTCAAAATTTATTTTAGGTCTGTCAAGAGGAGATGGCATAGAAGGAGAAGTTATCACAGAAAATCTTAGAACAATTAGAAATATTCCAAAAACAATAAATGATGTAAATTTTCCAAAAGATATAGATATTAGAGGCGAAGTTTATATAGGAAAAAAGGATTTTGAAAAAATTAAAAATAAATTTGCCAACCCAAGAAATGCAGCGTCAGGTTCTTTAAGACAAAAAGATCCAAATGAAACAAAAAAAATTCCGTTAAGATTTATTGCATATACTTTTGGTTTTAATAGTCACTTTGTTTTTAAAAAACAGTCTGAATTTCTAGATCTGCTTCAAAAATGGGGCTTTAACATTAACCAACATAATAAAGTTATTACTGGTATTGATAATTTAATTAAAAATTATGAAAAATTTGAAAAAAAAAGGCACAATTTAGATTTTGATGTAGATGGATTAGTATATAAAATTAATAATTTAGAACTACAAAAAAGACTTGGCAATATTTCAAATGCACCTAGATGGGCAATTGCACACAAGTTTTCAGCAAATAGTTCTTTTTCAAAAATAATTAATATTGAAATTCAAATAGGGAGAACAGGAGCGCTAACGCCAGTTGCTAAAATTAATCCTGTAAATATTGGAGGAGTGGTTGTTTCAAATGCAACTCTTCATAATGAGGAAGAAATAATTAGAAAAGATATAAGAATTGGAGATACAGTTAAAGTTGAAAGAGCAGGAGATGTAATACCACATGTATTGTTAGTTGATTTAAAAAAAAGACCCATAAATTCAAATAAATTTTTATTTCCAAAAAACTGTCCATCATGCGGATCAAAAATATTAAAAGATTATAATAAAATTTCAAAAAAATATGATGTAGTTCAAAGATGTTCAAGCGAGGGATATAAATGTGAGAAAATTGCAATTGAAAAAATTAAACATTTTGTATCTAAAGATGCATTGAATATTGAGGGTTTAGGCAAGAAAGTTGTTGAAAAATTTTGGGATATAAATTTAATTAAATTACCTTATGATGTATTTAATTTAGATTACAATAAAATTGAGAAACTAGAAGGTTGGGGAAAATTATCGACAAAAAATCTAAATGAAGCAATTGAAAAATCAAAAAAAATTAGTTTAGATAAATTTATTTTTTCACTGGGAATAAGACATATAGGGCAAGAAAATGCAAAAATATTATCACTGCACTTTCAAACAATAAAAAAATTTCAAGAGATAACAAGAAAATTTAATTTTAAATCTTTAGAAAACATTGATGGAATTGGAGAAACTCAAATTATGTCTTTAAAATTTTTTTTTTTAGATCCAATTAATTTGAAAGTAGTTAGCAATTTGATTTCAAATATGAATATAGATGATGTTTTTGAAAACATTAAAGGTAAATTAAAAAATAAAACTTTTTTATTTACAGGAAAACTTGAAAATATCAGTAGAGCAGAAGCAAAGTCTTTGACAGAAGAAAATTCAGGAAAAATTCTAAGCAATGTAACAAAAAAACTTGATTATTTAGTTATTGGAGAAAAGCCAACTGTAAAAAAAATTAAACAAGCTAAACAATTAAATATAAAAGTGATTAACCAATTCGAATGGAAAAAACTTTTAAATTAGATTTAAAAGCCATTTTTTTTCATTGAGATTTAAAAATTTAGATATTTTTGCGTAAATATTCATATGATAGTTAAATAAATATTTTTTTTCTGAAATATTTAACATTTTAAAATTTATTAAGTCAGTATCAATTGGTGCCAAAGTTAAATTTTTAAAAAATATTTTGTTTTTATTTTTTTTTACATGAACTAAATTTTCTATTCTAATGCCAAATTTTTTTTTTTCATAATATCCAGGCTCATTACTTAAAATCATGCCTGGTAAGATTTTTATATTATTATATTTTGAAATAGCTTGTGGGCCTTCATGGACATTTAAAAAATGACCAACACCATGTCCTGTACCATGCCCATAATCTAAATTAATTTTTTTTAAAAAAAATCTAGCTCTTCTATCTATGTTTATGCCAGTATTAATTTTATTTAAGTCAGTATTAAAAACTGCAATATGGCCTTTTAAAACTCGGGTAAAAATATTTTTAATTTTCGAGGCAGGTTTTGAGAAACATATAGTTCTTGTTACATCAGTTGTGCCATATTTGTATTGTCCTCCAGAATCGCACAAAAAAATATCATTTTTATTTATTTTTCTATTTGAATTTTTATTTGCTCTATAATGTATTATTGCACCATTTGGTCCAGAGCCAGCTATAGTATTAAAACTTGGATATAAAAAATTTTTATTTTTTTTTCTAAAATTTTCTAATTTTCTTTCAGCATCTATTTCAGTTAAATTAAAATTTTTTTTATTTTTCATCCAATATAGGAATTTTGTTAATGCGGCACCATCTTCTATATGTGCATTAATCATATTTTTAATTTCAGTTTTATTCTTTATAGCTTTTAGGATGTAACAAGGGTCAATTTCATTTGAAATTTTAAATTTTGATAAAATAATACTTTTGTTAAAAACTGAACAGCTATTTTTATCTATAGAAAAATTTTTACCTTTTAAATTATTAATTATTTCCACAAATTTTTTAAATTCATAAAATTTAATTTTTTTATAGTTTATTGAATTTTTTATTTTTTGAATTTTTTTAATATCTGAAAAAAAATATATATTTTTATTATTAATAATTATTTGACAATTTGGAATAGGACTATTTGGATTATCAAAACCTCTAATATTTAATAACCAAGCACAGTTTTCGGGGGCACTAATAAATATATTATCTATTTTTTTTTTTTTAAGAATAGAAGATAGCTTATATAATTTAGAAGTTATTTTTTCGCCTGATACAATTTCATTTAAACTATAAAATTTTTTTATTTTATAATTATTTTTTAAATTGAATATTTTATCAATTAAATTTTCGTTTATTGGGATTAATTTACAACTATTTCTAAAATTTGATTTTAAACCGCTTTCAGTAAATAGTTTAGGATCAAATCCTAATTTTAGTTTATTTTTTATTTTTTTAATTATATCAAACGGTCTGATTTTTGGGATCTCAAATATATTAAAATTTTTTCCACATTCAATATTTGCTTGTAAAGTGTATCTACCATCTACAAATAGCAAGTTTTTATCTTTTAAGATTATTGCCAAACCCGCTGAACCAGAAAAGTTAGATATTAATTTTAATCTGTTTGGAAAAGAATATTCCGAAAAAAATTCATCATTTTTAGGTATTATGTAGCCATCAATATTTTTATTATCCATTAATTTTTTCAATAAGTTAATCATTTTATAACTAC
>Ga0163108_10004335_pt1 | contig 10052 bp, 8 predicted proteins | sample Fk1155metaG_FD_109644 | JGI IMG/M metagenome (GOLD analysis project Ga0163108, IMG submission 109644) | Marine microbial communities from the Central Pacific Ocean - Fk160115 155m metaG | ecosystem: Environmental > Aquatic > Marine > Oceanic > Photic zone | place: The Central Pacific Ocean...
CGGGTTTACGTTGTGCCGTTTTGCATGAGCACTTTTTCACGCACCGGGCAACAGAACGCCCCATATACAATCGCGTTCCTTGTTAGTTTGCTTAAGTTTTTTCTCGGAAAAGAAAAGCTGTTCACGCTATATTCACAGTGAGCAGTAGAAAGTGAGAAAGATATGGCTACGATTACGAAAAGAAGATCGGGAAAGTGGGCAGCCGAGGTTCGCACTCATATTTAATTACAATTTATACAACATTGATCTACCCAATGATCTTTTGAAAATTCTATCAATTTATTTTCAATTAAACCTTCTTTGCATTCATGACTTGGGTGTTCACATCTAGACGCAAAAACACATCCAGATTTTCTCTCAGATATTGATGGCACTTCACCTTTAAGTTCAATTTTTTGATTTTTGTTATTGAAATCATATTTTTTAATGAATGATACTAATGCTTTTGTGTAGGGGTGTAATGGTGAATTAAAGACATTTTCAGTCATGCCTCTTTCCATAATCTTACCAAAATACATTACTAAAACTTCATCTGTTAAGTGTCTTATAACGCTCAAATTATGACTGATTATTAATATGCTCATACCTTGATTATTTTGAATTGATTTTAGAAGATTTAATATTTCACCCTGTATTGACACATCCAGTCCAGCGGTTGGTTCGTCGGCAATAAGTAATTTTGGTTTAAGAGCTATCGCTCTAGCTATACTTACTCTTTTAGCTTGACCACCACTAAGTTCGTGAGGATATCTCTCTAAAAAATCATTGGATAAACCAACTGACTCTAATAATTTATGAACTTCTTCTTTGATGTTTATTTTATGTATTTTATGTATTTTGAATGGTTCACTAATTAAATCTTTAATTTTTACTCGCGGACTTAGAGATCCAATTGAGTCTTGAAAAATCATACTTACATTTTTTCTAAACTCTTTACTTCTGTATTTGTTAGATAAATCAATTTTTTTTTTATTAAATCTTAAATTACCATTTGGTGTTGTTAATAAACCTAATATTGTTTTAGCTAAAGTAGTTTTCCCAGACCCACTTTCTCCAACGATTCCATAGGTACTATTATCTTTAATAGCAAATGAATTATCTATCACCGCATCTAAATTATTTTTTTTCAATAAAGTAGTTAAAGATTTTTTAGATTTAAATGATACAGATAAATTTTTTAATTCTAATATATTCATAAATTTATTCTTTACAATTTATACAACATTGATCTACCCAATGATCTTTTGAAAATTCTATCAATTTATTTTCAATTAAACCTTCTTTGCATTCATGACTTGGGTGTTCACACCTAGTTGAAAAAATACATTCGTTTTTTAAATTTATCAAATCAGGGAGGCTGCCTTTGATAAAAGGAAATTTTTTAATTTTCTTTTCTATTTGAGAAGGATCACAATTAAATAATTGTTTAGTATAAGGATGTTGAGGATCTAAAAAAATATTTTTAGTAGTACCTTTTTCCACAATAATACCTGCATACATTATTATTATGTAATCACAAAAATCCACTAATAGATTTAAATTATGTGTAATGAATAAAATTGAGCATTCAATTTTATTTTTTAAATTTTTCAACAAATTTATTATTTGTACCTCTGTGGTTACATCTAAAGCAGTTGTTGGTTCATCAGCGATCAATAAATCAGGTCTTGATTGTATGGCCATAGCAATCATTATTCTTTGACGCATGCCCCCAGAAAACTGATGCGGTAAGTCATTAAAACGTGACTTATAATCAGGTATACCAACTAAATCTAACATTTCCAATGAGCGCTCAATTTTTTCTTTTTTGGAAATTTTTTCATGATGTTGGCTAAGTATCATTTGTTTTCCAATACTCATAACTGGGTTCAAGCTTGTCATAGGATCTTGGAAAATTACTGATAAGTTGTTACCCAAAATTTTTTTCATTTCATTTTGTTTAAGATTTAAAATTGAATTATTATTTAATTTTATATCCCCTTTTTCTATTTTTGCGTTATCAGGCATTAAGCCTATTATTGAAGAAACTATAGTTGATTTTCCACATCCACTTTCGCCTATTATTCCTACAACACTATTTCTTGGAATATTAAAATTAATATTTCTTAATGCTTTAAGCTGACCTTTATTGGTTAAATAATTTACATATAAATTTTCTATATTTAAACTTTCCTTCATATTAATTAATATATTTTTTTAGTTTTGGGTCTATTATATCTCTTAATCTTTCACCTAAGAATGTAAAACCAATAGTTGTAATAATTAAAGGTAAGCCGCCAGCAATTAAAGGCCAAGGTGAGTTATCAATAAAAGAATATCCATCATTTAAAATGCTACCCCAGCTAGGTATAGGGGGTCTTACACCCATACCCAAAAAACTTAGACCAGCCTCAATTGCAATCACAAAAGGTATATCCATACTCGCTAATATAAATAGAGGACCAACAACGTTTGGAATAATATGAATTACCATTAACCTCATAAAATTTATACCTAAAACCTTTTCTGCTTGAATGTACTCAGAATTTATCACCATTAATGTTTGTGTTCTTACAATTCTTGCATAAATTGGTGATTGTGTGAGAATCACAATAAATATTATAGTTTCTAGACTTGGTCCAAACAATGTTACTATTGCAAGGGCAAACATTATTGTTGGAAAAGATCTAATAGTATCAAAAATAAATAATAAAAAATTATCTAACCATTTTTTTCCAATTGAAGCAGCTATGCCTACAACAATTCCAATAATCATAGAAATAAAAATTGAAATTAAGGCTACTTTTAATGCTATTCTACCACCATGTAGAACTCTTGAAAATAAATCTCTTCCTAATTGATCAGTACCAAGAATATGGACGAGTGATGGGTTTTGTAATTTATCTCTAATATTAATTTGAGAAGGTTCAAAAGGAGAAAATAAATCTGCACCAAAAGAAAGTAAAATAACTAAGGAAACTAATGTAAGTCCAATCAAACCTAATGGCTCCTTTATTATTTCATATATTATTTTTTTCATGAGTTATGATTATTTTTAATTCTTGGGTCTAATAAAGCATTAATAATATCTGCTAATGTAGTTGTAATTACAAAAAGTGTCGAAGAAACTAGTACTGCTCCCATTACTACAGGATAATTTCTATTAATTACCGACTCATATATTAATTTACCAATTCCTGGTCTTGAAAAAATTATTTCAGCAAAAACAGAGCTTGAAAATAATATTCCAATACCTGTCCCAAGCAATGTTATTGTTGGTAAAATTGCTATACGTAAAACGTAATATAGAATAATTTTTGACTCAGATATTCCATATGCTCTGGCAGTTCTTACATGGTTGTCTTTGAAAACTTCAAGCATGGATGATCTTACGAGTCTTGCAAGATATCCAACCCATCCCAAGCCAACTGCAATTGATGGAAGTATTAAATGCGAAATTTTACTTATTAAATTTCCAGACTCTCCTACGCCAATAGCTGGTAGCCACTTTAATGATACTGCAAAAATTAGTAAGCAATATAAACCAACTACAAATGGAGGTATTGCTATAAAGCTCACTGTAAACAACCCAGAAATTTTATCTGATTTACTATTTTGATATATCGCATTGTAACATCCAATTGGAATTCCAAGTAATATAGCCCATCCAATACTAACAGTTACTAAAGCAATTGTATGAGGTGTTTGTTCCAATAATATTGTTAGAACAGGTCTTTGAGTCAAAATATCATTTCCAAGATCACCTTTAAAAATATTTTTAATAAAGTTATATATTTGAATAAATAATGGATCATTTAATCCAAGCTTAAGAGAAATGGCTTCTTGCATTTCTATTGTTGCTCTTGGACCCAACAATACTTTAATTGGATCACCAGGAACCATATGTATCATTATATAGAGTGAACTGATAGAAGCTAAAATTATCAAAAAACCAATAAAAATTTTATTAAATATAAAACTTAACATTAATTTTTAAAAACCTTTTCTTATAATTTTATAGTTCTTATTGATACTGTAAATAGTTTTAAGATTATGTTTAATGCAAACAGATTTATTTAAAAAAAAATATTTTTTATTGCATGTAAGTTTAACATTTCCATCAATATTTATTAACCAATTTCTTCTTTCAAAATTATATCGAAAATTATATTTTGCTTCTGCACTTAGAGGATTATCTTCATTCAAATAATATTCTTGAGATGTGTAATTTTCAGTTATTAAATTTGCTTGAATCAATTTAATTTTCCCAAAATAATCCTCTACAAAATATTTTGTGCTATTTTGTTCTAAATCTCTTATTATCTTTCTTTGTCTTTTTGGCTGAATTAATATTTTATTTTTAATTGGTAAAGGATTTTTTGGTTTTTTAAATGAATTATAATTTTTTAAATTATTTTTTTCAGGTAATTTAAGTAAAGAATTTTTTATATAAATTTTTAAAGTAAATTTTTCTTTTAAGGGCCATGCCATTGGCCAATAAGAAGTTGAAAGTGATATTCGAATTTTATTATTTTTTTTAAATTTATAACCTGTATGATTTAGTTTTATATTAACATTATATTTTTTATTTGCTTTTATTTTATAATTAATATTTTTTCCTCTAATTTGACTCAAGTTCACAATTCCAAATGTTATCAAGTTAGAATTGCCATTTTCATCAATTTCACACAATCTAGTAGCTATTTTTCCAAAATTTTTATTTGAAGATAATTGAATATTTAGAGAAGCTTCGCCTAAAATTATAAAATCTTTTTTCAATTTTTCTGTATCAAAAACTAAGGACTCAGAATCATCTATTATTTGATTATCTGGTAATTCTGCTCCATAACCAGAAGCAAACCAAGGCATATATTCACCCGAACTTAAACCACAATTAAGAGATGATGATATTGATAAGTTTTTTTTCAAAAATAAATTTTTACTTTTGCTTAATTTGTGATGACCAAAATAAAAAATTGTATTTCTTGTGTTTAATTCATCCTTATTTAAGCTAACCCAATATCCTTTTTTTTTGTTCATTTTAGGATTTGGTGAATGACTTTCAGTAATCCATAATCTTAATTCTTGCAGGTTTTTGTTCTCATTTTGAAGATAAGAATCAAAAAATTTTAGTGACTCTTGAAGAAAATTAATTGCTGGACCTGGTTTGCCAACATGAGGATAGGTATGTCCCCACGGACCTATAATTCCATAACTTTTTGCATTAATATTTTTTAATAAATTTATAACACTGTTTGGCCAACAATCTGCCCAACCGCCTACAGCAAGAACTGGAATTTTAATTTTAGAAAAATTTTGACTTATAGATGTATTTAACCAATATTTATCATTTTGTTGATGACTTAGCCAAATTTTCAAAAATGAATCTGTTTTATTTAATCTATTAATCCATTTTCTTTTCCATTCTTTACCTGAAATTAATGGATCAGGTGGTCTTGAATTAAATCCATCCATTAAAGCGCCCCAACCAACTGTTTGTCCTGGATAACATCCTAAAAAATACCCAGCATCGTCATAATATCTATCTACTGAATAATGAACTGGGATAATCGCCTTTAGTGCTTTGGGTTGGCATATTGCCATTTGGAGACAAACAATTCCACCCCATGATACACCTGTCATCCCAATTTTACCATCAAACCATTTTTGTTTTGTAATCCAATCAATAATTTCTATTCCATCCTTTGTCTCTTGAGGAAGATATTCATCTTTCATAATTCCATCAGAGTCACCTGATCCCCTCATATCTACTCTTATGCAAGCATAACCATTCGCAGCATAGTAGGGGTGCATGAGGCTATCTCTGATAGCAGTTGCGTCCCTTTTTCTATAGGGAATATATTCAAGTATTGTTGGGAATTTTTTATCTTTACTCTTTGGTAACCAAATTGAAGCAGCTAATTTATTTTTATCTTTTAAATTTATCCAAGTATTTTCAATAAAATTAACTTTAAAATTTTTTTTTATTTTTAAATTTAATTTCACAATTAAAAACTTTTTCTTAAAATTTTTTTATTAATTTTTTTTGTATAATATTTTTTATTATTATTAAATGCTTGAAGAAGATAATCATAATAAAAATATTTCTGGTCACAAGAAATATTAGTTGAGACAAGCATTCTAACATTAAATTTATTTTTGATCATTATGTGCTCATGTTTATAATTTGCCGAAGCACTAAGTGGATTATTATTTTTTATAATAAATTTTTGATTAACAAAAGATTGTAAAGTCATTCCATTATCTAATATTTTGAGTAATCCAGGACCTATCCATGATGCATCATGAAAAATTTCAAATATACTTTCATCTTTCTCTTTATCCTCAATTATTTTTCTAAATCTTTTTAAAGGTTTTTTAACTTGAATAGTTTTGCGAAATTCAGCACTAACTGGCTTTTTAAATTTAACTAAATTTTTTGCTTCTTTCTTCAATAAATTTACTGGTAGTTTTAATAAGCATTCATCTAATTTTAGTTTTAGTCTAAAATTTTTAGGTAGTGGCCAAGCCATTGGCCAATAAGATGTAGATAAAGATAATCTTATTTTATTACCTTTAGTAAATTCATATCCAGTATCATTTAAATTAATAAAAATTTCGTAAAATTTATTCTTCGTAACTTTCAAATTTTTCTCCCTACCTTTTCTTTGAGCAAAGTTTATAATACCAAATGTAACAAGATTTGATGATCCATCTTGATTTATTTCACAGATCCGTGCTGCAACCATTCCACAATTTTGATCTGAGGAGACTTTTAACTTTAATATTGGCGAACCTAATATTTTAAAATCTTCATTCAAAACATTTGTTTCAAACGTCAATGATTTAATGTCATCAATTTTTTGATCAGTTGGAAGTTCTGGTCCATCTCCTGCTACAAACCATGGCATGTATTCTCCTGACCCATAACCAGTGTTTTGAGGTGATGAGAAAGTTACAAAATTATTTTTAGAGCTACTTTTTTTGCTTATTAATTGATTTTGATTAAAGTAAAAATTTTTGTTTACATTACTTTTTGGTGGCCAAGAATTTTCTTTAATCCAATAACCCGGTCTATCAACACCAAGTGGATTTGGTTTCATGCTTTTTCTTATAAAAGCAGTTATTTTTGGGTCTTTTTCTACACCATTATTTTTATTTTTAAGCCATTTATCCCACCATTTTACACATTCATTTAGAAAATCTATTTGAGGACCAGGTTTAGCAAAGCAGCTATAGTTATGCCCCCAAGGACCAGATATTCCTTTCACATTAATATTTAAGTTTTTAACTAATCTACCTACTGTATTAGGCCAACAATCAGCCCATCCACCAGTAGTAAATACTGGACACTTGATTAAATTATAATTTTTTGAAATAGTTCCTTGAAGCCAATATTTATCTTTTTCTTGATGACTTAACCATATCGGTACATATGGTGGTGTATTTTTTAATCTGTTTTTCCATATTTTTTTCCATTTGAGTCCAACAATATCAGGGTCTGGTGGACGAGTCGATAAAGAGTCCATTTCAACCCCCCATCCAATAGTTTGACCAACCAAACAACCTAAAAAATATCCTGCATCATCATAATATCTATCTACAGATGATGTGACCGGTATTATTGCTTTTAAACCTTTAGGGTTTAAGCTAGCTACTTGCATAGAGGTTATACCACCCCAGGAAAAACCTATCATACCAACATTTCCAGAACACCAATTTTGTTTAGATAGCCAATTTACTACTTCAACACCATCCTGTTGTTCTAATTTGAGATATTCATCTAACAATAATCCTTCAGATTCTCCGGAACCTCTCATATCAACTCTTACAGATGCGTATCCATATCCTGCAAAATATTTATGAACTGCATAATCTTGAACAGAAGTGTAATCGTTTTTTCTATATGGAATATATTCTAATATTGCTGGTACTTTTACTTTATCAGAGACATCTGGTTTAAAAATTTTAGCTGCTAATTTGCAACCATCAGAGAGAGGTATCCATATATTATCAATAATTTTAACTTTATATGGAAACCTCTTCTTAATTGACAGTTTTGTCACTTTAAATTTAAAAATTATGCGTTTTTAAATTTTCTGTAACAAGCATTACCATTTGGCCAAATTGAAGGTATAAGACTTTCTTTAGCGAGTGATGCATTTGGTGGATGTGCTATCCATACAAAACAGCCAGAATCCTCCATTATTTTCATCATTCTTACATACATGTCGTTTCTTTTTTTTGTGTCAAGCTCAGCAATAGCTTTATAATGAAGTTCATCATATTCTTTATTGCTAAACCATTCCCAATTCCATACTCCTGCTTGCTCTGTAAGAAACCATTGAGTTCCCCAAACTGGATCGGGTGGCTGAAAGTACAATTTATATGTCATTTCTAACCCTTCTTCTCCTTTTTGATCAGCTAAGCCCCAGTAAGTTCCTCTATCACTGCTATTAATTTGAAGATTAATTCCAATATCAGCAAGGTTAGCTTGAATTATTTGACATGCAGTTAGTCTATCAGTTTCTGCTATAACTTCGACTTCTGCATCAAAGCCACTAGAACCAGCTTCTTTCATTAAAGCTCTAGCTCCTTCAAGATCTCTTTTTTTATGTCCACCTTGGACATATCCTGTCATACCTGGAGCTATCATACTGCTAGCACCAATTGCACTTCCAAAGAAAGCTCCGTCAAGAATTGCATCTATATCAATTGCTTTACCGATTGCTTGTCTAATTCTGACATCTTTATATTTGGGATGATTTTGATTTATACCAAGCCAAAAATAATCAAGAGATGGTCTAACTGTTAGCGTAGATCCCTCAGGAGTATTTTCTTTTAAACTTGGAACTGAACTCTCACTAACATGAGTAAAATCTATATCACCAGCAATAAAAGCTTTTTCAGCACTTTTTGGATCACCAATTGGTATCAATTCAATTTTATCAAAATTTGGCTCTGGGCCAGTCCATCCGTCATGCCTGCTCAGAGTTAATTTTTCTTCGGGTTTCCAATTTTCAATTTTGTAAGCACCACAAGTAGCAGGAGGATCAACCGTAAATTTTCCTCCAACGCCTTCAACAGCTTTTTTACACAATATATAACCAGCTGAGTAAGGAAGAACACTCCACCACATAGGTGCAAAAGGTTCTTTAGTAATGATATACCTGATCTGTCGTCGATTACATCAACACGATCAAGTGGTGACCAATCACCTGCATTAGGTGCCGCTAAATTTGGATCGTTGTATCTTTCAAACGAAAATTTAACATCTTCAGCAGTAACTGCGCCAAATCCATTCGTCCAAGTAAGTCCTTTTTTTAGAGTGAATTTTGTTTCAGTATCACTAATAACTTCCATTGACTCAGCAGCAACAAGTTCCCATTTCCATTTTTCACCACCATCAAAATCAATAAGTTTTCCATGAATTAAATTCATCGTATCAAAATCTTGTCCTGATGTCCAAAATGGTGGATCTATAGCACCTATGTCTGACATTATCCTTGCTTTCAGTGTTCCACCAGTATTTGCATGAACAATTCCACTTTTACCAAGAGCTATAGCGGCTACACCCGCAATAGATCCTTTCATAAAAGTTCTTCTATCAGAATTTAAAAATTTCATTTTTCCTCCTATTAAAAATTAATTAATCTTAGTCAGGAAAATGAAATTTTAATATAAAAAAATTAAAAAATATGTGTTTTTTTTGATAATATATTTATTTTATTAGATTAAATACAATAAAGGTTAGACGAGAGTATCTAAATCATTCACACTATAGTCACACTCAGATCAAATTTTTTGATTTTTAAATATAAAAAAGCCAAGTTTTCTGTTAGTTTGGTTCACGCACCGGGCAACAGAACGCCCTACTAATTCAATTTTCTATATTCCACATCAAAAAGTTTGAAAAAAGTTACACGAAGTTTTGTACGAAGGCAAAAATATTAAAATTCACATTTTCTTTGAGATGAATAATTTAAAGTAAACTAAAATAGTGATAGATAAAAAAACATACCCTTAATTACAGGTGAGGTTGCCATCCCAATGATTGCAAAAATAATTGCAAA
>Ga0163108_10004338_pt1 | contig 10049 bp, 8 predicted proteins | sample Fk1155metaG_FD_109644 | JGI IMG/M metagenome (GOLD analysis project Ga0163108, IMG submission 109644) | Marine microbial communities from the Central Pacific Ocean - Fk160115 155m metaG | ecosystem: Environmental > Aquatic > Marine > Oceanic > Photic zone | place: The Central Pacific Ocean...
GTTAACCATTAATGAGAGCCCAGCGATGAAGACCACAACTAACAACAAAACAATATAAGCTTTAAACTCAGAATTTGCTAAATAGGTAGATAGGGCTTTATTTTTCCAAGCAAAAAAATGCAATGAAAAGTTAATGCCAGCCAACAACATAAAAATACTTGATACCCAGTAAATAAAAGACGAATCTTGAAAAAAACCAAAACTAGCATCATGGGTTGAAAAACCACCAATTGCGACGGTCGTCATGGCATGGCAAACAGCATCAAAAAATGACATCCCTCCAAGCAAATACCCTAAGGCACAAAAAACAGTTAAAACAACATAAATGTTTGCTAGTGATCTGGCTGTTTCTTTTTGTCTTGGGGTAAGTTTTGACTCGGTTACTGAGTTTGCAGACTCTGCTTTGTATAGGTGCATACCCCCAACCCCCAACATAGGCAGAACAGCAACCGCTAAAACAATAATTCCTAAACCTCCAAGCCACTGAAGCTGTGCCCTATAAAACAATAAACCTTTCGGCAGCGAATCTAAGCCAGTAATGACTGTCGCCCCTGTTGTTGTTAACCCAGAGGTGGACTCAAAAATAGCGTCAGTTAAAGTAAGGTTGCTTTCGGGCAGCATTAAAAAAGGAATACACCCAAACAAAGCTAATATTACCCAAAACATAGAAACAATCATAAACCCCTCATGAAGACGAAGCTCACCGCCTCTCTTCCTGCTTGGAAACCAAATTACAAGCCCAGAAAGGAGGATGAAGAAAAACGAAGCCAAAAAAGATGAGGCGGTGTTAATGTCATTAAAAAAACCGGCCACAAAAAAAGGCAACAACATTGATGAGCTAAATACCATTAATAATAAGCCCAAGGTTTTTTGCACTGATTGAAAGTTTTTTAAGGTCATGTTCTTAGATAGGCACAACAGCACCTTATCTGTTTATTCAAAAATTGTTTCTATTTCAGTAATAGTATCCCTGTTGTCTATAAAAACAACCACATGATCGTCTGCTTCAACAAATGTTGAGTGGTGCACTGTTTTGATATCACCTTCGTTTGAAACAATTGCAGTGATAGAGGCTCCCTCAGGAAGGTCAATGTCCCCAACCATTTTTCCAACAACCCTTGAGTTTTCGTGGTCGTGGGCTATAGCCTCAAGAGCTTCAGCGCCACCCCTTTTTAGGCTGTGCACCTTTACAACATCCCCTTTTCTGATGTGTGACAACAAAGAACTAACAGTGATTTGTTCTGCAGAGATCGCAATATCAATGCTGTCTGTCTCCATTAGCCCAGAGAAAGAGTCTTTGTTGATAAGGACCATTACTTTTTTGCTTCCCATTTTTTTTGCAACCATGGCCGAGAGAATGTTTGTTTCTTCTGCATTGGTGGTGGCCACAAACACGTCATTGTTATCAATGTTTTCTTCCCTAAGAAGCGCGTCATCAGATGAGTCACCTTTTAACACAATTGTAGAGTCTAGTATTTCAGCTAGTATTTTTGCTCGAGCTGTTGATTTTTCAATCAGCTTTACATTGTTGGTGTCCTCAAGTCGTGACGCTAGCTTTAACCCAATCTTCCCACCTCCTGCAATAACTATATTGCTTGCTTGCTCTTGGTCTTGGCTAAACTCAGTGATCATGTGGTCAATGTCTTCAGGTGCCGCAATAAAATAGACCTCATCGCCTTTTCTAATAATCGTGTCGCCTTCGGGGGCAAGCATTAGGCCCTCTCTGTATATGGCGGCAATTCTAACTTTTTCGTTTCCAAGGTGGTCATGCAGGTAACGAATAGGGTTGTCCACCAGGAAGCCATGTTGTTTGGTTTTGACCCCCACCATCCTGATTCTGCCGCCAGCAAAATCAAGCACCTGAAAGGCACCAGGGTGTTGAATTACCTCTACAATATAATCAGTTATTAAATCCTCAGGACTGATTGCAAAATCAACAGGTATATCGTTTTCAGAGAACATCTCTGGTTTGTCTGTATAGGCAGAAGCCCTTATTCTGGCTATTTTTGTTTGAGTGTTAAACAAGCTTGAAGCCACTTGGCACGCCACCATATTAACCTCATCACTGCTGGTCACCGCAATCAATATATCGGCACTATCAGCACCAGCGGCTTTTAAAGTGTCAGGGTATGCAGCGTTTCCCTCAACAACCCTTAGATCAGATTTGCTGGCGAGCTTATCAAGCTTCTCGTGATTAATATCAACAACAGTAACATCATTGTTATCTTCTTTGGCCAACTGAGCAGCTGTTGTTGAACCCACTTGCCCCGCACCTAGTATTAAAATATTCATGATTCTTTGATTATTATTTTACATCAAATTTAGTTTTGTATAGCTTAAAACCAACCATTTCGTACCCTCAGTTTCAAAATTAATTTGCGCCCTTGTGTTGTCTCCGTCTCCCTCTATTGCTATAACCACACCTTCTCCAAAAACAGAGTGATGTATTCTTTGCCCTAACAAGGAAGAAGATTTATTTTTGGGTGGGTATTTATGGTTTATTTTGGCTGGTTTAGACAACACGCCTCGATTAGACACTTCATCAATAAGCGCTTCTGGTATCTCATAAAGAAAGCGAGACGGCTGACTATAGTTTGTTAAGCCATGGATAAGCCTTTGGTTGGCGTAACTAATATACAATTCTTTCATTGATCGTGTAATGGCCACATAACATAAGCGACGTTCTTCTTCTAAGCCTCCAGCCTCAATTTGAGAGCGTTGATGGGGGAATAAACCATCCTCCATACCCGCAATAAAAACCAACGGAAACTCTAAACCTTTGGCAGAGTGCATGGTCATCAACTGGACACTGTCTTGCCCTTCGCCGGCCTGGTTGTCACCTGACTCAAGTGCAGCGTGAGACAAAAAAGATTCAAGCGGCGTCATTTCATCCTCATCCAACATTGGACGATAACCGTGTGCTGCATTAATAAGCTCCATAATATTGTCTATTTTTGTGGCTGACTGCTCGCTTTTTTTCTGTTGAAGAAAGCTAACTAGCCCCGACAAGTGTATTGCAATCTCAAACTGTTCTTTAAGCGGTTTGTTTTCAGTTTCACTTTTAATTTTTTGAATTTGAGCAATATAATTACGAACAGCATTTGTAGCTCTCCCGCTTATTAATGAAAGCTCTACCAACTGTGAGGCCCCTACAAAAAGTGACACCCCTTCTGTTTGGGCAAAAGAGCGTATCTCATTCAATGTTTTTGCGCCCAACCCTTTTGGCGGCATGCTTGATGCCCTTTCAAAAGCTAAATCATCATTTTGATTAACAGACAGCCTCAAATAGGCTAGGGCGTCTTTAACTTCAGCCCTGTCAAAAAACCTAAAACCCCCATAAACCCGATAAGGAATAGCTTGCTGAAGGAGCGCCTCCTCAATAACTCTTGATTGTGCGTTAGATCTATAAAGGACGGCAATATTATTTAGTCCAACTGATTTGGATTTAGATTGAATGGTGTCAATAATATTATGCGCTTCCTCGTATTCATCATAGTTGGCAACCAGTTTAATTTGAGGCCCGCTCTCAGCAGAGGTCCATAAGGTTTTTTCAAGGCGCCCGTTGTTGTTAACAATAACCGCGTTAGCAGCATCAAGAATCGTTTTAGTGGAGCGATAGTTTTGCTCCATTTTAATAACCCGGGTGTTGACAAACTCTTTTTGAAACCTTGACATGTTGGCTGAGTTAGCACCGCGCCACCTATAAATGGACTGGTCGTCGTCTCCAACAACAAAAGCCGCACCGTGCTCCCCGGATAAAAGCCTAACCATTTGGTACTGTATTTCGTTGGTGTCTTGAAACTCATCGACAAGAATGTTTTTAAATCTCTGTTGATAGTGTTCTAGGAGGGCTTTATTTTTGCTCAGCGTTTCATAACAGGATAACAATAATTCGCCAAAATCAACCAAGCCAGAGCGAGAACATCTTTTCTCATAATCCTTATAAAGCTGAATGTGTTGTTTTTTACCAGGATCTTCTTTGACTTGTTTGGCCCTTAGGCCCAAGTCTTTTTGATTGTTAATAAACCACTGAACCTCTTTGGGTGGATAATAAGACTCATCAAGAGATTGTTCTTTAATTATTTTTTTAATTTGTCTGTGTTGGTCATCAGAGTCCAAAACTTGAAAACCTTGCTCAAGACCTGCTTCTTTCCAGTGCAACCTTAAAAATTTATGAGCCAACCCATGAAAGGTACCAACCCACATCCCGCGAGTTTCTAGGCCCAGCATTTCGCTAATACGTTCTCGCATTTCATTGGCAGCTTTGTTGGTAAAAGTGACAGCAAACACATTGAATGGTGATGTGTTATCAACGCTTATTAACCAGGCAATTCTGTGAACAAGCACCCTAGTTTTCCCGCTGCCAGCACCGGCCAGAACCATAACCGGGTTAGCACCGCTGGTTACAGCCTCTCTTTGCGGCTCATTCAATTGGCCAAGAATATCTTCAGGTTCCATGGAACAGTTATTGTAGCTTTATCTGTCTTTTATTGTGTACACGAGATTTAAAAACGATAACAATAACAAGGCAGCAAAAGCATTGTGGGCTGTGGCCAAAGATAAAGCGATGCCTGACCACACCATAACCAATCCAATTAATAACTGAAAAAACAAAGCTGCAGCCAAAATGAGCGCCGCTTTTTTTGCTCTTGTTGAGGGGCCTTTAATGTACTTAAAAACTATAACACCAAGCCCTAGAGTTAGAGCAACAGCCCCTAAGCGGTGAAAAAAATGAATGGCCGTCCTCCCTGGCGGGGTCAATAGGCCGCCCTCGTAATTTTTTCCAAAAGATTGCCACATTAAGAAGCCTTCATTTATATCCATGTTAGAGGGCCAAAACTGGCCATAACACAACGGAAGATCTGGACAACCCAAAGCAGCGTAGTTAGTGCTTGTCCATCCCCCAAGCAGAATTTGTGTTATTAATAGCGCGAAACCAAAAAACAAAAGACCTGTGAATTTACCTGTTAATTTTGTTGGGTTGCTAGTTCTTTTTAAATAAATAAACAATAGAGACAGCGTTGATAGCCCACCAATGAGGTGGGCCAAAACCACAAGAGGGTGAACCTTGAGAGTTACTGTCCACATTCCCAACAAACCTTGAAAAATTACCAGCAGCAACAACAACAAAGAGATTTTTAAGGAAAAGTTATTAGCAAAGGCCGCTTTATTTTTTTTAAACGCTTCTGAGACAAAGAGAGTTAAAATAAGCAAACCCAAGAGGCTAGCTATATAGCGATGTATCATCTCCCGCCAAGCTTTTGCAGGCTCAACCACTTGGCCAGGAAACGACTGTTCAACAATAGACAGCTCCTCAGCGTTTTCAGGGACAGCCAAAAAACCATAACAACCTGGCCAATCAGGACAGCCAAGCCCAGCATCTGTCAGCCTAACATAAGCGCCAAACACAATCACACAGAACGCAAGAAAGGTTGTTAGTGTTAAGGTGGTTTTGGTTTTTGGCACGAGATCTTTGGGTTGCCTTAGGAAGGCGTCAAGGACATAAACAGATCTCTAATATAGTAAATAAACGCCCCATCTACAGCTAGAATTCCAACCAAAGCTAACAAAAATAATGGCGGCAAGGTTATTGCGTATAAAAACGCCATGCGTTCCCAAGCCATATGCATAAAGACACCAACCACTAAGCCGGCTTTTAAAAAAGCAAAAACAGTGACCAAAAACCATCTTAAATAACCCTCAATTTGCATGTAATCTACCATGTATGAAAACGCACTTAGTACAAATAGCAGTATCCACACACTAATATACAAACTAAAAGGATGCTCAGTTTCAGGGGTATCGCCCGGGTAAAAACTAGGGTGTTTAAAAGGCCTTTCTTGTTCGCTCATAATTTTTTTCTACCAAAGATAAAAGAATGCAAAGATAAATATCCAAACCAAATCAACAAAGTGCCAATAAAGCCCTGCCACCTCAACAATTTGATAATCATCAAGCCGATCATAGCGACCAGCTAAAACTCGCTTAGCAATAATGCTTAGATAAACAACGCCTATAGAAACATGGAGCCCATGAAAACCGGTAATCATAAAAAAGAAGCCTCCAAATTGATGAGCGCCAAACTCGTTGCCCCAGGGCCGAATACCTTCTTCAAAAATTAACTTGCTCCACTCAAACATTTGCATACCAACAAAAGCAACCCCGCCAAGAGCTGTGAGCAAGACCAACACGCCTGTTTTCACTCGCTGTTTTTTATAGCCTGAGGTGACCGCCATCGCCATGGTCCCACTACTACTAATAAGAATAAACGTCATGATTGCAATTAAAAGTAACGGAATATCAGCACCACCAACATGGAGAGCAAACACCTCGCTGGTGTTTGGCCAAGGCGCAGTTGTTGTTAGCCTAACCGCCATATAGGCGGACAAAAAAGAACCAAAAATAAATGTATCACTAACCAAAAAGATCCACATCATTGCCTTGCTCCAGCGAACCTTGAAGGTTTGGACATCGGAAGACCAATCTGCTACCAACCCCTTTAAATTATCGGGGACAGAGCTTTCAAATGAAACAGGCTGACTTGACATAAAATCCTCTCTATGTGATTAAAAGTAGTCCGAACAACATAACCCAAACTAAAAGCATGTAATGCCAGTAGGCACCAAGAAGACCGATGGATTCAGGTTTTAAAATGGACGTATCTTGTTTAAATGTTTTTAAGGTAACGTAAAACCAGGCCATTACTCCACCAAGAACATGTAAGGCATGCAACGCTGTGATCAAATAAAAAAAAGTGTTTGCAGGGTTTATAGTTAAGAAAAAACCTAGTGTTGTTAGTTGTTGCCAAGCCCATATTTGGCCAGAAACAAAAATAACAGCGAACAGACCACCCACAGCCAAACCAACCTTTATGGTTTGTAGGTTAGTTTTTTTAGCACCGCTTTTTGCCCAAGCCATCCCCACACTTGCTAAAATTAAGGAGCCTGTGTTTACCCACAAAAGAGACGGAACAGGCACTGACCTCCAGTCTTCAAAATTCATTCTAAAGAGATAAGCATTAGTGACAAACAGAAAGAGTATCGAGATTACTGTCATTAAGGTGTAAACAAACACCTGTCCGTGGGTTAATCCCATAAAGCGTTCTTCATTGTTTACAGCGTTAGTCATTATTTTGTTTAAGTAATTTGTTCATCAGGAACATTTTGCGGGACAAAATCATCAGTTGCTCCTGGCAGCCCATAATCATAAGGCCACCTATAAACCACTGGCAACTTATCTCCCCAGTTACCATGTCCTGGTGGCGATTCCAGCGCTTGCCATTCTAATGTGCAAGCCTCCCATGGGTTTGTACCTGCTTTTTCCCCGCGAACAGCGCTCACAACAAAGTTGTATAACAGAATAAACTGAGCAGCCCCAACAACTAAAGCACACACTGTAATAAATTGATTAAGGTCGTTGACTGATTGAGGAATAAAATCATATTGCTCATTAGAATAATAGCGCCTCGGCACCCCTAAAAAACCAATATAATGCATTGGGAAATAGATCAAGTAAGTGCCTACAAAGGTAATCCAAAAATGTATCTTACCTAAGCGGTCATCAAGCATTCTTCCGGTAACTGATGGGAACCAATGATAAAGTCCACCATAAAGAGCCAACACCGGCGACACTGCCATCACCATATGAAAATGTCCGACCACAAAATAAGTGTCTGATAGTGGCACATCAACAGCCACATTCCCGAGAAAAAGACCGGTTAGGCCACCAATAAGAAAAGTAATTAAGAACGCCAAACAATAGAGCATTGGTACCGTCATTCTAATATTTGCATTCCACAACGTAATAACCCAGTTATATACTTTTATTGCTGTTGGCACCGCAATAATCAATGTAGTTGTTGCAAAAAAGAAACCCAGATAAGGGTTCATGCCCGCAACATACATATGGTGCGCCCAAACAATAAAAGCTATTCCAGCGATGGCAATAAGCGCCCACACCATCATGTTGTAACCAAAAATATTTTTTCTAGCGTGGCAACTGATAAGCTCAGAAATAATGCCAAAAGCAGGAAGCGCTACAATGTAAACTTCAGGGTGTCCAAAAAACCAAAATAAGTGTTGGAACAAAACCGGGCTGCCCCCACCATAATCTAAAACTTCTCCCCCTTTAAAAATTTCAGGCATAAAAAAACTTGTTTCCAGAACACGATCAAAGATCAACATAATCGCCCCCACAAGCAGGGCAGGAAAAGCCAACAAACCAAGGAAAGTGGCTAAAAAGAGACACCAAATAACTAAAGGCATTCTCATCATGCTCATACCTTTTGCTCTAGACTGAAGGACGGTGGTGATATAGTTTAATCCGCCCATAGTGAAAGCAATAATAAACACCGCAAGAGAGCCCAACATTAAAAGAATGCCGGCGCCATCAGCACCCGGGGTTCCTTCTAAAATTGACTGAGGCGGGTACAGCGTCCAGCCAGCCCCGGTCGGGCCGCTTTCAACAAAAAAACTACAAACCAGGATAATAACCGACAGGAAGTAAACCCAAAAACTCAACATATTCACAAAAGGAAAGGCCATGTCCCTTGAGCCCAGCATGAGTGGTATCAAATAGTTACCAAAACCACCTAAAAACAATGCTGTAAGCAAATAAATCACCATTATCATTCCGTGCATGGTTACATCTTGATAATAATTTCCTGCATTAATTGATTCAAATAACCCCGGAAACCCAAGTTGCATTCTCATTATTAATGACAAAAACATTCCTGTTAGCCCGATTGCTAGAGCTACACAAATATATTGTAAGGCAATTATTTTATGGTCTTGAGAGAAAACATAGCGACCCCACCAACCCTTTGGGTGATGGAGGGGTTGTCCCTCGTACATTGCGTTTTGTTCCATTGTTGTTGTTATTCCTCCTAAAAATTATACGCGAACTACTTCGACAAAGTTTTAATATAGTCAGCAATAGCATCCAGCTCCTCATCAGAAAGAGTAGCGTACGCAGGCATTATAGGAGCATAACCGCTGGCTATATTAGCTGCCGGATTAACAATTGATTCTTTTATATAAGACTCGTCAACCACCACAATTTCACCGCTCGCAAGCTCTCTGGTTGATCCAAAGCTGTCTTTCCATGTTGGCCCAATGCCATTAATCCCATCATCACTATGACAAGCAACACAACCAAGGGTTTGTGAAATTTGTTTGCCTTTTCCTTTAACCCCTTCATTTAGGGTTTGTGCAAATGTTGGTTGTTGATTTAACCACGCTTGAAAGTCTTCTGTTGCGTCCACAGTAATCACACCCCTCATTGCGTAATGTCCTGTTCCGCAATATTCAGCACAAGCAACCTCGTAAGTGCCCACAGCTGTTGGCACAAACCATAGGTTTGATTGTTGACCGGGCACAAGGTCCATTTTGGCTCTGAACTGAGGAATATAAAAATCATGCAAAACATCTTTGGATCTTAATTGCACAATAATGTTTTCATTAAGCGGCAGATGAACTTCCGCCGACCTTATTAAAATATCGTCCAAACTATTAGGGTCGTTTGGATCAAGCCCAAAAGTATTTTTTGAACTAAATAAGCGGCCATTAGTGTTGCCATAAATGCCGTCTTCACCCGGGAAACGATAGCTCCAAACCCATTGTTGGCCAACTGCCTCTACCTCAATCCCTTCGTCAGGAAGAGCAATATAGTCATTCCAAGCAATTAACCCAGGGGCCAACAAAACAACCACACCAACCGTAGTAATCGCTGTTAGCCATAATTCTAATTTAGTGTTTTCTGGTTCATATTCAGACTTATGCCCTTCTTTATAAGGGAACTTAATAACACAGTAGATAATAAAACCCGATACTAAAATGAAAGCTACACCGGTTACCCACAATGAAATAATAATAGTCTGGTCAAGAGAACCCCAGTTAGAAGCTAAGGGCGTGAACCACCACGGGGAGACAGCGTTCCAAAGAACCGTTCCGATTACAATGATTGTGGCAACAATTGCAAAAGCCATAAATACCCTTTATATATAAAGCTAACCAACCAATTTGATCGCATGCATTATCCATAAAAAAAGA
>Ga0163108_10004340_pt1 | contig 10047 bp, 7 predicted proteins | sample Fk1155metaG_FD_109644 | JGI IMG/M metagenome (GOLD analysis project Ga0163108, IMG submission 109644) | Marine microbial communities from the Central Pacific Ocean - Fk160115 155m metaG | ecosystem: Environmental > Aquatic > Marine > Oceanic > Photic zone | place: The Central Pacific Ocean...
CTTGCGGCCAGCAACTCTGGCTCAGGCGGGTTCAGCTGCGCAGGATCCATCTCAACTCGCAAACAACACGCATTTCGATACTCGCCCATTCACACGAAAAGACCGTTTGTTTGTCCTATCCGCAGTGGAGCGCGCTTAAGAGACTGGCTAGGCCTGGGTCACGCCCCGCAGTTTCGGCGTCAGATTGTCAAGGATGACGCCTGCCCAGGCGATGGCGTCAGCGACCAATTCTGGTGCAACATCCTCGGTTTCGGCACGGTCCGCTTTCCTTCGCGCGCCGCCCAGCTTGCGGTAAGCCTCGAAGCTCGCCGAATCCAAGTCGCCGTTTTCGTGGCAGCTCTCAATTGCCTTAAATATTTGCCTGTGTCGCAGCTCCGAAGGATCAATATTTTGGCTCAGCAGCAACGCTTCAACCAAATTGAACGCGACATAATATGCCCTTGATACCGCGGCCCGGCCGTAGCCATTATCCAACATGAAGAGCGCGCATTCGTAATCCTCATCGGCGCGGCGGAGCAATAATGCAATGCGTGTTGAGTTTCCAATATCTTCCTTTGGTAAAGGAGCATCCATCCAGGGGCTATGGGCGACTAAAGCCATGGGCGAACTCCTCTATTGGCTTGGGGTTTTCCTTGCCATTTTGTGCATTATCAGCGGCGTTTTTTTCGCGTATCCGAGTTACTAGCGCTGCAACTTCTGGGCAGCACGATCCACATTGGCCGCCCGCGCCGGTTGCTTTACGAACATTTTCAACCGAGTTTGCACCTTCGGAAATTGCTCCGATCACGGCGCCAGCGCTCACGCCGGCGCAGGCACACACCATTGGGCCGTCGTTGGATTTGTTTTTCGCGGTGTATGCGCCGGAGAGCAGCATTTCGCGGTCCTCCCCAATCCTCAGGCCTTGGCGCATCCGCTTATCAACTTCCATGAAGCCGGAGAATGGCCCAATGGCCACTTGGCCGACGATGCGATCACGATTGAATATGATTCGGCGATAGCGGCCCCTTCGACGGTCATGAAGCTCGATGTCGTCCTGATCTGGATCGCTAACTTCCTCGATGCTGCCGCATGCGCGAACTTCCAGCCCTGGAAATTTCAAAGCAGTGATATGCGGTGTCCATTCAAATGAAGCTCGCTCATCTCCGCAGATTGCGGCGGCCGCTACTTCGGATTGCTCCCGCGATACCGCAACTAAACCAACACAACGGCCCTCGAACTCTGCCAAATCGCCGACAGCAAAAATGTTCTTATCATTCGTGCGCATGCGCGAATCAACCACCACACCTCGCGCGCAAAGCACGCCAGCTTTGGCCGCGATTTCTGTTCGCGGCAGAACGCCGATTGCGCAGATGATCAAGTCAGCTTCAACCTCACGCCCGTCTTCTGCAATGGCATGAGTCACGTGTTGCTCGCCGCGAAATTTTGCGAGGGCAAAATCAGGCAGCCATCCGATCCCTTTGGCTTCAATCGCATTGAGCAACAGCTCTCCCGCCCGGCGGTCCAGCTGATTGTTTAGCGGCAAGTCTGCGAAGGTTGCGAGCGTGATGGTGTGACCTGCTTCGGCGATCTCGCCCGCTAATTCCACCCCGAGTGGACCGGCTCCGATGATCGCAATCCGCTTTGCACTGGTAAGCGCGCCGCGAATTTTTTCAGCGTCATTGGCGGACCTGAGGAAATAAACCCCGCTTGGATTAGTAATGTTTGGTTTTCGTGGCGCCGCACCCATAGCCAATACCAAAGAGGAATATTGGATTTCTTCGCCGCTCGCTAACGTTACGCATGACCGGCCACGATTGATCTCGAACACGCTTGAATCGCGACGCAATTCGATATTCAAGCTTTCTAGGCGCGCGGCATCGGCTAAGGCGATTTCGTTCATCGTCGAAATCCCTGCTGCGGCCTCATGCAATCGAACTCGGTTATATGGTCTGGCTCGCTCGTCGCCAAGAATTGTGATTTCCCGTTGGCTATCCAGCGCGCGGATCTCCAGAGCGCATGCAACCCCAGCATGCCCGGCTCCAACGATGACAACGCGCCCTTGCTGGGCCACATTTCGAGCTCTGACTCGCACTGCGCATTGTTTTAAGGCGGGTTGCTGGGAAAATGGATCATAATTCCCACTGGTCACGGCGTTTGGAGAAGCGGCTGAGAATTCCCGCCCCCAGTGCATGGGTGCAAACAGCATTCCGGGCAGGCAAGCATCCGAAACCTCCACCTTCATGCGAAATTCCCCGCGGTCATTCTCGACGACTAGCTCATCGCCTGTCTCGACATCGTAAGCATTCGCGTCGGCCTCTGAGATTTGAAGCTCCGGCACAGGTGCATGTTGCATGAGTTCGGGCACACGGCCTGTTCGTGTCATTGTGTGCCATTGATCCCGCATCCGACCGGTCGTGAGTAACATTGGAAAAGTGTCGCTGCCTGTCTCGTGCTCCAAGACTTTTTCCGCAGCAACAAATTGCGCCTTGCCGGACTTGGTTGGGAAAGCACCGTCGGTATATAGCCGCTCCGTGCCTTCTTCTGAGCCCTCTGCAATTGGCCATTGGACGGGGCCGACTTCTAGGCGCTGGGAAGTCGCGCCGGTCACATCGCAGTCACGCCCTCGGGTGCTTTCTGCGTGCTCTGCAAAAATTTCGTTCGGTGAGTCATATCCAAATTGTTCCGGGTATCCCAACTCCTTGGCGACACCGCAAACGATTTGCCAATCGGGCAGGGCCATTCCTGGCGCTGAGATCGCCGCTTTGATGCGAGTAATTCGTCGTTCGCTGTTTGTGACGGTGCCCGCTTTTTCACCCCAGCCGGCAGCGGGCAAGAGAAGATCTGCGAAATGTGCGGTGTCGGTTGTGCCGACAATGTCTTGCACAATCACAAAAGGCGTGCGTTCCAAAGCGGCGTGCACAGCGTTTGCATCTGGCATGGATACCGCGGGGTTGGTGCACGCGATCCAGAGAACATCCAAGGCGCCGTCGGCGGCAGCTTCGAATAAATCGACGGCGCTTAGGCCCGGTTTCGGCGATATGGGGCCGGAATTCCAAAGCGACTCAAAAGCTCTCCGGTCGTCTTCATTGCCAAGCTCGCGGTGAGCTCCGAGCAAGTTTGACATCGCACCGGTTTCGCGCCCACCCATGGCGTTGGGTTGTCCGGTGAGTGAAAAAGGGCCGGCGCCGGGGCGAGCAATGTGGCCGGTTGCCAAATGCAGATTGATAATGGCGCTCGAGGTGACGGTTCCGTTCATGGCTTGGTTGATCCCCATCGCCCACATGGAAAGCGCCACATGGCTGTCTTGCCAGGTGTTGAGGACCTGCAGGAAGAGCTCTCGGGAGACCCCGCACTCTGCCTCGACTCGCTCGATGGTGTATTGAGGAAAAGTCGTAGCGAGCGCCTCGAAATTTTCCGTATATGCCTCGATATATTCCGCTTTGGTCTGGCCGCGTCGGTGGAGCTCCGCGAGGAGTGCCGTGATAAAAACCAAATCGCTTCCGGGGCGCAGCTGCACATGGATGTCGGCAACACGCGCGGTCGCGGATTTTCGCGGGTCGAGCACAATGAGCTTCTTGGATGGATCGGCCTCCCACGCCTTTTCGATGCGCCGAAACACAATTGGATGACACCATGCAGTGTTTGATCCTGCGATGAAAAACAAATCAGCCTCATCAATGTCGCTATACGAGGTCGGCGGCCCGTCAACGCCAAAGGCTTTTTTATAGGCAACGACTGCGCTCGACACGCACAAGCGCGAATTGGAATCCACATTATTTGTGCCCACAAAGCCCTTGGCGAGCTTATTGAAGACGTAGTAGTCCTCGGTGAGCAGTTGGCCAGAAATATAGAAGCCGACGGAGTCCGGGCCTCGAGAGGATATGGCTTCCTGAATTTTTTTAGCAGCAAGCGCGAATGCATCATTCCATTCAATTGGGTTTCTCAACGAATTTTTGTCAGCCCTAAGCATGGGCCGCAAGAGCCGGTTTGGGAGATGAACGGTTTCATGCAGCTCCCGCCCCTTCGAGCAAAGCATGCCAAGGTTTGCGGGGTGCTCTTTGTCGCCGCGAACCGACACGATTTTGCCGGCTCGTTCGGTGATGATGACGCCGCAGCCAACGCCGCAATAAGAACAAGTGCTGCGTGTTTCCCGTAATTCATTCATTGGGTTATCCAAGGGAGGCGACTGCACTCGGTTCGATATTTCGACTCGAACCTGTGCGGTTAATTAATTCAATATTCTTCGCTCGGTGTTCTTGCTCTAAATGGGACAGCTCTTTCGGCGGCGCGGCGACGTAAACGCGACCCTTATGCACTTTCACCGGAATTGTCGTGAGGCACTCGCGCTTTTCATCGTCCATGTCGCGACCTGTCCTCAGGGAAAACGTGCGTTTGTGCATTGGACAGGCAACTTTGGGCTCGCCGTTCGAGTCACCGATGAGGCCCCGTGACAAGACTTGCTCGCCCCAGTGTGGGCATCGATTTTGTGTGGCGAACCACTCATTTGTGGCTGAGAAATGAAACACAGCCAGCTGCACGCCATCGATTAACACGGCCACGCCGCCATTGTGTGGCGCGTCTTCGACGCCGCATATTTCTTTCCATTTGATCAAATTTGCCTGGCCCATCATTTTGCTCCTGCTTGCTCGGCTGCGACCGCTGCGCCACCAGAAATTGGTTGCTTTTGTCCCCGTTGAGTGACGAATTCGATGGTTGGATCACCCACGTTGGAATTCGCAAATGCCTGAAATTTCCGCCGTTTTTGTGGGTCATTGACGACTTCCGCCCATTCACATTTATAGCGTCCGACAAGGCCGTCCATTTCGGCTTCAAGTTCGTCGCAGATTCCGAGCGAATCGTTGATAACCACATCGCGGAGAGTATCGAGGCCGCCCTCAAGTGACTCAAGCCAAGATGATGTGCGCGTGAGAGGGTCGGCGGTGAGGATGTAGTACATTAAAAAGCGGTCGATCATCGCGACACATTCATCGTCACCAAGATCGGTGGCAAGTATGTCTGCGTGGCGTGGATTGGCACCACCGTTTCCACAGACATAGAGGCTCCAGCCGCGCTCGGTTGCAATGATACCAAAGTCTTTTGATCTTGCTTCTGCACATTCGCGCATGCAGCCGGATACTGCGGACTTCAGTTTGTGGGGGGCACGCAACCCTTTGTAGCGCTCCTCAAGGCGGATCGCGAAAGACGTTGAGTCTTGTAGTCCGAATCTGCACCATGGAGTGCCGACGCAGGCTTTCACTGTGCGCATGCCCTTGGCATATGCATGGCCGCTCTCGAAGCCAGCCTCAATTAGCTCTTCCCAGATTTGGGGCAGAAGTTCTAATCGTGCGCCAAATAGGTCAACCCTTTGGCCGCCGGTAAGCTTGGTATAAAGGTTGTACTTCTTAGCGACCTCACCGATCACGATGAGTTTATCGGGGGTGATTTCACCACCTGGTATGCGTGGCACCACAGAATAAGTCCCGCCACGCTGAATATTGGCTAAGTAGCGGTCATTGGTGTCCTGAATTGTCGCATGGTCGAAGATTAGGTCGTTCCAGGAGCACGCGAGAATCGATGCGACCAAGGGTTTGCAGACTTCACAGCCGGCGCCGGTGCCAACAGATGCCAGCATTTCGTCGAAACTCTTGAGCCGACGCACTTTGGCGAAAGTGAGCAATTCTTGGCGGGAATAGGGGAAGTGTTCGCAGATGTCTTTGGAGACGGTCACGCCGAGGCGTGCCAACTCTGTGCTCAACACTCGTTTCAGTTCGGGGCCGCAACCGCCGCAACCATTGCCGGCCTTGGTGCATGATTTCAGCGTCGCCATGTCGCAAGCACCGCCAACCACGGCTTCTTCGATGTCGGCGCGGGAGACGTTTTCGCAGTTGCAAATGAGCGCATTGGCGAGCTCTGGCAGCGCGGCTCCACCGCTTGCAATTATTTGATAGGTCGGTGAGGGCAGGGCGGTTTCTGAACGGTAGTATGACAACAAGGAGCCGTACTCCTCGGCGTCACCAACAAGGATTGCTCCTACCAAAGCCATGCTGCCTGGGTCGTATACCAGTTTCTTGTATATCCCAGCACTGCGATCTTTGAGCTCCACGGTTTCGTATTGTTCACCGCTGGCGAGGGAGTCACCGATTGTGGCGACGTCAAGACCCATTAGCTTGAGCTTGGTGGACATATCCGAGCCAGTAAAAGCTTCTTCATTGCCGGCAATTTGTTCGGCGGCGACTTCTGCCATTTGGTATCCGGGCGCGACCAGGCCGTAGATCATGCCTTCGTATAACGCGCATTCTCCGATGGCGAAAATGTCGCTGTCAGAGGTTCGCATTGTTGGGTCGACGACGATTCCGCCTCGTGGCCCCACCTCAAGCTCTGCACTGTGAGCCAGATCGTCTCGTGGCGAAATGCCCACGGATAAGATCACCATGTCTGCCTCAATCGCGGAGCCGTCAGCAAGTTGCAACTGCAAAGCGCCCTCGTGTTCAACAATTGCTTTCGTGCTCGCCGAGACGTGGATCTTCACTCCCAGCGCATCAATGGCATCAGCAAGAATATCGCCGCCCACTTTATCGAGTTGTCGAGCCATGAGCCGATCAGCAAGCTCCACAACGTGGACTTCGAGCCCTGCTTCTTGGACAGCACGAGCGGCTTCCAAGCCAAGCAATCCTCCGCCGATAACAACTGCACTATTCGCAGATTTCGCGTGCCCTTCAATTGCCTGGAGATCGGCAATGGTGCGATATACATGCACACCGCGCCGATCTGCGCCAGGAATCGGCGGGACGAACGCATTGGAGCCCGTCGCGAGGATCAGCTTGTCGTAAGAAACGCTTTCACCGGATTCCACGAAAACCTGCTTATTGGCGCGATCAATTCCTGCCACCCGGGTCGAGGTGTGTAATGTGATGCCGTGTTCGGTGTACCAAGAGCGAGGCGCGAGGGCGAGACTGTTTTCGTCACCGGATTTGAAATATTCCGTCAATTGAACCCGGTCATAGGGCACCTGGGGCTCTTCGCCAAAAATCTCAACCTCGAAATCGCCCAGCAGATCTTTATCGACGAGCTTTTCGCAAAACTTCTTGCCAACCATTCCGCCACCGACGATGACGATTTTTTGTTTGACTGAACTCATTTTGAATCTCCTGATCCTGGGGCTTAGTTTGCGACTGCTTCGGTTCCGCCTGAAATAGCTAAGCGGTAAGCTTCTCTCTCGGCGGCATGTGCTTCCGGTGAGAAGCGTACGGTGGTGGCAAACAGGGATATTCCGATGACCACCATTCCGAGGTAAAGCAGCGCTGTCTGGAAATCTATTGCGGGGGATCGAATGAGGAATCCAAAAGCCACCGCTCCTACATTTCCGCCTGCTCCGACGATGCCAGCAACAGTGCCGACCGCTTTCTGATTAATGAATGGGACGATTGAAAATGTTGCTCCGGACGCCATCTGCACCAATAATGCAAAGACGACCATTGATGCCACGGCAGCACCGAGTTGATTCATTTGGCTGAATACCGTCAGGGCAATGCCCTCCAACATCAGTGCGCCGCCCAGCATTGCGACTCTTCCGGTTAGCCCAAACTTTTTCGCCAGGCGATCTGAGAATATTCCGCCCATCGAACGCGCGAACAGGTTCATCAATCCAAATAGCCCTGCAATAAGTCCGGCTGTCTTGAAGTCGAGCGTGAATTTGTCGTGGTAATAAAGTGCGGCGATGTTATTGATTGTGAGCTCAACGCCGAAACAGCCCGCATAAATGATGAACAGCGCCCACACCCGATAGTCTTTGGCGACACTTCCAAGAGCGCTTTTCTTATCTGAGTCGACGTCGCTTGCATCTTCTTCGCGGCGAAGGTCAACGAAGTCACCATCAGGAGCGTCTTGAGTAAAGAGGAAATAGGCGATCCCCATGAAGAAGAGCAGCACTCCGGGTACCACCATGGCCAAGCGCCAGCCAAGGAATTGGTCAACTCCAAGTCCGACAATGCCAGCCAAGACCAAGGGCATCAGCATTTGTGTGATCCCACCACCCATGTTGCCCCAACCGGCGCTTGTTGCATTCGCGGTGCCGATGATGTTGGGGGCAAACATCATTGAAGTGTGAAATTGGGTAACGACAAAGGAAGCCCCAATCGCTCCGATGGCGAGGCGGGCGATAAGGAAAGCCTCGTATGTGTCGGCCAGGCCGATGCCCATTACAGGAATAGACCCGATGGTCAGCAATGCGGCATAAACTCTGCGGGGGCCGAAGCGATCGCACATAGGACCAATTAGTAAGCGCGCAAAAATCGTAATCGCCACCGACGCGATAATGGTATTTCCAATTTGTTCCTTGCTTAGGGATAAATCTTCGCGGACGATGGCCATGAGTGGGGCGATGCCGAACCAGGCAAAAAAGCTGAGAAAAAATGCGATCCACGAAAGGTGGAAGGCTCTCATTTGCGGAGTGCGCAAGCTGAAGAATGCGATTTCATTGGTTTTGTTGAGAATTTGCATACTGCACCTCAATGCGGCTGTGAGCCGGTTGGCTCGTCAATTCTTGCAGACCAAGGTCTGCCAAACGGAAACGATCGGGGCCGTTCACACAACCCGTGGACATCGTTGTCCCAAAACAAGACGCCGAAGCGTCAAAGGTGCGCCGCCGTTAGCGCATCTAGTCAGTCGGTCTGCACAATCTGCAGCACCGCCAAAACATCCTCCGCGATTTCGACCATTTTTCGATTTCGGTCCATGGCCATTTTTTGCATCGCGCGATAAGCATCGGACTCTGAGCAACTTCGTTGCTGCATCAGGGCGCCCTTTGCTCGTTCTATGATTCGCCTTTCGACAAGCTTATCGTTGGCATTCTTGATGTCGTTGCGAAGAGATTGCTCGCGGGAGAATCGCGCAGTGGCTGCGGCCCACAAACTTGAAACGGGGTGTAACTCACCGGCGTCATGCGCAAACGCGCAAACCCCCGCTTGAATCGCCGACGAATATGCATCCGCCGAAGTTTCGCTTGTAAATGAAGCAATCGGCATCGGGGAGTTCTTCGCAATTTGTTTGATGGTTGAAAGGATTTCAGAGTTCAGATCTTTTGCAGAGAAAATGAGACCATCAATCTCGGAAGACTCTGTAGCCCGAATCGTGTCGTTATCAAATTCTGCGAAGCCAGGAAGAACTTTTTCGCGCCCTTGTTTTCTACAACCCAGTCAATACCAGCAATGATTTGCTGTGTTGCTTCCTGACCGGTGTAAATCACGTTAGGAGACTGCTCAAGACCCTCATAGAACGTTGGGTAGTAAAGCATGCCATTGTATTGTTCAAAGACTGGCAAAACCGCTTTACGGGAAGCCGATGTCCAGCAACCAAATACTTCAGCCACCTTATCGTTCACCAAAAGCTTTTTGGATTTCTCAGCAAAAGTTGGCCAGTCACTGGCGCCGTCTTCCTGAATATATTCAATCTGTCTGCCTAACACACCACCCATGGCGTTGATTTGCTCAATCGCCAGCTTTTCAGCCTGTACCGAACCCGTTTCTGAAATAGCCATGGTGCCTGTAACGGAGTGCAGGATACCCACGGTGACTTTGTCATCAGTCACAGCCAAACCCGTCGTGTTTACTTCTGAAGTTGGCGGAGCCGCAATGGATGCCGTAGACAGCATCAAGGCCGCTGGTAATGCAACCAGGCCCTTGAGTAACCGTCTTCGCAACACGTTGTGCAGACCGCTTGTTGTTTTATTGCCCATAATAATTGCCCCTCAATGTGCTGTATGGATGGTTAACAAGATCTGAAATCTCGGTATCCATACTCGGGCAATGGCAAAGAAAAACACATTCGCTGAACGCACCAGCCTGCTACGTCATTTGACTCATGGTAGTTGGCACGACTTGTGTATATATATGTTTGTACTGATTTAATCGCGGGCATTGCCTGCATGTGCAAGGGAATAGATGCAACACCCAGCAGCACATAACAGGGTATTCATATTCCATGAGTGAACAACACGTTTTCACAGCACGACGTAACTACAATCGCTGGGTTGCCAACCAGATTCAGCTACGTATTTAAACGCAGGGTATC
>Ga0163108_10004344_pt1 | contig 10040 bp, 9 predicted proteins | sample Fk1155metaG_FD_109644 | JGI IMG/M metagenome (GOLD analysis project Ga0163108, IMG submission 109644) | Marine microbial communities from the Central Pacific Ocean - Fk160115 155m metaG | ecosystem: Environmental > Aquatic > Marine > Oceanic > Photic zone | place: The Central Pacific Ocean...
GATCGGGTTGCGCGGGTTCGACCATCCCGCGGCCCGGCATATGCTGCAATGGGACATCAAGCGCGCGCACCACCTGCGCCCGATGCTGGAGGCGGTCGAGGACGGCCGGTTGCGAGGGCGGCTGACGCGGCTGATCGACCGCTTCGACGCCGAAATCGCGCCGCGCCTTTGCGGCCTGCGCGCCCAGGTCGTGCACAACGATTTCAATCCGCACAACCTGCTGGTCGATGCCCCCCGCGCCACCCGCCTGACCGGGATCATCGATTTCGGCGATATGGTGCACACGCCTCTGGTCTGCGATCTGGCGGTGGCCTGTTCCTACCAGATCGGCGACGGACCGCGCCCGATCGAGGCGATCGGGCGGCTGCTGGCAGGCTATGCCGCGATCCTGCCGCTGGAACGGGCCGAACTGGATCTGCTGCCCGACCTGATGCGCATGCGCCATGCCGCCACCTTGACGATCGGGGCCTGGCGGGCGCGGCGCTATCCCGCCAATGCCGCCTATCTGCGGCGCAACGGCGCGGCATCGCTGCGCGGGCTGACCGTGCTGGACCGGATCGGCACCGCGGCCGTCCTTAACATTCTGAAACGCGCCCTGCCGCCGGAGCGGATGCCATGACCATGATCAACGCCTTCGACGGCAGCGGCGAGGCCCGTCTCGACCCCCAGGACAAGGCGCTGATCGCCCGGCGCGCCAGCGTTCTGGGGCCCGCCTACCGGCTGTTCTACGAAGAGCCTCTGCACATCCAGCGGGGCAAGGGCGTCTGGCTGTGGGACAGGCGCGGCCGCAGATATCTGGACGCCTATAACAACGTCGCCTCGCTGGGCCATTGCCATCCGCGCGTGATCGAGGCCGTTTCGGCCCAGCTTGGGGTGCTGAACACCCATACCCGCTATCTGCACGAGGATGTGGTCATCTATGCCGAAAGGCTGCTGGCCACGATGCCTGACGCATTGGGGCATGTGATGTTCACCTGCACCGGGTCCGAAGCCAATGACCTGGCCTTGCGCATCGCGCGCAGCCGTGGCGGACGGCAGGGTGTCGTCGTCACCCGGCTGGCCTATCACGGGCTGACCGAAGCGGTGTCGGAACTGTCGCCGTCGCTGGGCGAATTCGTGCCGCGCGGCCCGCGCGTCCGGCTGATCGAGGCGCCGGACGGCCTGCGGGTGCCTGCGGCGGATCAGGGCGCAAGGCTCGCCGCCGATCTGGCCCGCGCGATTGCCGGGATGCGCGCCGAGGGGATCGAACCGGCGGCATTCATCGCCGACACGATCTTTTCCAGCGACGGTCTGCATCCGGAACCGGCCGGTTTCCTGCGCCCCGCCGTCGAGCTGATCCGCGCCGAGGGCGGCGTTTTCATCGCCGACGAGGTGCAGCCCGGTTTCGCCCGCACCGGCGAGGCGTTCTGGGGTTTCACGCGGCACGGTCTGGTGCCCGACATGGTCACGATGGGCAAGCCGATGGGCAATGGCTTTCCGGTTTCGGGGGTCGCCATGCGCCCCGAACTGGTGCGGGAATTCGGCGCGCGATCCCGCTATTTCAATACATTCGGCGGAAGCCCGGTCGCGGCCGCCGCCGGCCTTGCGGTGCTGGACGTGATCCGGGACGAGGGCTTGCAGGACAATGCGCTGCGAATAGGTGCCTTTCTCAAGGCCGGGCTGGACCGGATCGCCGCCCGGCACGAGGCCATCGGCGATGTGCGCGGCGCCGGGCTGTTCCTGGCGGTGGAATGCGTGACCCGGCGCGAAACCAACGCGCCCGACGCGGCGCTGGCCGGCTTTGTGGTCAACCATCTGCGTCAGAACGGGGTGCTGATCAGCGCCACCGGACCCGGCGCGAATATCCTGAAGATCCGCCCGCCTCTGGTGCTGCAGCAGCCCGAGGCAGAGATCCTGCTTGATGCCGTGGAGACCGCTTTCGCCGCGGCCGTCCCGTAATGGCCACGGCGGTCGTGGCAGAAGGCGACATGGAACGGGGCTTGCCCGTCGGCGCAGGGACAATCTCCAGGGCAGGACGGTAGCGTGAAGAAAGACCGGCACGCCGGGCCCGGACTTTCACAACACGGCGCCGATCTGCCAGGGGACGAATTCGTTGTCGCCCAGGCCCAATTCCTCGCTCTTGCTGGGCTGGCCCGAGGCATTGGCGATGATCAGCGCGACGATCTCGCGGGCCTTGTTCTCCAGCGTCACGGCCGCCGACAGGATATCGCCGCAATTCAGGTCCATGTCTTCGCACATCGCGTGGAACAGCGCGTCATTCGTGGCCAGCTTGATCGTCGGCGCAGGCTTGGACCCGAAGGCCGAGCCGCGCCCGGTGGTAAAGACGATCAGCTGCGCCCCGCCCGCAATCTGGCCGGTGGCAGATACCGGGTCATAGCCCGGCGTATCCATGAAATTCAGCCCCGGCTGGGTGATCGTTTCGGCATAATCCAGAACGGCGTTCAGCGGCGTAGCACCCGCCTTGGCGACGGCGCCCAGCGATTTTTCCAGGATCGTCGTCAGCCCGCCCGCCTTGTTGCCGGGGCTTGGATTGTTGTCCAGCGAGGCGCCGTTGCGGGCGGTATAATCCTGCCACCAGGCGATCCGGTCCAGCAGCCGCTGCGCGATGTCCGGCGAGGCGGCGCGGTCCAGAAGCAGACGTTCCGCGCCATAGATTTCGGGCGTCTCGGACAGCACCACCGATGCCCCCTGCGCCGCCAGCATGTCGCTGGCAAGTCCAAGCGCGGGATTGGCTGTGATGCCCGAAAACCCGTCCGAACCGCCGCATTGCAGCCCGATCTTCAGCGCCGAGGCCGGGGCGGACGCGCGCAGCGCGGCGTTCACCTGCGGCAGCATCTGGCGCACGCGCAGCTTGATCGCCTCGATGGTCGCGCGGGTGCCGCCGTTCTGCTGGATGGTCAGGCCGTGAAAGCGCGCGGCCGCGCCCAGTTCCTGCTTCATCCGGGCGATCTGCATGACCTCGCAGCCCAACCCCACGAACAGCGCCGCGCCCACATTGGGATGGCCCGCATGGCCGGTCAGCACCCGTTGCAGCGCCCGCCAGCCCGGCCCGCCATCGGCCATGCCGCAACCCGAGCCATGGGCGAAGGCCGCAACGCCATCGACATTCGGAAAGGCGTCCAGCGCGCCCTCGATCCGCAATTCCTCGGCCGCGCGGCGGATCACCGTGGCCGAACAATTCACGGTCGAGACCAGCGCGATGAAGTTCCGCGTCCCGATCTGCCCGCCCTCGCGGTGATAGCCCTGAAACGTCAGGGCCGGCCCACGATACCGGTCCAGCGCGGCGCGCGCGGCGGGCAGGCCGGCGCCAGGGCGATGGGCGCGATCGTGGTCGCCGAATGCACAATTATGGCTGTGGACGTGATCGCCCGCGCTGATGTCAGCGGTCGCATAGCCGATGATCTGGCCATATTTGAAGACAGGCTCGCCCGTGGCGATGGCGCGGCGCGCGATCTTGTGCCCCGCCGGCGCGACCCCCCTCTCGGTCAGGATCGCGACATTGTCGGACGGGTTCAGGATCATCGGCTCAGCCATCGGACGGCTCTGCCGCCATGGCCCGCGCCCCCTTCTGCACCAGCCCGGCCAGCGCCGCCGTCAGATCGCGCACAAAGGCCGCATCCTCGCGCAGGACGGGCGGGAAAACCTGGCCCAGCGACAGGAAATTGGCGACTGTGCGGGCAGGGTCACGGGCCCATTGCGCGGCCAGCTTCGCCGCCAGCGGATCCTTGACCTCGATCGGACCGCCCTGCTCATCGGTTCCGGAGGCATAGCGCATCCACGCCGCTACCGAAAGTATCAGCCCCGGCACGTCGCGCCCCGCTGCGCGGCCTTCGACGATTGTGCCCAGAATCCGCTGCGGCAGCTTCTGGCTGCCATCCATCGCGATCTGCCATGTCCGGTGCCGGATGGCCGGGTTGCGGTATCGATCCAGCAGGGCACCGGCATAGGCAGCCAGATCCTCGCCCGGAGGCGGGGTCAGCGCAGGAATGATCTCGTTGCGCCAAAGGCGCTGCACGAATGCCGAGAAGACCGGATCGGCCACGGTGTCGGAAATCGTCTCGTGTCCCGCCAGATAACCCAGATAGGCCAGCGATGAATGGGTGCCGTTCAGCATCCGCAGCTTCATGTGTTCGAACGCGGTCACGTCGCCCACGATCTGCACGCCGACCTGTTCCAACGCCGGACGTGGGCCGCAGAAACGGTCCTCGACGACCCATTGGCGAAAGGGTTCGTGCATGACCGGGGCCTCGTCGCGCTGGCCCGTCCGGGCTTCCAGCCGGTCCAGATCGGCCGCCGTCGTGGCAGGAACGATGCGGTCCACCATGGTCGAGGGGAAAGCGCCCTCGACATCGATCCATGTCGCCAGATCGGGGTCGATCAGCCGCGCCAGTTCCAGCACGACACCGCGGACGACGCGGCCATTTTCGGGCAGGTTGTCGCAGCACAGGACGGTGAAGGGCGGCAGGCCGGCCCTGCGGCGGGCCTGAAGGGCGCGGACCAGAAAGCCGGGGGCGGAACGCGGCAGCGGATGGGCCAGATCATGCGCGATGTCGGGATGGTCACGGTTCAGCCGCCCGGTCGAAGGTTCGTGGCAATAGCCCTTTTCGGTCACCGTCAGGCTGACGATATGGATTGCGGCCGCCGCCATCGCATCCAGCACAGCCTGAGGATCCTCGGGCGCGACCAGCACGTCGCGCAGAACCGTCACGACCCGCGCCGCCTCGCCCTGCGGACCCAGTTCGACCGCCTGATAGGCCCAGCCCTGCGGCCGCAGCCGGTCGCGGGTGCCCGGCGATTGCAGCGAAACCCCGGTGACGCCCCAGTCGCCGCCCCCGGCCGCCATCGCCTCGGCCAGATAGATCGCGCCATGGGCGCGGAAGAACGCACCGAGCCCCAGATGGACGATGCCCGCCGGAGCTTCGGACGGCGACCGGAAAAGCCTATCGGGCAAGCCAGCCTCCGTCCACGTTCAGGACCGCGCCGTTGACGTAACCGGATGCCGGCGCCGACAGGAAAACCGCCGTCTGCGCAATGTCTTCCGGCTTGCCCCAACGACCCGCGGGGATGCGATCCAGAATGGCTTTCGAGCGGTCGGGATCGGCGCGCAGGGCGCTGGTGTTGTTGGTCTCGATATAGCCGGGCGCGATGGCGTTGACGTTCAGGCCACGCGCGGCCCATTCATTGGCCATCAGCTTGGTCAGACCCGCCACGCCATGCTTGCTGGCGGTATAGGACGGCACCCGGATGCCGCCCTGAAAGGACAGCAGCGAGGCGATGTTGACGATCTTGCCGGCCCCGCGCGGCAGGGCGGCGCGGGCGAAGGCCTGGCAGGTGAAGAACAGCGCCTTCATGTTCACATCCATCACCGCATCCCAGTCGGCCTCGGTGAAATCCACCGCATCGGCGCGGCGGATGATGCCCGCATTATTGACCAGAATGTCGATCCGTTCCGATGCGAAGAGGTCCCGCGCCGCCATCGGATCGGCGAAATCCAGGCGCAACGCGCGACCCGACCCCATCAGCGCCAGCGTCTCGTCGCAATCGCGGCGTGCTGCGGCGATCACCTCCGCGCCGGCCTGCGCCATCGCCACGGCGATCGCCTGCCCGATGCCCGTATTCGCGCCGGTCACCAGCGCCGTGCGGCCCTCCAGCGAAAACGGGTTCACCGCAGATCCTCCGGCTGCACGAAATCCATGTCGGTGTAGTCGACATTGTCGCCCGCCATCGCCCAGATGAAGGTATAGCCGCCGATCCCCGCGCCGGAATGGATCGACCAGGTGGGCGAGATCACCGCCTGTTCATTGGCCACGAACAGGTGCCGGGTTTCCTGCGGCTCGCCCATCAGGTGCAGGACGCGGGCCTCGGGGGCCATGCCATGATACAGATAGGCCTCCATCCGCCGGTCGTGAACATGGCTGGGAATGGTGTTCCAGACCGATCCGTCCTCCAGCGTCGTATAGCCCAGGACCAGCTGGCAGCTTTCCATCACCAGCGGGTGGATGAACTGGCGGATGGTGCGCTTGTTGCTGGTCTCGACCGCGCCCAGCCTGACCTCTTTCGCCTCGCCGACCGTGACCAGCCGGCAGGGCAATCCGCGGTGCGCGGGGGCCGAGGCGAGGTAGAACCGCCCCTGCCCCGAAAAGGTCACCGCGCCCGAACCCATGCCCAGATACAGCACATCGCCCTTCTGCATGTCCCAGGACTGACCGGCCGCGGCGACCGTGCCCGTCTCGCCGATATTCACGATCCCCATCTCGCGGCGCTCAAGAAAGCTGTCGGTCTTCGTTTCCTCGATCCTGTCCAGCACCAGCGATCCGCCCGCAGGCACCGCGCCGCCAATCACGAAGCGGTCGTAATGGGCATAGACCAGCCGGATCTGGCCGTCCGCGAACACGCCCTCGGCCAGAAAGTGACGGCGCAGCTCGGCGGTATCCATGCCCTTGGCGTGGTCGGGATGGATCGCGTGGCGGGTTTCGACATGGGTCATCAGGAATCCTTTCACAGAAAATCGTCGCGGCGCGGGGTGAAGCTGTCGATCAACTCTCCCGCTTTCAGGCACAGGCAGCCATGTTCGGCCCCCGAGGGGATCACGAAGGCGTCGCCGGGCCCGATCTCGAATTCGCGGCCCTCCATCGTGAAACGGTAGCGGCCCGAGCGGACATAGGTCGACTGGACATGCGGGTGGCTGTGCAGCGCCCCCCGGTCGCCCGCCGCGAAGGCAAAGCGGACGACCATCATTTCGGGGCTGTGGGCCAGCACGGTGCGGACGGGATCGCTCATCTGAACACCGAGGGCAGCCACAGCGACAGTGCCGGGATGTAGGTGACCAGCATCAGCGTCAGGAAGGCCGCGCCGTAGAACGGCCAGATGGTGCGCATCGCCTGCCAGATGCTGATACGTCCCACCGCGCAGCCCACGAACAGCACCGCGCCGACCGGCGGCGTGCACAATCCGATGCCCAGGTTCAGGATCAGGATCACCCCGAAATGCACCGGGTCCACGCCGAAGGCCTGCGCAACGGGCAGAAAGATCGGTGTGGTGATCACGATCAGCGGCGACATGTCCATGAAGGTGCCCAGGATCAGCAGGATCAGGTTCATCAGCAGCAGGATCACCAGCGGGTTGTCGGAGACGCTCTGCAAAAGCTGGACCAGCTGTGCCGGCACGCGGAGATAGGCCAGAAGCCAGCCGAAACAGGCCGCGCTGCCGATGACCAGCAGCACCATCGAAGTGGTGCGGACCGCGCCCTTGGTCGCTTCGACGAATTCGCCCCATGGCAGGCTGCGATAGACCAGCGCCGTGATCAGCAGTGCATAGACCACCGCGACATTCGAGGATTCCGAGGCCGTGAAGATGCCCGACCGGACGCCACCGAAGATGATCGCGATCAGGATCAGCCCCGGCACGGCCGAGACGAACAGCGCGCCCATCATCCGGAACCCGGGAAACGGCTCGGTCGGATAGCCCTTCTTGCGGGCCACGTACCACGCCGCGCTCATCAGCATCAGCGCCAGCAGCAGGCCGGGAATGATCCCCGCAGTGAACAGATCCGCGATCGACAGCCGGCCGCCGGCGGCAATGGAATAGATGATCATGTTGTGGCTGGGCGGGATCATCAGCGCGATGATCGAACTGACCACGGTTATGTTGACCGCATAATCCACGTCATAGCCCCGCGCCTTCATCTGCGGCACCATCAGCCCGCCCACCGCCGAGGCATCCGCCGCGGCCGAGCCAGAGACGCCGCCGAACATCAGCGAGGCCATGATGTTGACCTGTCCCAACCCGCCCTTCAGGTGCCCGACCATCGCCCCGGCCAGTGCGACCAGCCGCCGCGCGATGTCGCCGCGCACCATCAGATCGCCCGAATAGATGAAGAAGGGGATCGCCATCAGCGCAAAGACCGAGATGCCGGAATTCAGCCTCTGGAACACCACCACCGGGGGCAGTCCCAGATAGAGAACGGTGAAAAAGCTGGATGCGCCAAGGCAGAAGGCAACCGGCGTTCCGATCAGCAGCAGGCCCGTGAAGCTTCCGAACAGGATCCAGTATTCCATCACTTCGTCTCCAGCATGTCGCGGGCCCGCGCGCCCGCCGCATGGCCGTCGACCTCGCCATCGGCGGCGTCATCCATGTCGCCGAAGCGCCGGGTGCGCAGCCCCACCAGCCGGCGCAGGATACGCTCGGCCGAGAACAGCAGCAGCAGCACCCCGCCCGCGATCAGCGGCGCGAAATCCCAGATGCGCGAAATGCCAAGTCCCGGAATGTCGCCGCTGGCGGCCTTTGCGGCCAGTTGCCAGCCGAACCACGACATCCCGAAGCCGAAGGCTGCCACGACCACGTCCGACAGGCTGTGAAACCAGGGCCGCCAGCCTTCCGGCACGACCATCAGGCCGACGTCGAAGGACAGGTGATAGCCCTCTTTCACGCCGACCGCCGCGCCGATGAAGATGAACCATCCCATCAGCATGACGCTGGCGGGCTCGGCCCAGAAAAGGCTGTAGCCGATGATGTAGCGATAGAAGACCTGCGCGAAGACCGCCGCCGTCATCAGGACCAGGCCGATCCCCGCCAGCCACAATCCCAATCGGGCCACCAGCCCGGTCACGTCGGCCAGTTTCAAGATTGCACCGCGCATCGGGCGATCTCCTGCAAGGGCAAGGGGCCGCCTGCGCGGGATGCGCGGGCGGCCGGAAGGTCACGGGATCACTTGGTTTCCTGAATGCGCCGGACCAGATCCCTGGCCTCGGGCGTGGTCACGTATTTCTCGTAGACCGGGGCCATCGCTTCCTGAAAGGCGGTCTTGTCGATATCCTTGATGATCTGCGCCCCGCCCGCGACGACCTTTTCCTCGGACGCCTTTTCCTGCTCGGCCCACAGCTTGCGCTCGACCTCGACCGAGTTCTTGCCGGCGGTCTTGATGATCTCCTGATCCTCGGGGCTCAGCTTTTCCCAGGACAGTTTCGACATCGCCACCAGTTCCGGCACCATCAGGTGTTCGTCCAGGGTATAGTATTTGGCGACCTCGGCATGGCCCGAACTGTCATAGCTGGGAAAGTTGTTCTCGGCCCCGTCGATGACGCCGGTCTGGATGGCTGAATAGACCTCGCCATAGGGCATCGGCGTCGCGTTCGCGCCAAGCGCCGACATCATGTCCACGAAGACGTCGTTCTGCATCACGCGGAACTTCATGCCCTTCAGATCCTCGATCGAGGTGATGGGTTTCTGGCTGTTGTAGAAGCTGCGCGCGCCGCCATCATAATAGCCAAGAACGATCAGATCCTTTTCCGCGAAATTCTGCGCGATTTCTTCGCCGATCGGACCATCAAGCACGTTGTGCATCTGATCCTGCGACCGGAACAGGTAGGGCAGCGAGAAAAGCTGGGTGACCGGCACGATGTCGTTGAACGTGCCGAAGCTGGCACGAACCATGTCGATCACGCCGAACTGGGTCTGCTCGATCGTGTCCTTTTCCTCTCCCAGCTGCGCGGCCGGGAAGACCTCGATGCAGATGCGGCCATCGGATTTCTCCTTGACCTCGCTGGCCATCGACTTGACCCCCTCGACGGTCGGATAGCCGTCGGGGTGGGTGTCCGATGACCGCAGCGTGATTTCGCATTCCGCAGCCGCGCCCGCGGTTGCGAAGGCGGCCGAAGCCAGCAGCCCGATCAGTGTCGTATTCAGGAACTTCATGTTTAATCCTCCCTGGATGAAGCTCAAAGTCTGTAGGCCCGTTTGGCGAGGCCGTGGGCCAGCTCGCGCGCCACTTCGGGCGCTTCCTCCCCGTCCAGCCGGCCGGTTGCGACCAGCGTGGCCAGATAGGCGCAATCCACTCGCCGCGCGACGTCGTGGCGGGCGGGGATCGAACAGAAGGCACGGGTATCGTCGTTGAAACCGACCGTGTTGTAGAAACCTGCCGTTTCGGTCGTCGTCTCGCGAAAGCGGCGCATCCCCTCGGGGCTGTCGTGGAACCACCAGGCCGGACCAAGCCGCAAGCAGGGCCAGGCCCCGGCCAGGGGCGCCAGTTCGCGCGAAAAGGC
>Ga0163108_10004345_pt1 | contig 10040 bp, 11 predicted proteins | sample Fk1155metaG_FD_109644 | JGI IMG/M metagenome (GOLD analysis project Ga0163108, IMG submission 109644) | Marine microbial communities from the Central Pacific Ocean - Fk160115 155m metaG | ecosystem: Environmental > Aquatic > Marine > Oceanic > Photic zone | place: The Central Pacific Ocean...
CTCGCGGCGGCGGCGGGGACTGGCCGGCATCGTGCGGTTGTCGTTGTCGGCCATCGCCGTCTACCTCGCCCCCGCACCGACCAGGGTTGTACTCACCTCGCGCAACACGCCAGGAACCGCATCCACCACGACCCGTCCAGCACCGGTCACCGCCACGCCCAGGACCAGCAGGCTGACCAGCACCCGTGCCGGCATCGCCACCACCAGCAGGTTTGTCTCGGGCAACACGCGGCCCAACACGCCCGTCAGAATCGTGACCAGCGACATCAATGCCAGCACCGGTGCGGCCACCTGCACGGTCAGCACCAGCGACTGGTGCACCAGCCGCACGGCCAGCTCGCCGGCCCCGGCCAGCACCCGGCTATCAGCGGCTATCCCCGCCTGCCCCAGCGGAATCGAATCGATCGATCCCAGCAGGCTCTCGACCATCAACAGGTGTCCGTTGATCGGCGCCATCACGAACAACACCGCCACCGCCGTCCAGGCCAACAACCGTGTTCCCGCCGCGCCGTCATCACCACCGCCGGGATCCAGGACACCGGCAAGCCCCCAACCGGCCTGGCGATCAATGATCTCACCGGCACCGCGCAGCCCCGCCAGGACGACCACAACGCCCAACCCCATCAGGCCGCCGATCGCCGCCTCGATCACCGCCAGGCCAAACCAGGTGGCCGGATCGTCGATCGCAACCCCCGGCAACCGATCCTCGGCCCCACACAACACCGGCAACGTGACCAGCGACAGCACCGCCACGCCCGCCAGCCGCATGCGTGCCGTCAACACCCCGCTCTTCCAGCCCGGCAAGACACAGACCATGCCCGCCATGCGGGCCACGACCAGCAGCAACAGCCCGGAAAGTCCCAGCAGACCTTCGGATCTCGCTCCGATCAGGTCGCTGACCCCGTCGAGGAATCCGTCGTAGGCTGGTGACATCTGTAGGGATCCTCGACCGGAGCCGATCAGAGCATCGACGGAATCCGCTCGAACAGGTCGGCCGAATATCCGGCCAGCCGATCGAGCATCCAGGGCAGCAGGAACAACAACGACACGACGACGGCAATCAACCGAACCACGAACCCCACCGACTGGTCCTGGACCTGCGTGGCTGCCTGCAGAAGTCCCACGACCAGCCCCACGACCAGGACAATCAACAACAGCGGGCCCACGGTTTCCAGGCCCAGTGTCACCGCCTGTCGCGCCGCGTCGACCAGGATGTCTGTTGTCACCAGAAACTCCTCCGCCGGACTAGCCGGCGACCGGCACCGTGCGAACACTCTCGAGCAACATCCCGACGGTCAGGAACCAGCCGTCGATCATCACGAACAACAGCAGTTTCAACGGCAGCGAGACCAGCACCGGCGGAAGCATCATCATCCCGGTGCTGACCAACAATGACGAAACCACCATGTCGATCACGACAAACGGCAGGAAGACCAGGAAGCCGATCGTGAAGGCAATTTTCAGTTCACTGAGCAGGTAGGAGGGCAGCAATACGCTGACGGGAACCTCGTCGAATGTCGTCGGTTCGACCCACGATGCCGCCGCCGGGCTGCCGGCCGCGGGTCGCTGGTAGTCGAGCAACAGGAAGACCGCATCGATATTCTCCGACGACTGGATCTGAACGCTCATGAATCGGCGAATCGGTTCCAGGGTCGCCGTCACCGAATCCTCCAGCGACGGACGGGACTCCGGACTGGTCGCCTCGGTGTAGGGCGCCACGCCCTCGTCCCACGCCTGCTGCCAGACCGGGGCCATGACCGTCACCGTCAGAAACAGGCACAGGGCGGCCAGGACCTGGTTGGACAACAACTGCCCGGCACCCATCGCCTGCCGTAAGAGTCCCAGCACCACCAGGAATCGCACGTAGCAGGTGGTCATCGCCAGCACACTCGGTACCAGGCTGAGCACCGTCACCAGCAGCGCCAGGCGGACCGTCGTCGTCACTTTTTCCGGTGCCAGCGCCTCCTCGACCCCCGGCAACAGCGACTCGGCCTCTCGAGGAGCCTCCAGGGCAGATTCGGGATCGATCGCCGGCCCGTCGGCCGACAACGTGCCGCCGCCGCAGACAATTGCCGCGACGACCAGGCACAACAGCGACACGCTTCGTGCCACGGACCTAGGCATGAACCGACTCCGTCACCATCGGCCCGGTTTTCGTGGACCCGCCATGGAGAGATTGGGCAGCCTCCCCAGTGCCGACCCGCTGACGTCGCGGTCGACAGAGGTCGACGAGCAGATTCACCTCGTCGGGATCCGAGATTTCTGCCAGCGTCGACAGGGGCCCCGAACCGTCGGTCGAGAGCACCAGCACCCGCGGGCCACACCGCACCAGTTGAATCGAATGATGACCGTCGAGCCGGGTCCGGCCCAGCACCTCGATCACCTCGTCGGGCAATCCGCCGGCAAACATTCCCCGGCGGCGTCCCAACAGCCGCGCCACGACAAACAGGCCCAGGCAGACCACGCCCAGGATCACGGCCGTCTTCCAGATCGACGACGTTAGCCCCGCCACCGGACGACGGGCCGTTGAAACTGACGGGCGACGCAGCGGCATGCCGGTATCAGCGGTCGCGGTCGAGTCGCCCGCGGTTGACGACCGTCGCGTGGTCCGGGATCCCGGTTCGGCTGACCCGGCAACCGGGTTCAGCGAGAGTGTGGGCAGGCGGGTTGAAGGAGGAACGAGCAGGTCGTCGTCGGCCTGGCCGATCACCGGAAACAACACCGGCACGCCCAGGGCACAGACGAGCAGCAGCACGCGGTTCGCCCCCCGGCGAAACCGTGATTCAGACATGGAAACAAGCCTTCCCGACAGGCGGTCCAGGAGATGAGGAGCCCCGGGGGGCTCGGGGAGTGAGTCGTGGGATACTGAGGAGAGAGGGTGAGAAAGATTCAGGGGGAAGTCAGCTTGTCCTGGGCGTGACCCAGCAATTCGACAATCCGAACGGCGAGTTGTTCGTCGAGAACGAGCAATTCGCCGCGTGCGACCAACCGACCGGCAACGAGAATATCAACCGGATCGTCGGCATGACGGTCCAGCGTGACGACACTGCCGGCATCGAGTTGATCAGCCATTTCGATGGCCAACTCGGCCGACCCGAGTTCAATGGAAACGGGGAGTTCGACATCCTGGATGTCGTGAGTGGAGAGAGCAGGATTGGACACGACGCGGCCTCCGGCAGCTTCGCGGGGCCGTTATATAGGTCGAGCCGTCAATCGGGTCAAGATAGAGCTTGTTCTCGATCGATTCGCCGTTCGCTTCTCCGCAATTGCAGCCGATCGATCATCTCGACCTCGCGATGGGCAGTTTCGAGATTCGCACGGGCCAGGGCCATCACGTCGGCCACCAGGTCGCGTTTGCGGAAAAGTGACCGCTTGGCCTCCCGGATCTCCTCACGGGTCCGGCGACAGGCGGCCAAACGTCCGACGACCAACTTCCCGGTCCCGGTGGCCTGTCGTTGAACCTCGAAAACACGTCGGGTCATCTGCAGCAATTCGTCACTCCGGCTCTGCAAGCCCGCATCGCATTGCCGAACGGCCGCGAGTTGCTGACGACAGACGTCGAGGCGTTGTTGCCGAAGGGCCACCAGGACATTCAGTCGTGACGGGTTCATGGTCTTCCCACGGTTCTTTCGGCGAGAGAACTCCTCAGGCCGCCATCCTCGGTCGCGGCAGCGGAGGATCGGGTGCTGGTCCGGCCGCAGCAGATTCGCCCTGGGTTTCGAGTGTTGCGACGAGTTGCCCCAGGACATCAAGGGTATCGGTCATCGACGTTTTCTCGTCGGGCGGTTGTTGCAGGAAACCGGCGATCGGCCGTTCGTGCAGCAGCGCAGCATCGACGAGCGGGTTGGCTCCGGGCTGGTAGGCTCCGACGCTGACAAGATCCTCGGCATCACGGCGGGCGGCGATCACCTTGCGGAGCCGGTCGGCGAGGTCGCGGTGCTTGTCATCGACCAGGTCGTTCATTGACCGGCTGATGCTGCCCAGGACATCGATTGCCGGCCAGTGCGCCCGCTCGGCGAGTTCCCGCGAGAGAACCAGGTGACCGTCGAGGATGGCTCGAACGCTTTCGGCCACCGGGTCATTGTCGTCCTCTCCTTCCACCAGGACCGTGTAGAATCCGGTGATGCTCCCCTCGGCAGTCCTGCCGCTTCGTTCCAGCAACCGGGGCAGTGCGGCAAAGACACTTGGCGGATAACCTCGCGCGGCCGGGGGTTCTCCGGCCGCCAGTCCGATCTCGCGACCGGCGGCCGCGACCCTCGACACGCTGTCGAGCAACAGCAGCACATCGCGGCCTCGATCCCGGAAGAACTCGGCCACGGCCGCTCCCAGAAACGCCGCCCGTTGCCGCAACAACGCCGACTCGTCACTCGTGGCTGCCACGACCACGCAACGCTTCAGCCCTTCGGGTCCGAGATCGCGCTCCAGGAACTCGCGGACCTCGCGTCCTCGCTCACCGACAAGCACGACCACGTTGACATCCGCCGTGCTCGAACGTGCCAGTTGCCCCAGCAGCGTGCTCTTGCCGAGTCCACTGCCGGCCAGGATGCCCAGCCTCTGTCCCTGTCCGCACGTCATCAGGCCATCGATTGCCCGGATCCCGGTTTCCAGCGGGGTCTGGATCGGTGGCCGTTCCAGTGGTGGCATGGGAATCGAGTGCAACGGGACACGTTCGACCAGTTGAGGATCGGGGCCTCCGTCGATCGTTCGCCCCCGACCGTCGATCACACGGCCCAGCAGCGACTCGCCGACGCGAACCGCCGGTGCGGTCCTGACCAGCTCGACATCATCACCCCGCGAAATGCCGGTCAGATCGGTGTAGGGCAGCACCAGGCTCTCGTCACCGGCAAACCCGATCACTTCGGCATCGACCACCGATCCATCGCCGGGCCGGATGCGGCAGATGGCTCCCAGTGGAGCCGGAAAGTCAGCCACGGCAGCAGCCAGGCCCACGATCCGTCGAACACGACCGGAAAGACCGAAGGGAACAACCTGGCGGACATGATCTTCAAGTGACTCGTACCGCGTCATGCCACGTCGTCCGTATCGAGCAGTTCGGCGGCAATGCGATCCAGCAACGTCGGTAAGCGGGCGTCGATCCGACCATCAGTGGTCTGGACAAAACAGCCGCCCCGCTGGATCGTCTCGTCAGCAACGAAACAATCCGCGTCGATGGTCGAAAGTCCTGACGCACCCGCCAGTTCGGAATGCGACTGCAACAGTTGCAGATCCGCCGGGTGCAACCGCACCTCGATGCATTCACTTCCGGCCGAAAGTTGCAGGGCCGTGGCAACCATCGGGACAGCGTCCTCGGGCCGGACCTCTAACGTCCGGCGAAGCAGTTTGTCGGCAATGGCAATCGAGAGCTTGACGGCCGTCGCCTGCCACCGCGCAACCGACGTTTCGGCCAGAGCCTCGAGACCCTGCTCGGCCTTCCGCAGTACCGAAAGAAGTTCTCCCACACGTTCGTCGGCCAACACACTCGCCCGCTTTTCGATCTCGACGTCGAGGTCTCCCGCGGCACGGTCCCAGCCATCCTGGCGGGCACGATCGTAGGTCTGCTGGCGGGTCGACTCCGCCTCGACCTCGGCCGCCTCGACCATTTTCGTGGCTTCACACCTGGCATCAGCCAACAGCTGATCGTATTTTTCCCGAAGATCGCGAAACTGGAACACCTGCCCCGCCCGGTCCTCGCCGGGGTGTTCGAGTTGATTGACTTTCAGCAGGCGTGTTTGCCCGGACATGCTTCAGACTCCTTCCCCGGGCGCGGATACCTGGTTGGCGGCCAGGTGCCGGCGGGCCTGCTTGAGAATCTCGCGTTGCGATCTTTCGATGTCCGAGAGCCTGACAGGGCCCTGCCGGTCGATATCGCGTTTCAGCTCCAGCGAGGCCACCCGAGGCAAGCAATCCAGGATCCGCTCGCGGACCTCCAGAGCGGCCCCTGCCAGGGCCAGGCAAAACGATCGTGGTCCCAGCCGGTCAAACACCCCACGAACAACGCTCGCCTCCAGGTTGCCCATGTCAGCGAATTCCGACAAGACACCCTCCACCGCCTGCAACAAGGCCACGTCGCTGCCCGACCAGCCACCGGTTGATGGCTCCACACGCTCACCAGGCGACGAAACGGTTGTTCCTGTCACATTCGACTCGGCATTCCACCAGCGGTCTTTCAGGGTCTCGGCCAGGTCGTCCAACACGTCGGCGTGCGGGGTTCCCACGCTGTTCAACCGGTCCTCAAGATCCTCACGAAGTTCGGATACAAGATTGTCGAGAACTTCTTCCTGAAAACTCGTGGGCAATTCGGCCAGCACGATCGCCGCAGCCTGGGGATGATCGTCCTGCAGCCACCCGGCCAGCAGCCCGGGATCAACATCGACCAGGAATGCCAGGGGACTCTCGCTGCCCCGATCGTCTGGTCCGGCTTCCGATCCAACCGTGACGGTCTCCTCGGCCTCGTCAACCACAGCCGCCGTGGATTCACCCGGTTCATCGACGGTTTCCTCATCGGTGACCGGTGGACCTGTCCCGGCCCAACGCCCGTTTTCAGGAACCGGAACTTCCACCCGTGACGGGCGTGTCCACTGGGCCAACAGTCCGCCGACCAATATCAGCACGATGACCGCCGCGATGATTGCCAGGGGAAATCCCCACGAAATCCCGGAGGCTTCCGAAGAGGCCGACGGCGGGACCACCGCTTCGGGTTGTTGACCACGAACGACCGGAACAGGCCCAGCTCTCGAATCCACCTCGGTCAATGCCGACTGATTGAAGATCACCACATCCTCTGCCACAAGATCCGGAACTCCCCCGGCAACAACCTGCCTGAGAGTTTCGAGCTGGGTGTCGATCAGCTGCACGCCGGTCGCGGGCCGAATCCCAATCGTCGCCGTCACACGGCGTCGGCGAGACGGAAAGCTCCGCGGTGATCGGGAACGAGCCAGTAGCACCTGGACCTCGGCGATTTCCGGAACCGCCAGCAGCAACCGGCGAATTTCCTTGCGAAGCGCGATTTCCCGAGCCTGGTCGTACTGGGCCGCCGTGGGAAAGGGGCCGAGTTGTCCAACCTGTTTCTCCCAGTCGGTTGTCCAACGATCATCTCCGGCGGTCAACCGACGCAGGACTTCGTTGGCCTGGTCAACCTGGCCGGTCGGCACTTGCAGGACTTCGTTCTCGAAGCGGTAGCGGCGAATTCCGGCCGTTTCGAGAGCTGCGGTGACCCTCTGCCGTTCCTTGGCACCAAGCGGTTTCGGGTTGCTTTCGCCTTGTTCGGCCCCGGGATCACGCGGTCCTGAAAGAGAAACCTCGAGGCTGATCCAGGAATCGGCCGAGTCGCGATCGAGAATCGACCAGACCGACACGGTGATCACGGCGATCGCCAGGCCGGTGACCAGCAGTCGGGGAGATGCAGTCAGGCCCTGCAGAAGCCCCTGGAACTGACGGGTTCTTTGGCCGAAGCGATCCATGCACGAAAGGGCGACCGGACTCCGTGCGAGACACGGAGCCCGAGGGCCTGGGAATGGTGGCGAGTTGGGGAAACCGGGCTGTGAGCGTCGGGACGGGATCGTCCGTCAGCCCCGGTGAGAGACGGCGGGATTGATAGCCCGTGGGGCTTCCCACTGTCAACCCGGTTTGCCCGCCGGCCGCGGGAGGCCGGCCTCGCCTGCTATCGTCCGCGTCCGAAGGGCAGCAGCGATTTCAGGTACTGCATCGCCCGCGTTCCACCACGGCCGGTCTCAACAGCCGACAGGTCCCGTTGTCGCAGATCCGTCACCGGCGTCACGGCCGAGGCTTTCTTGACAGCTGAGCCGGTGGCCGGCTGTTCTTCATAGCCGGGCTTCGACGGCGTCTTGGGCACACACGATGCGGCCGGACGCGCACAACTGCCGTCGGTGACGCGGACAACGTCGTAGCCGCAGGCCGACAGACCCTCGCGAGCCTCGCGGCGTACGGCCGGATCACAATCAGCCAGCGCCACCCGCAGAGAAGCCACGACTTCCTTGACAGCACAATTCGGGTTTCGACGGACCTGGTCACCGATCTCGTCAGCCGCCTTGCTCCGGACCGTCTCATCCGCATCATTGAGTGCGTAGATGAAGGCCACCAGAATCTCGGGGTTCTGCATGCAGTTGTACCTGTCACCCAGCGAGTGAATCGCCGCCCGACGGTCGCGTGCATAACAGCCAGTCTGTGACTGGAAGATCAGTCCGGCGATCACGTAGGCCGCCGATCGCTCGGCCGCGGCCGCCTTTGCAGCTGCGGTGTCGCACTCGGCCACCGGCTTGGCCGGCTTGGCACAACCGGATGGGGGCAACTGCAGGGGCTTGGCCACTTTTCTCTGGTAGGTGTGAATCGACGTCCGACAGGGTTGCTTGAGCACCTGGCGAGGTTGGTCCCCGCTCGGTCCACAAGAACCGGGCTGATCCGATCCCTGGCGGGCACTCTTGTGGGTTCCCAGCCAGGACAACAGGTCCAGGTCAAAGACACCGGCCTGTGCAGACCCCGTCGACAGTGAAATTACGATCACCACCAGCATGCGAAACATCGACTTCATCGAACCGCCCCTCTCCTGGGTTTTCGCCGCCACGCCCCCTGACGCAGCACGACCGAACTGGTTCGAGTTATCGACGCAACATGAACAACCGCTTGAAAGCTCGCAGCCGGAACACAGGTTGTGACGGTTAGGACCATCTGTAGGGGTTGCCGTCAGTCCGGTTGTACCGGTTATTCCAGTTCGAGCAGGTATTGTCCGTAACCATTGCTCTTCATTGGTTCGGCCAGTTGCCTGAGCTGGTCGGTGTCGATCCACCCCATCCGCCAGGCAATCTCCTCGGGGCAGGCAATCTTCAGTCCCTGCCGTGACTCGAGCATGCTGACGAACAGGCCGGCCTCGAGCAGAGATTCGTGGGTGCCGGTGTCCAACCAGGCGGTTCCCCGTCCAAGCGTTTCCACCTGCAACTGGCCGCGTTCGAGATAAACGCGGTTCAGGTCGGTGATTTCGAGTTCCCCGCGAGGCGACGGCGAGAGTTCCCGGGCGATCTCGACCACCTGTTCGTCATAGAAATACAAGCCTGTCACCGCGTAGTTGGACCGGGGCTGCTCGGGTTTCTCCTCGATGCTCGTCGCCCGCCCCTGCTCATCGAGCGTGACGACACCGTACCGCTGAGGGTCGCGGACGTGGTAGGCGAAGACGGTGGCCCCACAAGCCTGTGCCGTGGCTCGCTGGAGGTTTCTGCCGAGGTTCTGGCCGTAGAAAATGTTGTCACCCAGGACCAGGCACGACGGTCCTCCGGCCACGAAATCGGCCCCGATCAGAAACGCCTGCGCCAACCCGCCCGGTTCAGGCTGCTCGGCATACTCGATCGCCAGCCCCCACTGCTGTCCATCGCCCAGCAGCGCCCGGTAACGTGGCAGGTCCTCGGGCGTGCTGATCAGCAACACGTCCCGCAGACCCGCCAGCATCAGCGTGGCCAGGGGGTAATAGACCATCGGCTTGTCGTAGACGGGCAACAGCTGCTTGCTGACGACCCGGGTGGCCGGATACAGCCGCGTTCCCGCGCCGCCGGCCAGGATGATGCCTTTTCGACTGGCTGTTTCGCTCATTCGTCGATCACTTCCTGCCGCCCGGCGTAGTACTCGCGATACCAGTCAACGAATCGCGCGACACCGTCCTCGATCGATGTCCGCGGACGAAAGCCGGTGTCGCGTTCCAGCGATTCAATGTCCGCGTGGGTCTCGGGGACATCGCCGGGCTGCATCGGCAGCATGGTTTTTTCGGCAGCGATCCCCAGGCACGACTCGATCGTCTCGATCAGGTGCATCAACTCGACGGGCTCGTTGTTCCCGATGTTGTAGACCCGGTAGGGGGCATCCGACGTGGCCGGGTCGGGCGCGATGGCCGACCAGTCGGGATTGACCGAGGCGGTTCGATCCATTGCCCGGATCACCCCCTCGACGATGTCATCGATGTAGGTAAAATCGCGTCGCATCTGCCCGTTGTTGAACACGTTGATCGGCCGTCCGGCCAGGATAGCCTCGGTGAACAA
>Ga0163108_10004346_pt1 | contig 10038 bp, 6 predicted proteins | sample Fk1155metaG_FD_109644 | JGI IMG/M metagenome (GOLD analysis project Ga0163108, IMG submission 109644) | Marine microbial communities from the Central Pacific Ocean - Fk160115 155m metaG | ecosystem: Environmental > Aquatic > Marine > Oceanic > Photic zone | place: The Central Pacific Ocean...
ATTAATTGCTCCAATCTGGATTTATCAAAAAATAATTTCTCCTTTACTTCCTAGCACATGTAGACATGAGCCAAGTTGTTCAGTCTATTCTGTAGAAGCAATAAAAAAAAGAGGCCCTTTTGTAGGCTTATGGCTTAGTATAAAACGTCTTTCTAAATGTCATCCGTGGGGAACTTTTGGTTATGACCCAGTACCATTAAAGAAGCCAGAAAATAAATAAATATGTGTGGAATAACAGGATATATATCATTAGGTAAGGAGATAAATCATAGCAATAATTTCTTAGATAATGCTATTAATTCTTTAAATAAAAGAGGTCCAGATAATATAGGGAAATATAGAAATAATTTTTGTGAATTAGCACATTCTAGGCTCAGCATTATTGATACTTCATCAATATCTAACCAACCAATGATTGATATATCATCTAGATATGTCATAATATTTAACGGAGAAATCTATAATTATAAAATACTTAGAAAAGATTTAATTTCCTTAGGATATAATTTTAAAACACAATCAGATACTGAAGTAATTTTGTATTCTTATATTCATTACAAAGAAAAATGTGTTGATTTGTTTGATGGTTTTTTTGCTTTCTGTATTTACGACTTAATAGAAAGAAAGAGTTTCATTGCAAGAGATAGATTTGGAATAAAACCACTTTATTATTCTTTGAATGATGAAAGAATTTTATTTGCATCAGAATTAAAATCTTTGCTATGTTATCCAATAGATAAAAATATAGATAGAGACGCTTTAAACTTATATTTTAAATTTAATTATATTCCTGCTCCTTATAGTATTTTAGAATCTTGTAAAAAATTGCTTCCTGGTGAATGTATAATTATTGATAATTCTAATGTAGAGTTTAAAAAATATTATACTTATTACCCAAAAGAAAAATCCTCTGATAATTACAATAAGGCAAAACAAAAGATTGAGAATTTACTTTACAATTCTGTTGAAAAGAGAATGATTGCTGATGTTCCCTTGGGAACATTTTTAAGTGGAGGTGTCGATTCCAGTATTATTTCTTTAATAGCCTCTAGAATAAAACCAGATATAAATACTTTCTCTATAGGGTTTCCTGATGAACCTCTTTTTGATGAATCTAAGTATGCAGAACAAGTAGCAAAACATATTAATTCAAAGCATCATACATTTAATGTAACAAATAAAATACTTTATCAGAATTTAGATGAAATATTAGATTATATGGATGAGCCCTTTGCAGATTCATCAGCGCTAAATGTATTTCTTTTGTCTAAGCAAACAAGACAACATGTAACTGTTGCTTTGTCGGGAGATGGTGCAGATGAATTATTTTCTGGATATAATAAGCATTCAGCATTGTTTTTTGCTGATAAAAAGAGTCTTCAAAATGCTGCAATAAAGAAATTGGGAAGTGTATTTAACATAATGCCTCAGTCTAGAAATTCTAAATTAGGAAATCTTGGAAGAAAATTATCTAAATTAAGCAAAGGATTAAACTTAAACAAAGAAGATAGATATTTGTCATGGGCATCTTTTATGAGCGATGATACTATCCGTTCTTTAACAAATTATGATAGTTTAATTAATCCGATAAAAAGTACAAAAGTTAATGGCTTTAACGATTATTTATTTTCTGATTTTTCTTTAGTTCTTCCTAATGATATGCTTAAAAAAGTTGATTTAATGTCTATGGCTAATAGCTTAGAGGTAAGAACTCCATTTTTATCTCATGAATTAGTTGAATATGTATTCTCCCTCCCAGAATCATATAAAATAAATTCAAATGACAAAAAGAAAATTCTAAAAGATATTTATAGAAAAGACATGCCAGAGAATCTTTTTGAGAGAAATAAACATGGTTTTGAAGTGCCATTAAATAAATGGTATAAAAAAGAATTAAAAACTTATCTGAATGATAAAATATTCTCAAATAATTTACTTGTAAAGCATGGGTATTTAAAGCAAGATGAATTATTGAAAATGTCATATCAACTAGAGAAAGGAAGTTCTGGAGATATAGTTTTTCAAACTTGGGCGCTTATTGTGTTAGAGCATTGGTGTAGCAAAAATATTTTTTAATACACCTTTTATTGTGAATAAGATGATAAGCGAAAAGCTATTTTTATTTATGAAATATTACTTTTGCATTATAGAATATTTTATATGCCTAAAGTTTTAAGAATAATTAATCGTTTCAATCTCGGAGGTCCAACATATAATGCCGCATATTTAAGTAAATATATGCCAAATGAATTTGAGACTCTACTAGTTGGTGGGATGCATGATGAAACCGAAAAGAGTTCTAATTTTATTTTAAACGACCTTAATTTATCTCCGATAATAATTCCTGAGATGAAAAGAGAGATTAATCTTAAACAAGATAGAATTGCTTACAAAAAGATTAAACAGTTAATAAAAGAATTCAAGCCAGATATTGTTCACACACATGCATCAAAAGCTGGTGCCTTAGGGAGACTTGCAGCATCAAATTTAAAAGTTAAAGGTATTGTACATACTTTTCATGGACATGTTTTTCATTCTTACTTTGGGAAGATGAAAACTAGTTTTTATAAAACTATAGAACGAAAATTAGCTAAAAAGTCTAGTAATATAATTGCAATAAGTGAATTGCAAAAAAAAGAATTAGTTGAAACTTATAAAATTTGCTCAGCAGATAAAGTTAGTGTAATTCCACTTGGATTTGATTTAGATAGATTTAATACAGATACAAAAAAGAAAAGAAATAGTTTTAGAAGCAAGTGGGGTATTGAAGATGATGAAATAGCAGTAGGTATAATTGGGAGAATAGTTCCTATTAAAGATCATGAATTCTTCATAGATGTTATTAATAATGTTATTGCTAGCTCAAAAAAAAAGTTACGCTTTTTTATTATTGGAGATGGTGAAAACAAACAAAAATTGATAGACTATATAATAAAGAAAAATATCTCTTTCACTTGTAAAACTAATGAAAAAGCTATAATAACTTTTACTTCTTGGGTAACGAAGGTTGATGTAGCAATTGCTGGTTTAGATATTGTCTGTCTTACTTCAAGAAATGAGGGGACACCAGTGAGTTTAATCGAGGCACAATCTGGAAATAAACCAGTTGTTTCTACTAGAGTAGGAGGGATAAATAATGTTGTTTATGAAAATATAAGCGCATTACTTAGTGAAGTCAATGATTTAGAGAATTTTTCTCATAATCTGCTTAGACTTACAGAAGATGATAGCTTAAGAACTAGGTTTTCTAATAATGGGAATCAAATTATTGAAAAATTTTCTTATAATAAACTAATTGAAAATATGAATGAGCTATATTGCTCAATTTTAGTATAATTTGCACTTTGTAATGCAAAGTGCTTTGCAATTAAAACTTTTTGTGTATATTTGACAAAATTTAATAATATAAAATAATATGAAACATTTAAAAATATTAAGTTTAATTTGTGCCTTGTACCTGTTCTCAAATTCTTGTACAATTAATTCACATATCATGTTAAAAACAGATAAAAATTTTATATTTGATAGTATTCCTGATATAGATAATCCAGAATATCAAATAACAATTAATGATGTTATTGATTTTAGACTTTTTACTAATGATGGTTTTGAAGTAATTGATATGGCTTCAAATAATTCCGGTAATAGAATTATGACAAATCAAAATAATATTATTAAATATAATGTAAGAAAAGATAGTTTAGTTGAATTGCCAATACTTGGAGAAGTTAATTTAGTTGGTAATACAATAAAACAAGCAGAACAAATATTAGAAGAACTATACTCAAAATATTATGTTGATCCTTTTATTAATTTAAGAGTAAATAGTATAAGAGTAATTGTTTTTCCTGGAACTGGAAGTTCAGCAAAAGTAGTTCCTTTACAATATAATAATACTAGTTTAATTGAGGCCTTAGCTCTAGTGGGTGGTATTTCAAAAAATGGTAAGGCAAAAAAAATTAAATTAATTAGACAAGATAAAGATGAACATTTAGTTTATTTAATTGATTTATCTACAATAAAAGGTTTAAATGAAGCTTCTATGGTACTAAAATCTAATGATATAATATATGTAGAACCTGTAGCTAATTATGCAAAAGAAATTATTTCTGATATAGCACCAATACTTTCATTGATATCGTCTGCATTATTTATTCAGGCTACTGTTTTATCATTATAAAATTATATAATTATGATATCTCAAGACACTAATTCAACTGCCGAGAGCCTTTCTAGATATAGAGAGAGAATATCAAATTTTAGTAAGGAATTTGAAATAGGACTATTTATTTATTTATTAAGAAAAACTAGATTTATTGTTTTTTTTATTTTAGTGTCAATTTTTATTTTGGCATTTTTATATTTAAGATATACACCAAATATTTATAGCACATCAGCTACTTTACAAATAAATATTAAAGACCAAGCAGATGAAATTTTAGATATTTATTCCTTTCAACAGCAAAGCAATATAAACTCTGAAGTTGAGTTAATAAAATCACATATCATAATTGATAGAGCTATTAATAATTTAGATCTTAAGGTATTATATTTTTCTCAAGGAGATATTTTATCTAGGAATATATATAAAACATCTCCATTTTACTTTGAGAGTTTAATTATAAAAGATTCAACACTCATAGATAAGAAAATATATATCTCTTATGATAAATCAAATATTAAATTAACTAATGAAGATAAAAGTGTTGTTTATTCTGAATATATAAAACCAAATATTTTTTTTAGCACAAAATATTTTTCCGGAATAATTAATATTTCAGACAACAATTGTTTTGTTAGTTCTACTAATGATGCAGAGTATTATTTTACTTTTTCAAATCTTTCATTGATTAGAGATGAAGTTATGTCTAATCTAAGTGTAACAATAGCAGATCATGCTGCAAAAACTATCAATATATCTTTCAAGCATAATAATAACATATTTGCAAAAGATATTTGTAACCAAATTGCAAAAGATTATATTAAATACGATCTTGAGAAAAAAGCGTATAGTTCAGTAAATATTGTAAATTATATAAATTCTCAAAAAGATAGTGTTGAAATTAGATTGAAAAATAGTGAAAAACAAATACAGGTTTTTAAACGTAATAATGATGTAAAAGTAGGATCGCAAATAAAAAACTCATCTTTTTTTTCGCTTGAAAAAATAGATGCAGATATTATTGTAAATAGGCTAGATATTTCAATGTTAGAAGAATTACAAAAAATTTTTACAAAAGATTGGGCCCCCAATTCTACTCACGATCTAGTTCTGTCAAAGGTGTTTTATAATGATGAAATACTACAAAGTATGATTAAGACTTTAGCTGTAAATATAAATGAAAGAAATGATGAATTGAAAGAGAAAACAATTAATAATGAAGCAATTGTTATTTTAGATGGTAAGATAGAAGAGAAAACATTATCTATTAAAATGGCAATAAAGCTATTAATAGAACAAAAATATAAACAGCTCGAAGAACTAGAGAATATAAAATCTAATCTAGAATTAAAGTTATTATCATTGCCTGAGAAAGAACTTGAACTAGCTAGATTAGAAAGAGTTTTAGAAATAAATAATAAATATTATACACTTTTATTAGAAAAAGAAACAGAATATCAACTTTCAAGAGCTGGAATTACTTCATATAACGAAATATTAAAAGAAGCAAGTATATCAGAAGTCCCTATATCACCAAATCATTTTTTAGTTTATTTTCTTTCCTTGTTTCTTTTTTTAATAATAAGTTCAATTTATGCGGGATTAAAATATTTAACTCACGATAAAATAACTTCGCTTTATGAAATTGCAAAATATTCGAATGGTGCAATTGGGATACTTGGAATGATACCTTTAATTCAAAGTAAAATCCCTGTTTCACAATTGATTATTGATAAAAGTCCTAAATCTTTATTAACAGAATCATTTAGAGCTATAAGAACAAATCTACAATTTATTGCTAAAGAAAATGATCCAAAAATAATAGGAATTAGTAGTACAATATCAGGAGAAGGTAAGACTTTCTTAGCAATCAATCTAGCCGGAATTATTGCCTATACTGGAAAGAAAGTAATTCTTTTAGATTTAGATATGAGGAAACCAAAAATACATTTAGGTTTCGGAATAAAAAATGTTAAAGGAATGTCTACTTTATTGATTCAAAAAGATAGCATAGATGATTGTATAAATAATAGTGAATTAGAAAATCTAGATTTTATTACAGCAGGCCCCCTTCCTCCAAATCCATCAGAACTAATAGTTAGTGAACAGTTTAAAAAAGTCATCTCTGCTTTAAAACAAAGATATGATATGATAGTAATAGATAATCCACCTGTTGGATTAGTTACTGATGGTATACCAGTTTTACGAATAGCAGACTTTCCAATTTATGTATTTAAAGCTAATTTTTCAAGGAAAAATTTCGTTCAAAATGTTGATAGATTAATGAATGAAAATAATTTAAGTAAACTTTCTGTTGTTTTAAATGGAGTTGATGCTAGCAAAACCGGTTATGGCAGAAAATATTCTTATGGGTATCATTATGGATACGGTTATGGATACGGTTATGGCTATGGTTCAAAATCTTATTCATCATACTATACTGATGGTGATACTTTAGATAAAGAAAACATAATAAAGCGTTTATTAAATTGGATTATGCAAAAAAATAAAGAATAGCGAGATGGTTTTTAAAGAATGTAATATAAAAGGACTATTTGTAATTACGCCTAATGTTTATAAAGATGATAGGGGATATTTTTTTGAATCTTATAACAAAAAACAATTTATAAATAATACTGGAGTTAATATAGATAATTTTGTGCAAGACAATCAATCTAAATCTTCCAAGAATGTTCTTAGAGGATTGCATTTTCAGAACCCACCGAATGCTCAAGCTAAATTAGTAAGAGTTTTGTCAGGAAGTGTATTAGATGTTGTTGTAGATATAAGAAAGAATTCTCCTAGCTACGGGAAACATTATAAAATAGTATTAAGCTCTAATAATTTTAAGATCTTGTATATTCCTGAAGGTTTTGCTCATGGCTTTTTAACCTTAGAGGATAATACAGTTTTTTCATATAAATGTAGTTCTTATTATAATAAAGAATCTGAAGATTCAATTTTGTGGAATGATGCTACTTTAAACATAGATTGGGAAATAAATAAGCCAATTTTATCAGAAAAAGATGAAATTGCCCAAAATTTTTGTTCCTTTGCATCAAAATTTTAATAATTGGATAATTCACAATATTTATTTACAATTTACTCTATCTTTTTTGTTAGTATAGTTTTATTTAGTTTATTAATAAATACAATACTTCTAAAATTTTCTACAAATTTAGGAATAAGAGAGAAAGATAATAATCTAGTTTTAAGATGGAGTAGTGTGTCAAAGCCAGCCATGGGAGGAATTTCATTTTATATGTCTTTTCTTATTTCTACAGCTTGTTTTAGTATTTTTTTTCATGAGCAATCTATTTTTAATGATTATCAAGCAGTAGCTTTAATTATTGCTACTTCTTTAGCTTTTCTAATGGGCTTGGCAGATGATGCGTATAATACAAGGCCTAAATTAAAATTGATTATTCAAATTATTTGTGGGGTAATAATAATAATCCCTGATATATATATTCCAAAACCTGAATATTCTTCTATTATTAATTTATTTGAGAATGATATTTTAAATTATATAATAACAATTTTATGGATAGTTGGAATTATGAATTCTATTAATATGTTAGATAATATGGATGGTATAACTTCAATTACATCATTATTTATTATTTTAATAATAATAGCATATATTACCTTAAATGTAGATTTAAGTAATTTTTTCTTATTAGCATTAATTGGAGTTTCTGCCTCTGTTGTTGCGTTTTTATTTTATAATTGGAACCCCTCTAAAATGTTTATGGGAGATTCTGGAAGTCAAATGCTTGGATTATTTATTGCTGCAGTAAGTATAAAGTATTTGTGGAATTCAGAATCAATTTCTGGAGAAATAATAGAGTCAAAACAAATAATAATTGTATTACTTGCATTTATTTTACCAATAATAGATACTACTTCTGTTGTGATTAATCGTCTATCTAGAAAACAATCTCCTTTTGTTGGAGGAAAAGACCATACAACACATCACTTGTCATATTTAGGGTTTTCTGATAGTCAGGTAACATTTATTTATTTGGGAATATCAACACTCTCATTTATTATATGCATCGCATTATTTAAATTTGTTGAGCAGTGGAACGTTTTACTTTCAATTATGTTTTTTATATACTTCATTGTAGTATTTGCAATATTATTCTCAATTACTCAAAAAAATAAGGATAAGAGAACATAATCACTATTTCTGTTTATTTATTAAACTAGATATATCTCCTATAAAATATGAGTCTTATAAAAGAAAGTAAATATATTAAAGTTTATGGGGCAAGAACTCATAATCTAAAAAATATAGATATTAGTATTCCAAGAAATAAGCTAGTCGTAATTACAGGGCTTAGTGGTAGTGGAAAATCGTCTTTAGCCTTTGATACTATTTTTGCGGAAGGACAGAGGCGATATTTAGAAACTTTTAGCGCATATGCAAGGCAATTTATAGGCAATCTTTCCAGACCAGATGTCGATAAAATAACAGGATTATCGCCAGTAATTGCCATTGAACAAAAAACAGTATCTAAAAGCCCAAGATCTACAGTAGGTACTATAACAGAAATATATGATTTTCTTAGATTGTTATTTGCTAAAGTATCTGATGCATATTCACCTGCTACAGGTAAAATAATGAGTCAATATTCTGAAAAAGAGATTTTAGAATTGATTATGAATAAATTTCAGAATGAAAAAATTTATTTCTATGCACCATTAATTAAATATAGAAAAGGACATTATAAAGAATTATTTGAAAAATTAAGAAAACAGGGTTTTTCTAAAGTAAATATTGATGGAGTGATAACTGACATAACTTATGGGTTAAAACTTGATAGATATAAAATACATAATATTTCATTATTAATTGACAGGATTAATATTGGTAAAACTCAAAAGTCAAGAATAAAGAAGGCGCTTGAAATAGGCTTAAAAAGAGGTAAGGGAGAAATTATTCTTGTAGACAATAAGTTTAAAGAATATAATTATAGTAAATATTTAATGTGTAGTGAAAGTGGTGTTTCATTACCTGAGCCTCAAGCAAAGATATTTTCTTTTAATTCTCCTCTAGGAGCTTGTCCCACCTGTAATGGAATAGGTAAAGTTGCAGAAATCGATTTAAAAAAAATTATTCCGAATAAGGCTATAAGTATAAAAAAAGGCGGAATAATGCCTTTAGGTAAATACCAAAATAATAGAATATTTAAACAAATAGAAGTAATATTAAAAAACTCTTCTTATAAATTGGAGACTTCTATTGATGCAATTGATGATGAAACTATTAATATTATTCTTTATGGTACTAACAAGCTTATAAGAATTTTAGGTGATTCTGGAATATATGAGATAGTTTCTAGTTTTGAAGGGATAATAAATATTATATCAAAATATCAAAAAGACGGAACTACAAAAAGCAAAAGATGGGCAGATAGTTTTACAAATAAAAAAGATTGCCCTAAATGTAATTCTTTACGATTAAAGGCAGAATCTTTACAATTTAAGATAGATGATTTGAATATTAGTCAAGTTGCAAAGATAGAAATAAGTCAACTCTATGATTGGATAAAGTCTCTTGAGCAAAAATTTAATAAAAGACAATTCTATATTGCTAAAGAAATCATTAAAGAGATTAAAAATAGATGCTCATTTTTGATTAATGTTGGTTTAGAATATTTAACTATTGACTTGCCATCAGCTACTCTGTCTGGGGGAGAGGCTCAGAGAATCCGTTTAGCATCTCAAATAGGCTCAGAATTAACGAATGTATTGTATATACTCGATGAACCATCAATTGGCTTGCATCAGAAAGATAATACTAGGCTTATAAAATCTTTGCAAAAACTTGTTGAAATAGGCAATTCTGTTATTGTTGTTGAGCACGATAA
>Ga0163108_10004350_pt1 | contig 10034 bp, 7 predicted proteins | sample Fk1155metaG_FD_109644 | JGI IMG/M metagenome (GOLD analysis project Ga0163108, IMG submission 109644) | Marine microbial communities from the Central Pacific Ocean - Fk160115 155m metaG | ecosystem: Environmental > Aquatic > Marine > Oceanic > Photic zone | place: The Central Pacific Ocean...
AACCATTTCTGGAGATGCAACAAATGCATGAGTATTTGGATTTCCATCAGCTCGTTTTGAAAAGTTTCTATTAAAAGAATGAATTATGGAATTTTTTTCTTCTTTATCTGCGCCTTTCCGATCCCATTGACCGATACATGGGCCACAGGCGTTTGTAAATATTTTAGCTTTTAAGTTTTGAAAGATACCGATTAAACCATCTCTTTCAGCAGTATATCTCACTTGTTCAGAACCAGGATTTATTCCAAATTCAGCTTTTGTTTTCAAATTTTTATCAACTGCTTGTTTAGCAATACTTGCAGCTCTAGACAGATCTTCATAAGAAGAGTTTGTGCAAGATCCTATAAGTCCCCACTCAACTTTTAACGGCCATTTTTCTTTTTTTGCCTTTTCACTCATATCTGCTACTGGAGTGGCAAGATCAGGAGTAAAGGGTCCATTTATATGGGGAGATAATGAATCCAAATCAATTTCAATTACTTGGTCAAAGTATTTTTCAGGATCTTTATAAACCTCGGGATCAGCAGTTAAATGTTCTTTTACATTGTTTGCAGCATCAGCAACGTCATCTCTTCCTGTTGCCCTTAAATATCTTTCCATGGATAAATCATATCCAAATGTTGAGGTAGTAGCACCAACTTCAGCCCCCATATTACAAATTGTTCCTTTACCTGTACAGGACATAGATTTTGCCCCAGGGCCAAAGTATTCAATTATAGAACCTGTTCCACCTTTGACGGATAGAATACCTGCAACTTTTAATATCACATCTTTTGGAGCAGTCCATCCATTTAATTCTCCAGTTAATTTAACTCCTATTAACTTAGGGAATTTGAGCTCCCAAGGCATTCCAGCCATTACATCAACTGCGTCAGCACCACCAACTCCTATTGCAAGCATTCCAAGACCCCCAGCATTAACAGTGTGGGAATCTGTTCCTATCATCATGCCGCCAGGAAAAGCATAATTTTCAAGAACTACTTGATGTATAATCCCAGCACCAGGCTTCCAAAATCCAATTCCGTATTTATTTGAAACAGACTCTAGAAAATTAAATACTTCAGCACTTACATTATTTGCGTTTTTTAGATCATTAACTGCACCCTCTTTAGCTAAAATCAAGTGATCACAATGAACTGTTGTTGGAACAGCAACTTTTGGTTTGCCAGCTTGCATAAATTGCAATAGCGCCATTTGAGCAGTGGCGTCTTGGCAAGCTATTCGATCAGGTGCAAAATCAACATAATCTATACCTCTCGAATATTTTTTCGCTAATTTTATTTCCCATAAGTGAGCATACAAAATTTTTTCACTTGAAGTTAAAGGTCTGCTAAGTATGTTTTTAGTTAATTTCACACGGGATTCAAGGTTTTCATAGACCCTTTTTATCATCTGAATGTCAAAAGCCATAAATCACTTATTTTAGATATGCAAAAATACAAAAAATTAAGACGGATTATTAATTTTATTAAAGCCCAAAAACTTTTAGAATGGTGATGATTTTTAGTTCTTTATTATTTGTCAAATTTTTTAATTGTTTTTTGTAAGAAAAAATCTTTTAAATAAGCCGCATTTATTGAAAAATTTTATAAATTTGCTGCCTCTTAATTAATAAAGACAGAAAAAATTATGGCTAAAGAAACTTTCGATCGGTCAAAACCACATTTAAATATTGGAACAATTGGCCACGTGGATCATGGAAAAACCACGCTAACTGCTGCAATAACAAAGGTATTAGCAGACGCTGGTTTATCAGAAGCGAAAAGCTTTGATCAAATTGATAATGCCCCTGAAGAAAAAGAAAGAGGTATTACAATTAATACTTCTCATGTTGAATATCAAACTCAAAATCGTCATTATGCCCATGTGGATTGCCCAGGTCATGCTGATTATGTAAAAAACATGGTCACTGGTGCTGCTCAAATGGATGGTGCTATACTTGTTGTAGCTGCTACAGATGGACCTATGCCTCAAACTAGAGAGCACATATTATTAGGTCGCCAAGTTGGGGTACCAAGAATTGTTGTTTTTCTAAATAAAGCTGATATGGTTGATGATCCAGAACTGCTCGAGCTAGTTGAAATGGAGGTTAGGGAACAATTATCTTTTTATGACTATGATGGAGATAACACTCCAATTATTCTAGGTTCTGCGCTTGGAGCATTAAATGGTGAACAGAAATGGGTAGATACAATTCTCAAACTTATGGAAGAAGTTGATAAATGGATAGAATTACCTGAGAGAGAAGTTGATAAAGATTTTCTTATGCCTGTTGAAGATGTTTTTTCAATTACAGGGAGAGGTACAGTTGCTACTGGAAGAATTGAGACAGGTGTTGCAAATACTGGAGATGAAGTTGATATAATTGGAATGGGAGCTGAAAAACTTAAGTCAACTGTTACTGGTGTTGAAATGTTTAGAAAAATTCTAGATCGTGGAGAAGCTGGAGACAATGTGGGAATTCTTCTAAGAGGTATTGAAAAAACAGACATAACAAGAGGAATGGTAATATGTAAACCCACTTCAGTTAAACCTCATGCAAAATTTAAAGGTGAAGTTTACATCTTAAAAAAAGAAGAAGGTGGTAGACATACTCCTTTCCATAATAATTATAGACCTCAGTTTTACGTAAGAACAACTGATGTAACGGGAAATATTGTTCTCCCTGATGGAGTTGAAATGGTTATGCCGGGAGACAATTTAACTATTACAGTAGATTTGATTCAGCCAATAGCATTAAATAAAGGACTTCGCTTTGCAATTCGTGAAGGAGGAAGAACTGTTGGCGCTGGTCAGGTTACTGAAATTTTGGATTAATTTAAGTTTTTAAACTAATTAATAAGGTATTGGATAGATTGATTATTCAATACCTTATATTACGATAAAAACGGGTTTAGCTCAGTTGGTAGAGCACTGGTCTCCAAAACCAGGTGTCGGGAGTTCGAGTCTCTCAACCCGTGCGTAAAAGGAAGGAAAGTATGAATACTGTTATTTCATATATCAAAAACTCATTCAAAGAATTAAGAGAAAATGTATCATGGACTCCAAGATCAGAATTACAGCGGTTGGTAACTGTTGTTTTTATCTTTTCAATAATTTTTTCAATGGCAATCTGGGGTGCTGACACAGTGCTTTCTAAAATTGTAGGGATTTATTTTCAAATTATAGGCAATTAATATGGCAGAAGTTGGGACTAAAAACTGGTATGTTGTTAGAGCTGTTAGTGGTCAGGAATCTAAAATTAAAGATCATATAATGGCAGAAATAACTCGATTAGGATTCCAAAATGAAGTTGAAGATATTTTAGTTCCAACAGAAAAAGTAATACAAATTCGTAATGGTAAAAAAATAAGTAAAGAGCGTGTTTATTTCCCTGGCTACATAATGATTAAAGCAAATTTATCTGGTGAAATACCTCATGCTATTCGCTCTGTTACAAATGTGATCGGATTTCTAGGAGAGACCAAAGGAGGCGATCCCATACCTTTAAGACCTGCAGAAGTTAATAGAATGCTGGGTAAAGTAGATGAGCTTGCCATTTCTGTAGATCAAATATCTATTCCCTTTATCATCGGGGAAAGTGTCAAAGTAATAGATGGTCCTTTTAATGGATTTACGGGATCTATTGAAAAAATTAATGAAGAGAAAAGAAAACTTGAGGTAATGGTAAAAATATTCGGGAGAAAAACTCCATTGGAGTTAAGCTATATGCAAGTTGAAAAAAATTAACTAATATTTTTGAATTTAAATTATTAAGAAAACAAAATTTAAGAATGGCAAAACAGATAAGTAAAGTTTTAAAGTTACAAATTAGAGGAGGCGCTGCAAATCCATCCCCTCCAGTTGGACCTGCATTAGGTGCTGCTGGAGTCAATATAATGGAATTTTGCAAGCAATTTAATTCTAGGACTCAAGATAAGCCAGGTAAGGTTTTACCTGTAGTGATTTCAGTTTATCAGGATAAATCATTTGATTTTGTAATAAAAACTGCTCCAGCTGCTGTTCAATTAATGGATGCAGCTAAATTAAAAAAAGGATCTGGTGAACCAAATAGAGAAAAAATTGGAACTGTGTCTTGGGATCAAGTAAAAAATATTGCTGAGGATAAGATGCAAGATTTAAATGCTTTCACAGTTGAATCTGCGATGAAAATGGTTGCAGGTACTGCAAGATCTATGGGCTTTATTGTTAAGGGAGATCCTCCATTTAACTCATAATATTTAATATGGCTAGAATATCTAAAAAACAAAAAGAAGCAAAAGCAAAAATTAATTATGAAACCCTTTATAATTTAAAGGATGCTTCATCCTTGGTCAAGGAAATAACCACTTCAAAGTTTGATGCTTCAATTGATATTGCAGTTCGCTTGGGTATTGACCCTAAAAAGGGGAATGAAATGGTTAGGGGAGTTGTTTCTTTACCTCATGGGACAGGTAAAAATTTAAAAGTTTTGGCTTTAGTTACGCAAGATAAAGAGAAGGAGGCAAAAGAAGCTGGTGCTGATCATGTAGGACTTGATGATTATCTTCAAAAAATTAAAGAAGGTTGGACAGAAGTTGATGTTATTGTAACAATGCCTAGTGTAATGGGAAAATTAGGCCCTTTGGGAAAAGTTTTGGGACCTAGGGGATTGATGCCTAACCCTAAAACAGGTACTGTTACTATGGACATTAAAAAAGCAGTAACTGATGTAAAAGCTGGTAAAATTGATTTTAAAGTTGATAAGACAGGAATTGTCCACGTAGCAATTGGTAAAGTCTCATTTGAAGCTAAAAAAATTCATGAAAATGCAGATGAATTTTTAAAAACAATTGTTAAACTTAAACCTTCATCAACCAAGGGGACATATATTAAGAGTGTTTTTATGTCAAGTTCTATGAGCCCAAGTATACCAATTGAAATCAAAGATTTATAGTTTAAAGTTACCTAAACAAATGACAAGAGAAGAAAAAAAACAAGTTATTCAAGATTTAACAACAGAATTAAGCGAAGTTAAGAATCTATATTTGACAGATATCGCAGGTTTGAATTCTGCTGAAACTTCTGCTTTAAGGAGACTTTGTTTTAAATCCAATGTAAAACTTTCTGTTGTAAAAAACACACTTTTATCTAAGGCTATGGAAGCTTCAGAAAGAGATTTTGGTGATTTAAAATCTATTCTCAAGGGTAACACTTCTTTGATGTTTTCTGAAGTAGGTAATATACCCGCCAAAATAATTAAAGATTTTAGAAAAAAATCTGAAAAACCTTTATTGAAAGGTGCTTTTGTAGAAGAATCAATTTATATCGGAGATAATCAGATTTCTGCTCTTGTTTCTTTAAAATCAAAAGAAGAGGTGATTGGAGAAATAATTGGTCTTTTGCAATCTCCAGTTAATAAAATAATTTCCTCATTGAAATCAGGTGATGGAAAATTATCAGGAATATTAAAGACGTTATCAAATAAAAAGTAATAATTAAAAAATAATAATAAATTTTCAAAAATTCTAAAAAATGGCAGATCTAAAAAAATTCGCAGAACAGCTGGTAAATTTGACCGTTAAAGAAGTCAATGAATTAGCAGATATTTTAAAAGATGAGTATGGTATTGAACCTGCAGCTGCAGCTGTAGCTGTTTCAGGAGGGGCTTCAGCTCCTGCTGAAGGAGAAGGCTCAGAGGAAAAATCAGAATTCTCAGTTGTTATTAATGCTTCAGGCGGTTCTAAGCTTGCGGTTGTAAAATTAGTTAAGGAATTAACTGGGCAAGGTCTTAAGGAAGCAAAAGATCTTGTAGACAATGTACCAAGTACTATTAAAGAAGGTGTCTCGAAAGATGAGGCAGAAGGACTAAAAAAATCACTTGAAGAGGCTGGAGCTGAAGTTGAGCTCAAGTAAATTTAATGATTTATTTGGGTCATTGATAGTCAATGATTCGTTATTTAAATTAGTGTAATTTCTTAAAAATCAAATAATTATATATGCCTGACAATAGAATAGATTTTGCTGCAGCAAAAAACTCTCCGAAATATCCCGACTTTTTAGACATACAAATTAAATCTTTTCAGGATTTTTTTCAACTTGAAACAAAGTCTGATGAACGTAAAGAAGAGGGATTATTTAATACTTTCAAAGAAAATTTTCCTATAACTGATACACGAAATCAGTTTGTTTTGGAATTCATTGATTATTTTATAGACCCCCCTCGTTATTCAATTCAAGAATGTATTGAACGAGGATTAACTTATTCAGTTCCACTCAAGGCTAGACTGAAACTTTTTTGTACCGATCCTGAACATGAAGATTTTGAAACGATTGTCCAAGATGTTTTTTTAGGGACAATCCCCTATATGACTCCAAGTGGAACTTTTATAGTTAATGGAGCAGAAAGAATTGTAGTTTCTCAACTTCATAGATCTCCAGGTGTATTTTTCGGACAATCTTTTCATGCAAATGGAACTAAATTATATTCTGCAAGAGTAATTCCTTTTAAAGGATCATGGATCGAATTTGCAACTGATATAAATAACGTTATGTATGCCTATATTGATAGGAAGAAGAAGCTCCCAGTTACGACTCTTTTTCGTGCAATTGGATATGAAAGTGATAAAGAAATACTTGAAATATTTGATCTTGCCGAAGAAATTAAGGTTTCCAAAACTGGGCTTAAAAAAGTCTTAAATCGAAAATTGGCAGCCAGAGTATTAAAAACATGGCATGAAGATTTTGTTGACGAAGATACGGGAGAAGTTATATCAATCGAAAGAAATGAAATTGTAATAGATAGAGATACTTTATTGGAAAAAGATCATCTTCAAAAAATCATGGATGCTGAAGTAAAAACAATTCTTCTTCACAAACAAGATTCGCATCTTGCAGATTATGCTATAATTCACAACACTCTTCAAAAGGATCCTACAAATTCAGAAAAAGAGGCTGTTGAACACATTTATAGACAACTCAGAAATGCTGAGCCTCCAGATGAAGATACAGCGAGAGGCATAATAGATAAATTGTTTTTTTCAGATCAACGATATAATTTGGGTGAAGTAGGTAGGTATCGAATGAATAAAAAATTAGGACTTGAAGTTGAAAAGGACATGCAAGTTTTGTCAAAACTTGATATAATTACTATAATAAAGTACTTAATTGAATTAATTAATTCAAAAGCAGAGATAGATGACATTGACCACCTTTCAAATAGAAGGGTTAGAACTGTTGGCGAGCAGTTATCTTCACAGTTTGGTGTTGGACTTGCAAGAATGGCTAGAACGATTAGGGAAAGAATGAATGTACGGGATAATGAGGTTTTTACCCCTATAGATTTAATTAACGCAAAAACTCTTTCATCGGTTATAAACACTTTTTTTGGCACAAATCAACTCTCACAGTTTATGGACGCAACTAATCCTTTAGCTGAAATAACTCATAAGAGAAGACTTTCGGCTTTGGGTCCTGGAGGTTTATCCCGAGAACGTGCCGGTTTTGAAGTTAGAGACGTTCATTACACACATTACGGTAGATTATGCCCAATAGAAACTCCCGAAGGTCCAAACATTGGATTGATTTCTTCTTTAGGGGTTTATGCTAAGGTTAATAATCTTGGATTTATTGAAACTCCCTACCGAAAAGTTGAAAAAGGAAAGATAAACTTAAATGAGACAATATATCTGAGTGCAGAAGAAGAAGAAGATAAGTTAATTGCTCAGGCTAATATACCTTATGATAAGAACGGTAAAATAACAATTGAAAGGGTTATTGCTAGGGATCAAGCAGATTTTCCTGTAGTTGAACCTAAAGAAATAAATTATACTGATGTTGCTCCTAACCAAATAGCCTCTATATCAGCTTCATTAATTCCATTCCTAGAGCATGATGATGCTAATCGGGCTTTGATGGGATCAAATATGATGAGACAGGCAGTGCCTCTTTTGTGCCCTGAGTCACCTATTGTTGGGACTGGTCTAGAAAGACAAGTAGCATCAGACTCTAGAGTACTTGTTAATTCGGAAGGAGACGGCAAAGTAAAATATGTAGATTCTGATAAGATAGTAATTAAATATGATCGTTCCAAAGAGGAAAAGATGACTAGTTTTGAAGAAGATACAAAAACTTATGATTTAATTAAGTTTAGAAAAACAAATCAAGGTACATGTATTAACTTAAAACCTATAGTAAAAAAGGGAGATAAAGTTTTTAAAGGTATGGTTCTTTGTGAGGGATACGCTACTGAGAAAGGAGAACTTGCATTAGGGAGAAATATGATGGTTGCATTTATGCCATGGAAGGGTTATAATTTTGAAGATGCTATTGTAGTTTCAGAAAAAGTTGTGAGACAGGATATTTTTACTTCAATACATATTGATGAATATTCAATAGACGTTCGTGACACAAAGCTAGGGACTGAAGAATTAACAAATGATATTCCGAATGTTAGTGAAGAAGCAACAAAGGATTTAGATGAAAACGGTATGATTCGTGTTGGTGCTGAAGTTAATCCTGGAGATATTTTGATTGGTAAAATAACTCCTAAGGGAGAATCGGATCCATCTCCTGAAGAAAAATTATTGCGTGCTATTTTTGGCGATAAGGCTGGTGATGTTAAAGATGCATCCTTAAAAGCTCCACCATCACTTCATGGGATTGTAATTAATAAAAAACTTTTTACAAGACCCTTTAAGGATAAAAGAAGGCGAAATCAAGACAAACAAGAATTAGAGATACTGGAAAAGCAATTCAAGGTTAGATTTGATGAGTTAAAAAATAGTCTAGTAGAAAAATTGTTCTTAATTGTCTCTGGTAAAACATCTCAAGGAGTAACAAATGATCTTGGTGAGGAAGTTATTTCAAAAGGAAAAAAATACTCTTTAAAATTACTGCAGAAAATAGATGATTACACTCATTTAAATTTGTCTTCATGGACAAATTCAACTAAAACAAACAAATTGGTTGCAGACTTAATTCATAATTATAAGATCAAGGAAAATGATATTCAAGGTGTTTTGAGAAGAGAAAAATTTACTATTAGTGTTGGAGATGAGTTGCCTGCTGGTGTAAAGCAATTAGCCAAGGTATATGTGGCAAAAAAGAGAAAACTTAAGGTTGGAGACAAAATGGCTGGTAGGCATGGAAACAAAGGAATAGTTGCAAGAATTGTTCGTGAAGAAGAAATGCCTTTTCTTGAAGATGGAACACCGGTAGATGTTGTTTTAAATCCATTGGGAGTACCTTCAAGAATGAACATTGGTCAAATATATGAAACTGTATTGGGTTGGGCAGGTCTAAATCTGAAGAAAAAGTTTTCTACTCCAATTTTTGACGGCGCTTCAATTGATCAAATAAATAAATTAACAGAAGAGGGAGGAGTCCCTAAATATGGACATACTTATCTCTATGATGGAGGAACAGGAGATCGTTTTGATCAAGCTGCAACTGTAGGTGTTATCTATATGCTTAAGCTAGGGCATATGGTGGATGATAAAATGCATTCAAGATCTATTGGACCATATTCACTTATAACTCAGCAACCGCTTGGTGGTAAAGCGCAGTTTGGCGGTCAAAGATTTGGTGAGATGGAAGTTTGGGCACTAGAAGCTTATGGAGCTTCTAGCGCTTTGCAAGAAATATTAACAGTTAAATCTGATGATGTTATTGGTAGAGCGAAGACTTATGAATCTATTGTTAAAGGTGAAACTTTACCTGAGCCAGGATTACCTGAATCATTTAATGTTTTAATGCATGAATTAAAGGGGTTAGGTCTAGACATAAGATTAGTAGAATAAATTTAATTAAGGGAGATATTTAAAATTATGAGAAGAAATAATGAAATAATTACTCAAAAGAAGTTTAATAAAATTTCAATTGGATTGGCATCACCAGAAGTAGTTTTAGCTAATTCAAGGGGAGAAGTTCTTAAACCTGAAACTATTAATTATAGAACACATAAGCCAGAGAGAGATGGTCTTTTTTGCGAGAGAATTTTTGGGCCAGTTAAAGACTTTGAATGTGCTTGTGGAAAATATAAACGAATTAGATATAAAGGAATTGTTTGTGATAGA